>WNGE01000999.1_pt1 | contig 36744 bp, 35 predicted proteins | sample 5400651 | NCBI WGS metagenome assembly WNGE01 (sample SAMN13153370, study PRJNA577476) | soil metagenome | isolation source: 60 cm soil or saprolite under grassland replicate 2 | place: USA:California | collected 2016-06-15
CGTTGTTCGCCGTGTCGCCCTTCTTGTTCGTGACCGTCACCGTGTAGGTCAAGAGCGCTCCGACCGAGACCGGATCCGGGCTGTCCGCCTTCGTGATCGCGAGATCGATCTCGGGCGCACCCCCCAGCGGCGGCGGCGGAGCCGCGATGTCGTCGTTCGTGACAGTGCATGTCGCCGTGTCGCCGAAGTGGGCAAGCGAGCCGGCACAGCCGGCCGACTTGGTCGTCGAATAGCCACTCACCGCAGCCTCGTTCACGGCATACGGCCCCGGCTGAAGCGTGACGGCCGTTCCCACTTCACTGCCCGCGAAGGACGCCGGGCTCGGGCTCGACCCGGTCACCGTGAGGGTGAAGTTCCCCGCGTTCTGCGTGCCTCCGTTGTCGTTGACGACATGCTTGATCACCGTCAGCTTCGGTGCCGCCTTGAGCGTGTTCGTGATCGTGCAGCTCGCTGTGTCGCCGAAATGGGCGAGCGTGCCAGAGCAGCCTTCGCCGAACGTGGTCGTGTAGTTCGCCAGGTCAGCGGTCCCGGCCGCACCCTCGGTGATGGTGTAGGCCACGCCCGCGGTGACGATTACGTCCGTGCTGTCGTTCGTCTCGGAGCCGCAGTCAAGCGCCGTACCCACATTGGTGCCGTTGCGCTTCACCTGGAAGCGGTCGCCGGAATTGGCCTTGCCGTTCGGACACACCTTGTTCACCGTCAGCTTGGGCGCGGCCTTGAGCGTGTTCGTGATCGTGCACGTTGCCGTGTCGCCGAAGTTCGCCAGCGCGCCTGAGCAGTCGTCGCTCAGGCTCGAGGTGTAGTTCGCCAGATCGGTCGTACCGGCCGCACCCTCCGTGATTGCGTAGTCGACGCCAGGGATGACGCTGACATCGAGGGAGCCGGCACAAGCCAGTGGAACATTGCCGACGTTCTCATCGTCCAGCTTGACCTGGAAGCGGTCGCCCGAGCCGGCCGCGCCGTTCGGGCAGAGCTTTGTCACGGTCACCTTCGGGGCAGCCTTCAGCGTGTTCGTGATCGTGCAGGTCGCGGTGTCGCCGAAGTTGGCAAGCGTGCCGGAACAGCCGGCGCTTGACGTCGTCGTGTAGTTGGCCAGGTCAGTTGTTCCCGCCGCGCCTTCGGTGATCGCGTAGGCCTGACCCGCCGTGACGGTTACGTCGAGGGTGCCCCCGCAGTCGAGCGGATCGCCCACGTTCGAGCCATCGCGCTTGACCTGGAAGCTGTCGCCGGCAGCAGCCTTACCACCCGGACATGCCTTCGTGACCGTCACCTTCGGAGGCGCCTTCAACGTGTTCGTGATCGTGCAGCTCGCTGTGTCACCGAAGTTCGCCAGCGTGCCGGAGCAGCCGACGCTGGAGGTCGTCGTGTAGTCGTCCAGATCAGTCGTACCGGCTGCCCCTTCCGTGATCGAGTACGCCTGGCCCGCCGTGACAGGCACGTCCACGCTACCGCCGCAGTCCAGCGGATCGCCGACGTTCGAGGTGCCCCGCTTGACCTGGAAAAAGTCGCCGGCGTGCGCCTTGCCATTGGGACAAGACTTTGTGACGGTCACCTTCGGCGCCGCCTTCAGCGTGTTCGTGATCGTGCAGCTCGCTGTGTCGCCGAAGTTGGCAAGCGTGCCTGAGCAGCCCGCGCTGAGTGTCGTCGTGTAGTCGGCGAGGTCGGTCGTTCCCGCCGCGCCTTCCGTGACCGCATAGGCCTGGCTGGCGGTGACGGTGACGTCCCGGCTGCCGGCACAGTCCAGAGCCGTGCCGACGTTCGAGCCGTCGAGCTTGACCTGGAACCGGTCGCCGTCGTGCGCCTTTCCTCCAGGGCACGACTTGCTCACGGTCACCTTCGGTGCTGCCTTCAGCGTGTTCGTGATCGTGCAGGTGGCTGTATCGCCGAAGTGGGCCAGCGTGCCGGAGCAGCCGGCGCTGGATGCTGACGTGTAGTTCGCGAAATTCGTCGTCCCGGCAGCGGCCTCAGTGATCGCGTAAGCCTGGCCGGCGGTCACCGACACGTCGACGCTGCCGCCGCAGGCGAGAGCATCGCCGGAGTTGCCACCGTCCAACTTGATCTGGAAGCGATCGCCCGCGTTGGCCGGCCCGTTGGGGCACGACTTGGTGACGGTCACCTTCGGCGCCGCCTTCCGCGTGTTCGTGATCGTGCAGGTGGCCGTCCCCCCGAACGTGAGCGTGCCGGAACAGCCCGAGCTCAGCGAGCTCGTGTAGTTCGTGAAATCGGTCGTTCCCGCAGCGGTCTCAGTGATGGAGTAGGCCTGCCCCGCCGTGGGATTGACGTCGAGACTGCCGCCGCACGCGAGCGCTGTACCGGCGTCAACGCCGTTCAGCCGTACCTGGAAGCGGTCGCCCGAATTTGCCGCACCATTCGGACATGACTTCGTCACGGTGACCTTGGGAGGCGCACTGAGCTTGTTCTTGAACGTGCACGTCGCGTTCGTCGCCGTCGTGCCCTGCGCGACGGTCGCGGTCGCCGTGCTGCCGGAGAACGTGCAGTTCGTTCCCGTCCCCGAGTCGAACGTGTAGCCGGAATGCGCAAGGTTGGCGCTCTCGGTGATCGTGTGCGCTCCGTCGCTCACGTTGGTGAAGACGACCTGTCCGCTCGCGTCGATCGAGGTGCAGGTACCGGAGTCGAGCGTGAAGCAGTACTCGCCCGCGCCGGCGGCGACGAACCCCGCGCCGTCGGCGCGATCGACGAGCTTCGCGACGGTGATGCTCGGGAGCTCGATGATCTGGTTTGCCGGGACCGGGACGTTCTGCTGGCCGGTCTGAGAGACGCCGTCTCCCGGAGTGAGGCGGCTGTGCTGCGACGAGCCGTTGCAGTCGCCGGCCTGGTTCGAGAGCTTGAGCTGGTAATTGACCACGGCCTCACCCGCCGAGGAGAACGCGACGTCGAGCGTGACCACCCACTCACCAGCGCTCGCGGAGGGACTGGAGGCGACGACAGTCGGTGTGGCTCCGCTGACGTTCGTAATCGCCCCGAGGACGAAGTAGTTGTCGAAGAAGAGGCAGGTGCCGTCGTTTTCGCTGAAACGCACTTGCAGCTGACCGGAGGAAGCCTCGGAGCTAGAGAGGGTGAAGCGGAAGTTGATCGTTTCCGTTTCTTTGTACGTCGTGATGTTCCCCGACGTGTAGCTGAGGTCGCTCTTCTGACCCTCGTGCTGCTTCGCCGTGATCACAGGCGTAGCGGTGAAGTGCCTCGGCGAGCTGATGCCGAACCGCATCGCCGACGACGAGCCGGCACTGATCGCCATCAGAACGAGCAGCGCGACGATCGAAATTCCCCACTTGGCGCGGGCGGCGTGCGACCGCGTTTGACCGGTTCTGTTCTTGCCTCTCACTCGAGCTTCCCCCTCGTCTTTGATTGCACCAACGGCCTGCGCGCCCAGAAGGCGCAATCTCCCCAGGCGGGTGATAGCCCGGGTTACTGGGCCGGGGCACTGGCGAGAGGGCTAGTTGATCTAGCCCTTTGGCGAAAGCACCGCCCTGACCGTCCCGATCTGCAGAAGGCCGCGATCACTCGAACGAGGTACGCCAGCGCGGGCCGGGCCGTCCGATTGAACAAGCGACGGATTTCTGTCGCAGGCCGCCCAGTCGGAGGTTTCCTTGCCCAGGCTGCTTCTCCGGGCGCTGGCAGCAGCGCTCGCTCTCGGTTCGATCACCTTCGCCGCTCCCGCCACGGCTCAAGCTGCCTGCGGTTCGAGCGGCTACGCCTATGCAGGTCTAGGCGCGAGCCATCGCGCCTACGGCGTAGCGGCGTGGCTCCAGGCAGTCGCGGCGCCGAACGTGCTCAGCGGACACGTCGCGGGCTGGGTCGGGGTCGGTGGGCCAGGCGCCGGTCCGAACGGAAGCGACGAGTGGCTTCAGGTCGGCTTCAGCGCGTTCCCGGGAGCATCGACGAGCAGCCTGTACTACGAGGTCGCACAGCCCCGCCAGGCACCCCAGTATCACGAGGTCGCTCTCGGCGTCCCTGCCGGCTCGATCCACAAGGTCGCGGTTGTCGAGATCCGCAGCCGGCGCAGCTGGTGGAGTGTCTTCGTGGACGACCGGGCGATCGCTGAACCCGTGTATCTCCCGAGCAGCCATGGTGCCTGGCGCCCAATGGCCACGACCGAGACGTGGGGAGCGGGCTCCTTCGTCTGCAACCGCTTCAGCTACCGCTTCGGATCTGTGAGCGTCGCCACCCGCCCCGGCGGCGGTTGGCAGCGGCTGAGGAGCCACTACACGTTTCAGAATCACGGCTACCGCATCAGGAGCCTGGGCGCGGCGACGTTCCTCGCCGGAGCCCTTTAGCCGGACTAGCCCGCGACGATCGAGATGGGTGTCCCGACCGGCGCCAGCCGCCGGAGGGCGAGCGCGGTCTGATTGGACACGCGAACGCAGCCGTGCGAGACCGCCTGCCCGAGCAGCCATGGCTTGCTGGTTCCGTGGATGCCGACCTTCCCCCCGCCCGGCCATTCGGTCAGTCTCGAATACGCGCTCGTCTCGAGCGCGAAGGATCCGAGAAACGGATCGTCCGGGACGAAACGAGCTGTCACGTAGAACTCTCCGAGCGGAGTCTCGCGGCCGGGGGCCCCGACGGCCACCTTGGCGCGAAGCAATCGCTTGCCGTCCCGAAACAGCTCGATCCGTCTAAGCCCGCGGTGCACGACGATGCGACTTTGCGTCGGTCTCAGCGTGACGCTGGCGGCCGGTATCCACCCGACGGTCCCGTTTGGTCGCATCGGCAGGTTGAGCTTGAACCAGACGGAGCCGTCGGGCGCGCTCGCCTGGCCGACTGCCAGCACGATCTGAAGCCGATAGTCGGGCCGAAATTGCTGCAGCAGACGGACGACCTTCGCGCTGCGGTCCGGGGTCGTCCTCACCGCGACACGCATGGCGACGAGCTCACCCGCAGCCGGATACGAGGCGGGAAGCGCCGGCGCGATCGCCGAGGCTCCCGCGACGAAAGTCGTGGCGAGGAGGAACGCTGCGAGCGCGTACGTCGCGAAGAAACGCGTTGTGGTCATTCCAGCTCAATATAGAGCGAGGATCAGCGATCCACCGCTCTGCCACGTTCGACTAGCGGCCGATCGAAAGAATGCGGGCGCGCCAAGCGCCGCTCGGCGCCTGGATCTCGACCTCGTCGCTCACCTTCCGGCCCATCAGCGCACGCCCGACAGGTGAGTCCGGCGACACGCCGCCGACGCTGGAGATCTCGACTTCCATCCGCTCGCCCTGTTCGTCTTCGATCTCGACCTTCGTCCCGACGCCGACCGTGTCGCCGTCGACGTCACTCTCGTCGATGATCACGGAGCGCTCGAGCCGGTCTCGCAGCATCGTGATGCGCCGCTCGAGGAGGCCCTGCTCGTTCTTCGCCGCGTGGTACTCGAAGTTCTCCGACAGGTCGCCGAAGCTCCGAGCGGTTGCGATCGCCTGGACTGCCTCGGTGCGACGGGGGCCCTCGAGCTCGGCGAGCTCGGCCTCGAGCTGCGCCTTCTGAGCCGCGGTCAGTGCATCTGACTTATCGCTCGCCATAAGGGGAGCGTATCTCCCCGGTGCCACGATTAGGTGCTACCTTGTGGCAACGGGTGACATTCGGTCGCCCGGTGAGATGAGCTTCTCGTTCCTCCTTCGGGTGTTTCGAGGTAGGCAAGTCTCGAACCCATAAAAGGAGTCGAACAACTTTATGCACCAATCATTCCGCGAGCTTGGCGTGTCGCCGCCTGTCGTCGACGCGCTCGCCGCTCGCTCGATCCACGAGCCGTTCCGGATCCAGGCCCTCGTCCTGCCGGATGCCCTCGCAGGGCTCGACGTGCTCGCAAAATCTCCGACCGGATCCGGGAAGACGCTTGCGTTCGCCCTGCCGATCGTCGAACGCACCACAACCGCCGACGCCCGTCCGTCGGCACTCGTTCTCGTCCCGACCCGCGAGCTCGCCGCTCAGGTGAGCGCAGAGCTCGAGTCGCTCGTGCCGGCCAAGGGCCTCAAGGTGGCCGCCGTCTACGGCGGCGTGCCGCTCAACGCCCAGGCAAAGCGGGCAAAGAGCGCGCATGTCCTGGTCGCAACTCCCGGACGCCTGCAGGATCTCGCCGAGCGTCGTCTGGTCGATCTGTCGCACGTTCGCATACTCGTCCTCGACGAAGCCGACCGGATGCTCGACATGGGCTTTCAGCCGCAGGTCGACCGCATCGTCCGCCGGCTGCCGCGCAATCGTCAGACCATGTTCTTCTCGGCCACGCTCGACGGTCCGGTCGGCGTGCTGGCGCGCAACTACACGAACAGCCCATCCCGCTTCGAGGCTGCGCTTGCCGAGGAGCAGGAGCCGGGCGAGATCGAGCACCAGTTCGTTTCAGTCACCGCCGATACCAAGGTCGAGACGCTCGTGAAGCAGATCAACTCGTCGGACGGCCTGACGCTCGTCTTCGTACGGACGAAGCGCGGCGCGGACAAGCTCGTGCAGAAGCTCGCTCGGCACGACGTCCGTGCCGTCGCGATGCACGGCGACATGTCACAGGGAGCACGCGAGCGCGCGCTCTCCCGCTTCGAGAGCGGCAAGGTGACGACACTCGTCGCCACCGACGTCGCGGCGCGCGGCCTTGATCTCGATGACATCACGCACGTGATCAACTTCGATCCGCCGGGCGAGGACAAGGACTACGTGCACCGCACCGGCCGGACTGGCCGTGCGGGACGCAGCGGCAAGGCGATCACGCTCGTCCTCCCCGAGCAGCAGGCCGAGACGAGCCACGTCGCCCGCCGGCTCGGTCATCGCGCCCAGTTCGAAGAAGCAGGCCTGCAGTCGGCGCGAGCGAAGCTGATGTACACGAGCCGCCGCGGCCGGCGCTCGAAGTGGTAGCCAGGGGCACTCACTATCTAGACCTTCGCGAGGCCGCGCGCTTTGCGGGAGGTGGCCGTCTGGCGCTTCTGGCCTGACAACTCTGCCTTCCGCAAGCGCACGTTCTCGGGAGTGACCTCGACGCATTCGTCGTCGCCGAGGAACTCCAGAGACTGCTCCAACGAGAGCAGGCGCGGCGGGATCAGCCTGACGAGCTCGTCCGCAGTGGACGAGCGCATGTTGGTGAGCTTTTTCTCCTTGGTCGCGTTGACGTCCAGGTCCTCGGCGCGCGCATTCTCTCCCACGACCATGCCCTCGTAGACCTCGGTACCCGGGGCGATGAACAGCTGCCCGCGCTCCTGGAGATTGAGCAAGGCAAACGCCGTCGCAGGGCCGCGGCGATCGGCGACCAGACTGCCCGTGGGCCGCGTGCGCAGCTCGCCGTGCCAGGGCTCGTACGCGTGGAAGACGTGGTGGAGGATGCCCGTGCCACGCGTTTCGGTCAGGAACTCCGTGCGGAAGCCGATCAGGCCTCGCGCAGGGACGACGTACTCCATGCGCACCCAGCCCGTGCCGTGGTTCACCATTTGCTCGAGGCGTCCCTTGCGGAGGGCGAGCAACTGCGTGATCACGCCGACGTAGTCCTCCGGCGCATCGATGGCGAGCCGTTCCATCGGCTCGTGCAGCTTTCCATCGACCTCTCGAGTGACCACCTGGGGCTTGCCGACGGTGAGCTCGAACCCTTCGCGGCGCATCAGCTCGACGAGGATCGCGAGCTGGAGCTCGCCGCGCCCTTGCACTTCCCAGGCATCCGGCCGCTCGGTCGGAAGCACGCGAAGGGAGACGTTCCCTACGAGCTCCTGTTCGAGTCGCGCGAGAACCATGCTCGCCGTGAGGCGTGCCCCATCCTGGCCCGCGAGCGGCGAGGTGTTGACGCCGATGGTCATCGCGAGGCTCGGCTCGTCCACTCCGATCACGGGCAGCGGGCGCGGATCGTCCGGATCGGCAAGCGTCTCGCCGATCGTGACCTCGGGAATGCCGGCGACGGCGATCAGCTCACCGGGCCCGGCCTCCTCGGCTTCGACGCGGTCGAGTGCCTCCGTCACGAAGAGCTCGGTGACTTTGACGCGCGTGATCTCGCCGTCGGCGCGGCACCACGCGATCTGCTGGCCCTTGCGAATCGTCCCTTCGCGGATGCGGCAGAGCGCGAGCCGTCCGAGATACGGAGAGGCATCGAGGTTCGTGACGTGCGCCTGCAGCGGGTGCCCCTCCTCGTAGGACGGTGCGGGAATTCGTTCGAGCAGCACGTCGAAGAGTGGGTCGAGGTCGTCGGCGAGGTCATCGGGCTCGAGACCGGCGCGGCCGGCCCGTGCGTTCGCGTACACGATCGGAAACTCGATCTGGCTCTCGTCCGCGTCGAGATCGAGGAAGAGCTCGTACACCTCGTTCACGACCTCCTCGATACGCGCATCCGACCGGTCGACCTTGTTGACGACGAGGATCACCGGCAGCCGCGACTCGAGCGCCTTGCGCAGGACGAACCTCGTCTGCGGCAGCGGCCCCTCGCTCGCGTCGACGAGCAGCAGGACGCCGTCGACCATCGTCAGCGCGCGCTCGACCTCGCCGCCGAAGTCGGCGTGCCCCGGCGTGTCGACGATGTTGATCTTGACCCGGCCGCGACGGACGGCCGTGTTCTTCGCGAGGATCGTGATCCCCTTCTCGCGCTCGAGGTCCATCGAGTCGAGCACGCGTTCGGCTACCTCTTGATTCGCCCGAAAGGAACCGGACTGCCACAACATCGCGTCCACGAGCGTCGTCTTCCCGTGATCGACGTGGGCGACGATCGCAATGTCCCGAATATCCTCGCGAAGCGGCATTCGACGAGGGTAGCGCCACGGACCGCCGCCCCTGTGGATTTCGGCGCTATCCTGTGTATCGACTGGAGCGAGCATCTGCGCGCGCCCCTTTGAGGAGGATGATTCCATGACGGCAGACGCTCGATCGGCGCAGCGTGTCGAAGGCGGTCGGATGAACGGCGACATGCTGTGGTTCAACAACGAGAAGGGTCACGGCTTCATCGAGACGGCAGGCGGAGAGCGCCTGCGTGTCGAGGGCAGCGATTTCCGGAACGGTCCGCCCCAGGGGCGGGTCGCCGGCATGGCGGTCACGTTCCGGGTCAGCGGTGACGGCGACGCGGCAAGAGCGCAGGACGTCGTCTTTCCCGACGATGCCGCGCCTCGGCGCGCGCGCATCCGCCGCAGCGCCGGCCGCTGAACGCGCTACTCGCGTGACAAACGCGTCACGATTGCCTACCCGTGCCTGGCACCGGTACGCGTCGGAAGCCGACACGCCTCAGTTGATTCGTGCCTACGGCAGGCGGGGCGACCAGAGCGCGGACAAAAGGCCCGCCGCAACAAGGAGCAACGCCGCGGCCGCCAGGAAGCCGTAGGTGATCTCGCTCTCGCCCGGCTTGCGACCGAGACGGGAGCCGAGCTTCGAGTACGCCGATTGCAGTGATTTAGAGCTTTGCGCGGCGAAGAATTGGCCCCCGGTACGCGCGGCGATCGCCCTCAGTGTCGCGGGATCGGGCGGGACCGGCACCCGCCGGCCGCCGAACTGACCCGGAATACCGCCGCCGCCGGGGCCAAAGTCGAGCACGCCGTTCGGTGTGCCGAGCGCCACCGTGTACACCGGGATCCCGGCCGCCTTGGCGAGATCAGCGCCTTCGAGCGGCTCGAGGTCGCCCCGCGTCTGCGCGCCGTCCGAGAGGAAAAGGATCGAGACGAGCCCGTGCGTCTGCGTCTCGGGCGCGGCGGAGGTCGCCGACGCGAGATTGCCGCTGTCCCCGGTCACGGCCTGCTGGCCTAGCTTGACGGCGGCTGCGAGCGCATCCCCGATCGCCGTCCCGCCGAAGCTTGGGAACCATTCGATCGTGTCGAGTGACTTCCGAACGAGATCATGGTTCGTCGTAGGAGGTGCGGCCACTGCGGGGTCGCCCGCAAAGGCGATCAGACCGACCTGCAGCCGGTCCGGCACGCGGTCGAGGAACGTGCGGACGGCCGCCGCTGCGGCGCCGATCCGGTTCGGCTTCACGTCCTTCGACTCCATCGAGCGCGACACGTCGATCACGAGGATCACCGTCGCGCGGTCCCGCGGGACGAGCGTCGTGTGTCGTGGACGAGCCATTCCGATACAGAGCGCCGCGAGCGCGAGGAGGAACAATGCCAGCGGCACTAACCGCCTGCGATAACGGCCGCCCGCCACGCTCGCCAGCACGTCGAGATTCGTGAACCTGATCGCGTAACGCATCCGCCTGCGCTCCGCAAGCACGTACAGCGCCACAGCCAGCGGAACGACGAGGAGCGTCAGGAGGAGCAGCGGACGTTCGAACGTCACGAGCCACCACCGCAAACCGCGCCGACCTGCACGACGGCTCGGACGCCTTGCACCGCCGCGGTCGAACGAACACGAACTTCCACGCGCCGCCCCTGGACGCTGCGCGTCGCGCTCACGCTCTGGATCAGCGCCTGAGGCGGCGCCGACTGCGTATAGAAGGCGACGGCGTGCCAGGCCGAGATCAAGTGCTCACTCCCGGCGCACGACGCGACGGCGCGCACGAGGCCCGGACGGAGGCGCACGGTGCGCACCCGGTTGGTCGTCGGCTCACCCGGCGAGAAGGCCGCAAGCGCTCTGCGCGGCACCGGCCCCGCTCCACCGCCCGCCGACGGGAGGCAACCGAGATGCGGCCGAAAGCTTGGCCCTTTCGGCGCGTTTCCGGTGTACGTGCCCCGGAACAAGGCCGAACGTGCCGTCGTCACGCCCGGGTTGACTGGACTGCCGAGCTTGCCGAGGAAGTCGATGTCGATCGCACGATCGGTCAGCTCCGCATCCAACCCACCGATCACGTAACCGCGAGGGCAAGAGAGCTGGAAATCGACGCGTGGTCGCGGCGTGGTCTGCGCTGCGGGCACGACGACCCAGGGGCCGGCGACACGGACGCACACCGGCAGTCCGCGACACTCGTTCGTCGCGCCTGCCGAGGAAGCACTCATTCCTGCGACCGCAGCCAGGAAAGCTGCCGCCACCAAGAATCGCTTCACGGCACCCTCCTGAACCAGAGTGCCGACAACGCTCCGCCGAACACGAGGAACGCCGCGGAGCCTCCCGCGAACAGATCGCTGATCTCACGCTTCTCGCGGCGATGACCGAGACGCGAACCGAGCTTCTCATAGATCTGACGCAGACGGGTTGCATCCGGCGCGGTAAAGAACTGGCCGGCGGTCATACGTGCGACCGTTCGGAGGGTCTCCGGGCGCGGCGGCACTCGCAGCTGTGCCTGGTAGCCGCCCGCGACCGGCACGTTGACGACACCGTCCGGCGTACCGACGACGACCGTGTACACCGGGATGTGCACCGACCTTGCCTGCGCTGCCGCGACCTCCGGCGTCGTCCGCCCGCTCATCTGGGCACCGTCGGAGATGACGAGCATCGCGGTCGGGGGGATCCGCCCGTCGCTGGTTCGCTCGGCCCGCGCAAGACGTGTCCCGAGCGCCACCGCGTCGCCGAGCGCCGTTCCTTCTCCCGGTTTGAGCGCCTTCAGCGCGCTGTGCACGAGCTCACGGTCTTCCGTCGGAGGGACAGCAACATAGGCGCGGCCCGCGAATCCGATCACGCCGACCCGAAACTTCTTTGGCATCCCGTCGACGAACGCCTGCGCTGCACGCTGGGCGGCGACGAGTCTCGACGGACGAACGTCCTGCGAGCTCATCGACAGCGACGAGTCGATCGCGATCAGCACCGTCGCCTCCTCGCGCTGCACGCTCACGCTCGCGTGCGGCCGCGCGACACCCACGATCATCGCGGCGAGCGCGACGAGAAACAGAGCAACGGGCAGATGCCGGCGCCAGCCGGGGGCCGCGGCGACAAGGTTGGGCAGCAGGGCCGGCGCGGTGAAGCGTATTGCGTAGCTCTGGCGGCGCCGTTCGCGGAGAACGTACAGCCCCACCAACACCGGTATGAGCACCAGGCCGATCAGTGCGAGCGGAGACTGAAAGCTCATCGACGCGCGCCTCGGCGAAGGAAGACGGCGAACGAACGGAGCCAGTCGCCCGCGGTCGTCAGCACGAGATGACGCGCTCCCGCTGCTGCGAGCGCGCGGGCCAGCTCAGCCCGCTCTGCCGCGGCGGCCGCGGCGAAACGGGCGCGCAGCTGCTCGCTGCGCGTGTCGGCGCGAAGCTGCCTTCCGGTCTCGGGATCGACGAGCCACAGAACCCCCGCGTTTGGCAGCTCCTGCTCGCGCGGGTCCCTGATCTCGACCGCGATCACGTCGTGCCGGCCGGCGAGCTCGAGCAGCGGCCGGCGCCAGTCGAGCGGACCACGAAAGTCGCTGACGACGATCACCGCCGCCCGTTGCCTGGCAAGCGACGCGGTCCGGTGGAGAGCCTCACCGAGCGCCGCAGCGCCGGCGTTCTCCTCATCTGCCTGGTCCCGCAGCGCCGACAGGAGCCCGAGCAGTCCGAGCCGTCCCTGCCTGGGCGGGAGAGTACGTGGCGTCTCGTCGCCGAACGTCACGAATCCCAGGCGGTTGCCGCGTCTCGTCGCCACGTGGCCGACCGCAATCGCAACGCCCTCGGCGACGTCCGCCTTCCGGCGGTCAGCGGTGCCGAAATGCATCGACGCCGACGTGTCCAGCACGAGCCACGTGACGAGCACACGCTCCGCGAGATGCACCCGGACGTGTGGGACGCTCGTGCGTGCGGTGACGTTCCAGTCGATTCGCCGCACGTCGTCGTCGCCCGGAACGTAAGGACGCACCTGCGCGAGCTCGGTTCCGTCGCCGAGCAGCGCCGAGCGATAGTCCCCCGCGAGCAGCCCCTGCATCTTGCGCCCGATGCTGACGTCGAGCGCGCGCAGCAACGCGTCCGGCAGCGGCCCCGGCCCCGGCCGCGCGGGTGTCGGCTCGGAGTGGAGCCCGCGGCTCATCGGCCGGTCTCCGGTCGATGAGCGGTGGAAGGGGCGTAAGGGGAAACCGGGAGGTTTCCCCTCCCTTTCTCCTCAGCGTTCGCGGCGGCGGTCGCCACGCCACGGGCGCTGAGGCGATCCCTAAAGAAGGGAGCTCGTGAGGGAAACATGGTTTCCCTCACGGGAGCGAGCCGAAGGCGAGCGACGTCACGCGACGCCGGCGGCGAGGTCCGTCTTGGGAACGGGAACCGCGTCGAGCACCTTCTCGAGGATCGCGTCGGGCGTCACTTCCTCCGCGAGCGCCTGATACGTGAGGACCAGGCGATGGCGCAAAGCGTCCTTCGCGAGTGCCTGCAGGTCCTCGGCGAGCACATAGTCCCGACCTCGCACGAGTGCCAGCGCGCGGGACGCCTGTACGAGGCTGATCGGGCCGCGGGGACTCGCGCCGAAAGCGATGAAGTCCTTCAGCTCCGCAACGCCATGGGCGGCGGGCTCTCGCGTGACGGTCGCAATACCCACGGCGTAGCTGACGAGCGCCGGGTCGACGTAGACGTCGAACACGGCAAGCTGGAGCGATTGCAGATCCTCGAGCGAGAGCGCCTGCCGCAGCTCGGGCGCTGCGACCAGCTGACGCTGCACGATCGTGAGCTCCTCATCGTGCTCCGGGTAGTCGATCAGCACCTTCAGCATGAAGCGATCGATCTGCGCTTCCGGCAGCGGGTACGTTCCCTCAGACTCGATCGGGTTCTGCGTCGCCATCACGAGGAACGGATCCGGAACGGGATAGCTCGTGTGCCCGATCGTGACCTGGCGCTCCTGCATCACCTCGAGCAGGGCCGACTGCACCTTCGCGGGCGCGCGGTTGATCTCGTCCGCGAGTAGGAAGTTGCAAAACACCGGGCCTAGCTCCGTCTCGAAGGCTCCCTCGCCCGGGCGATAGATGCGAGTGCCGACGAGATCGGAGGGAACGAGGTCAGGCGTGAACTGGACACGGGCGAACGACCCTCCGAGGACACCCGCGGTCGTCTTGATCGTGAGGGTCTTCGCCAGCCCGGGCACTCCTTCAATCAGGAGGTGGCCCTGGGCGAGGAGACAGACGAGGACCCGCTCGAGCATGTCGTCCTGGCCGGCAATCACCCGCCGGATCTCGAAGAGCGCCTGCTCGAGCCGATCCTTGGCCTCGGCCGGCGAGGGCACGGGCGGGTCGATGGGCTGCTCGGTCACGTCTTCTCCCCTCTTTCGCGTATACGGAGTCATATACGAGAGCAGGAGAACTTAAGTTTCTCCTGAGAGCCTACGGCGCTTCGGTGGACAAAGGCGGCTCGGAAGACATAGCCTTGCTCCATGACGAAGTTCCTGATCGAACGGAAGTTTCACGTCGGCGAAGCCGACATGCCCGAGGTCAGCCGACGCTCGAAGAGGATCGCGATCGAGAGCTATCCCGAGATCACATGGCTGCACAGCCACGTGGTGGTCGACAGCGCCGGCACCGTGAAGACCTACTGCATCTATGAAGCGCCGACCGAGCAGATCGTCCGGGCCCACGCAGACGAGCTCGGTCTCCACGATGTCGAAGGGGTCTACGAGGTCGCGGGCGACGTCACACCGGACGACTTCCCGCTCGACTAGTGCTCCTCGGCCAGCTGGCGGCTTTTGCGCCCCAGCAGGTCTGCATCGGCGACGTGGGCGACCATTTGCACGGCGACGGCCTGACGCTGAGTGACCCTGTGTCGGAGCTCTGGATCCCCGTCACCGATGAGATCCAGCGCCTGCTGATAGAAGCCGACCGCCTCCTCCTTCGCCCAGCCGCGTCCCGCCTGGTCGCCTGCAATGACGAAATAGTCGCCCGCCCGGCGATTCTCCCCCGCTTCCCGCCAATGCTGTGCCAGGGCCGACGCGGCCGCAGGAATCTCCGACGTCGTCTTTTCCAGAAACGCCGCGACCTGCTCGTGTCGCTTGCGCCGCTGCGGACGCGGGAGCGTTGCATACGCGGCGTCGCGGATCAGGTCGTGCTTGAAGCTGAACTGCTGGTCCCCGCGCAGCCTGGAGACGGACTCACGCCGGATGAGGTCTCGCCCCTCGAGCGAGTCGAGTAACTCGGCCAGATCGAGCTCTCCTGAGGACATCCGCTCCAGCGCCCCCGTCCAGAAGACCTTTCCGACAACCGCCGCATCGAGCAACACCGCCCGTTCGCCCGGCGGGAGGGCGTCGAGCCGCGCAGACACGATGCCGCGGATGGTGGTCGGAAGCTCTGAGGTCGACGCCGTCGGGTCCTCGGCCATCGACGCCGCCAGCTCCTCGATGAAGAGCGGATTGCCTTCGCCGATGAGCCCGATCTCGGCGGATTCGTGCCTGGCTTTGTGCATTTGAAGCAAGACCTGGGCGGCCAGCTCCTTCGCGTGCTCTTCGGCGAGTGGCTCGACAGGGAGGGCCGTGAACCCAGGCAGTCCTCCTCCCCAGCCCGGACGCCGCTCGAGCAGGTCCGGACGGGCGAGCGCGAGCAGGAGGAGCGGAACGTCACGGACGCGCGAGGCCAGCACCTCGAGGAGGTCGAGCATGCCGGCATCTGCCCAGTGAATGTCCTCGAAGACGAGCACCGTCGGTCGGTCGGTCGCCAGCGCCTCGACCAGTCGACGGGCGGAGAAGAAGAGCGTCTGACGGTTGCCGACGTCGCCTCCCTTCCCGATGCCGATCAGCATCGCGATGTGCGCGCTGGTCTCTTGCGCCTCGTCGTCAAGCAGCTCTGCCACCGCTCGGTCGAGCTTCTCGCAGGCAGTCCCCGCCTCGTCCGTGTCGAAGATCCTCGCCACCTGCTTCACCTGGGCGGTGAAGGCTGCGTACGGGATCACCTCCCCGTAGGGAAGAGATCTCCCTTTGATCACGCGCGCACCTCCGGCGGCCGCAAGCTCCACGAACTCGCTTGCGAGCCGCGTTTTGCCGATGCCCGCGGGCCCGAACAGCGTGACGAGTTGCGGCCGCTGCTCAGCGAGGACGTTGTCCCAGATCCGCTGCAGCGCGGCGAGCTCCGACACTCGTCCCAGCATCGGGACACGACCGGCGGCACGCTCTCCCGGGCCCGCCGAAGCGGCAAGGGCGCGCCAAACATGCACAGGCTCCTGCTTGCCTTTGGCGACAACCGGCTCGGCGTCCTCGTAGCGAATGACCGAACGGGTCGCTCGGTATGTCTCTTCACCCACGAGGATCCCGTTCACCGGCGCAGCTTCTTGCAGACGTGAGGCCGTGTTGACGACATCGCCGGCAACGACGCCCTCCCCCTGCGCAGCGCTCGCACCGAGCGACACGAGAGCCTCACCGGTGTTGACGGCGACGCGGATTCTCAGCTCGAGCTCCGGATCGTTGCGATTCAGCTCATCGACAGCGGCGCACATCGCGAGGGCAGCTCTGACCGCGCGCTCCGGATCGTCCCCGTGTGCCACGGGCGCTCCGAAGATCGCCATCACGGCATCGCCGATGAACTTCTCGACCGTGCCCCCGAAAGTCTCGAGCTCAGAGCGGATACGCGCGAAGTACGGCGTCAGGATCGCCCGAACGTCCTCGGGATCGAGCCGCTCTGCGCGGGCGGTGAAACCGACCAGGTCCGCGAAGAGAACCGTGACGACCTTCCGCTCCTCCGCCAGGCCGTGCGACCGCTCGGGAAGCGGCTGGGCGCAGGCGAGGCAGAACTTCGCGATCGGCGGGTTCTCTTGACCGCAGCTCGGACAGATTGTCACCGTCAAAGCGTACGGGCGAATCCGGAGGCGGTCTAGGCGCCGGCGGGTTTTTCGCGACGGCGATAAAGGACGATCGCGGCGATCAGCGCGATTCCGGCCGTCGCTGCCGCCGCGATCGTTAGGCGATCCCGGCCTGCGGAGCCACCGACCTTCGGCGCCGCCAGACGATGGCCGCCTTCTACGGCGGCGAGCCTCTGCACGGCAACGATCGCCGCGTCGACCTCCTTCGTCGCGCTCCGCCCTGGGGCCGGGAGCTTCTTCAGCACCGCGCTCGCCTTCGGATCGGGATCGCCGTTGACTGAGTAGCCGTAGCCGTTCGGCATCACGACGAGCAAGCGGTCGCGATAGACGAACGACAGCTCGAGCCCGAGGAACTGCGCGTACTTCTCGGGCTTGCCGAAGAGCGAAAACTCCGTGCCGAGGTCGAACGGGCTCAGGATCACCGCGACTCTGATCCGGAAAAGCTTCCGGTCTGCGTCGCGCAGCAGAACGCTCAGGCGCGTCACCTCGTTGTGGTCGACTTTCGTCGTGAACGGCAGGAAGACGGTCTGAGTCAGCAAAGAGTCGCTCGCCGGGTCGCCGTGTGCCCACGCCGCCGCCGACGCAGATAGAAACAGAGTCGCAGTGACGAGAGCCGCCAGGGGTCTTCTAGCCAAGCGTGTCAAGCGCACAGATCACGCTCGCGAGCGCAGCCGCCGCGCTTCATGCGCGACCCACGACGAAGTCGAACCGCGCCTGGAAGCTGTGCTTCACAATTCGGAGCCGCACAAGGAGTCGCCGGTCGAAGAACGGGTCGTGCGCGTTCAACGCGACGCCGGGGAAGTAGAGCATCGTCGTGACCGTGCGCTTCCCTCGTGCGCGCACCGTGACGTGGAGGTGGCGCGTGCGATTTGCATACGGCCCCGGCAGGATCGTCTGCAGCCAGTAATGCCCCCGGGCGTCTGCGAACTGGTGACTCCGCAACCGGACACCGGTGTCGTCGTACGCGCCGCTCTCGTCCGCCTGCCAGAAATCGACCCGGGCACCGCGGATCGCACGACACCCACTCGTCAGGACGTACCCGCTCAGCGTGATCCGCGTGCCGTGAATTCCGCCCACCACGACCGAGTGGCGCACGGGCGAAGACTTGAAGTGCGTCCCGCCGATCTGCCCAGGTGTGACGCCGAATCCGTTGCAGGCGGCGACGGCCGCGGGCGACGCAGCGGCGAGCGCGGCGCCCAGCGCGACTGCCAAACATCCGGCGACGACGCTCGGGCGCAGATCCGGCACGAGCGTCATTGAAGCAATCACCCTGCGACCGGTGCCTGATTGAATGAACGCGTGGCGAGCGGCTCCCCGCCTGGCCTGCCGATTCGCCGCAATACGGTGATCCTCTCGGCCACGATGGCGGTCAACTCCGCCGTCCTCCAGTTGACCGCCGCCGTCTCGTCGCTGACGTTCGTGCTCGTGACCGGCGTGAGAGGACTGCTCGGCCTCGGCCCGGCGATCTTCCTCACGTCCTCCGGGTTGACCGCGGTGCCGGCCGGCCGCTTGATGGACCGCGTCGGCCGCACGCCCGTGATGTCGGCCGGCTTCGTCCTCGGTGCGTGCGGGTGCGCCCTCACAGCGCTCGCAACGCGCAGCTTGTCGACGGTCGCGGTAATCGCAGGCTTCGCGCTCGTCGGCGCGTCGAGCGGCATTTCGCTCCTCATCCGCACGGCCGCAGGTGACATGTATCCGCCCGACCGGCGTGCGCGCGGGATCTCCTACGTCTTGTTCGGATCGGTCTTCGGCGCCATCCTCGGGCCAACCGTGTTCGGTCCGCTCTTCGCCGGCAAGGACGTGAAGGCCGGCGCCCTGACCGTTCCGTGGCTCGCGGCCGGCGGCCTCGCGCTGGTCGCACTCGTGCTCGTGCAACTCGTCCGCCCCGATCCGAAGCGAATCGCCGAGCTGATCGGAAGCAGGGACGACGTGCCCACGGAGCCTGCCGCCCCGCTCCGTGAGCTCGTGAGCCGGCCCGGCGTTCGACCAGCGATGCTCGCCGCGCTCGCAAGCTTCGGAGTGATGGTCTCGGTGATGAACCTGTCCGGTTACGTCGTCGTCGAGCACCACCATCACAGCCAGCACTCCGTCTTCCCGATCATCGGCGCACACGTCTTCGGGATGTACGCCCTCGTCCTCGTGATCGGGGCGCTGATCGACCGGGTCGGGCGGGCGCCCGCACTCCAGATCGGGCTCGTCGTAATGGCGATCTCCACAATCGGACTGCTCTGGGTCGCGAGCGTCTGGGCGACGGCTGTCCTGCTGCTCGGGCTCGGGCTGGGATGGAACTTCTCCTTCGTCGCGGCGACAGCGCAGCTTGCAGATCGCACGAGCCCGGCCGAGCGCGGCAAGCTGCTCGGCTTCAACGACCTGCTCGGCGCGCTCTTCGGTGCCAGCCTCGCCTTACTCGGCGGGTATGCGCTCGACGCGATCGGCGTGGGGGCACTGGCGATCGGCGCGACGGCCATCGTGGTCGCGCCCGTTCTTCTGATTGCGCGCACAGTGTCCGGTCCAGCGGCGCGCGAGCCGGCCTGAAGCGGCAGCTTCCGTCGCCCCGACCTGTCTATGCTCTTGCGCGTGAAGCGGGCCGCTTTCGCAGTCATCGTCCTGACGTTGCCGCTCGCCGGCTGCCATGACTCGAAGAAGACGAGCGCCGTACAGGCGGACTCGACGACGCAAGCGACCGCGCCGCCGCCCGCGCGCACCTACCACTCGCGTCCGGACCTGAAGCCGCCGCTCGTCCGGATCCGGACCCCGGCCCATGACACCGCGCCCGGCTATGTCTTCATCGCGCCGAAGATGGTCGTGGCGCAAGCCGGCCCGATGATCATGGATAACCGCGGCGAGGTCGTCTGGTTCAAGCCGCTGAACACTCGCGGGGTCACGGACTTCCGCGTCCAGCATTACCGCGGCAAGCCCGTGCTGACCTGGTGGCGGGGACACGTCTCGAATGTCGGAGTCGGTGACGGCTGGTACGTGATCTACGACACGTCGTATCGCCCTGTCGCCGAGGTCAGGCCCGGAAACGGGCTCGTCGGCGACGTGCACGAGTTTCTGATCACGAAGAACGACACGGCCCTCTTCACCGTGTACCACCGCCTATCGGTCGACCTCTCCTCGGTCGGCGGCCCGAAGAAGGGCAGCATCTGGGACGGAATCGTGCAAGAAGTCGACATCGCGACGGGGCGAGTGCTCTTCGAATGGCACAGCTATCCCCAGGTTGGGATCACGGAGTCGTATGCGCCCCCGCCGAAGGCGAGCGCCGGCGCGAAGGCAGCGCCTTACGACTACTTCCACGTCAACTCGATCGACATGGAGCTGAGCGGCAACCTGCTGGTCTCCGCACGAAACACGCATACCGTTTATGAGATCGACCACAAGACGAAGAAGGTCGTCTGGCGGCTTGGCGGCAAGAAGAGCGACTTCAAGATGGGCCCCGGCACGAGATTCGCGTGGCAACACGACGCACGACGCCATGCCGACGGAACGATCACGCTCTTCGACAACGGTGCAGCTCCACCTGTCGAAAAGTTCTCGCGTGTGCTGGTCCTGCGAGCGAACGCCACGACGAGGAAGGCAACACTCGTGCGCAGCTATCACCATCCAAAGCGGCTACTTGCGCCCTTCGAGGGCAACGCGCAGTTCCTGCCGAACGGCGACATCGTCGTCGGCTGGGGAGCGCAGCCGTACGTCAGCGAGTTCGCGCGCAGCGGGGCTCTCCTCTTCGACGTGTACTTCGGCCAGGACAAGCCGCCGGGCAAGGACGCGGACACCTACCGCGCGTACCGTTTCCCCTGGCACGGGCAGCCGAGAGACCGGCCTGTGGTCGTGGTCGCCGGTGACACCGCCTACTCGAGTTGGAACGGCGCCACGGACGTGGCAAGGTGGCAGGTGCTCGCCGGCCCGGCGGCCGGCCAGTTGAAGGCGATGCAGACCGTCGTGAAGAACGGCTTCGAGACTCCCATCCGGCTCACGCAATCGGCGGCCTTCTACGCGGTGAAGGCTCTCGGCCGAGACGGGAAGGTGCTCGGTACGTCCGAAGCGGTCGCGCCGCAGCCCTAGTAATACTGGCTAGCTCGCGCGGGAGACGCGCAATTTCGTCAACTCGCGGTCGCGCTCGTCGATGATCTCTTCGAGGTGGGCGACCTTCATGCGAAGCGTCTCCGTGGTGGTGACGAGCTCGATGAATGCGCGCTGGCGTTCCTTCAGGAGCGCCTCGACACTGTGCAGCTTGATCTCCGGGTCATGAATCAGCTGCGGCGCCACGGGCGCAGGAGCGGGGGCGACAGGCATTGGGGCGACAGGCATTGGGGCGGGCGCGACGGGGACAGGGGCGGGCACGGCGAAGGTCGGCGGAGGCGCAAAGACGGCAGGCACCGGGGCGGCTATGGGGGTCGCGACCGGCGGCTGAGCTGCGACTGGCGGGGCTGCGACCGGCGGGGCCGTAGGCGCAGGCTCGGCTTCCTGGATGTCGAGCACCTGCTCGGCGATTGCTCGAGCGAGCGCGAGCCAGGAGATCCGCCCGGTCTCGATCAGGATCTGGCCCAGGCGCAGCCCGGTCCGCTCCTGTTCGGCGAGCGCAGCCGCGAGCTCGGCCTCAGAGATTTCGTTCTTCTCGACCAGGATCTGGCCGATAGGACGCTTCCGCATTGGACTCCTATCGGCAGGAACGCCGCAGGACGAAAGGGCCTTGTCTAGTGCCCCTGCCAGTGATGCTGCCGAGTCTCTGGGTCGCGAGCACCAAGCCAGAGGCCGCACTCGACCGCAGCAAGGCTGGTCTGCCTTGCTAAGGGCGAGGGTGGACTCTGGCGCGGCGTGATCGCGGGCCAAGGCCGGCGAGCATTGCTGGTAGGGGCACTAACGACGTCTGAAGCGGCGCGGAGCGTCGTCCTGGACCAGGGCTGGATCGTCGCTCTCGTCGACGGCGTCCGAGCCGTCGAAGCCCTGCTCCCACGGGTCCAACTGCACCGGCTCATCTGCGGGCGGGAGCACGTGGACATGCCGAGGCGGCTCCGGCTGGGAGCTCGTGTGGCGGTCGTCGTGACCCCGGCGCCACAGGCCACGCGCTGCGGAGCCAGGGTCCTTGGCCCCTACGTTCGCCTCTGCCGCAGGTGGCAACTCCGGCTCCTCCGACTCGGGCTCCGGATCTGGATCGGGCTCGGCCTCGGCGACCGCTTCTTCCTCCTTCAGGGGAGTCCCGATGATCGTCATCGCGTCCGAGGGCTCTTGCGCCTCCTCGAAGGCGGACCAGCCGAATGAGTTCTGCTCGTCCGTTTCCTCGTCCGCATCTTCCGCCCGCTGAGCCTCCACAACCGGGTGCCCGGCAGCCGGAGCCGCGGGACGTACAAACGACGACTGCTCGCGCGCCGCGAGCCACTCGATCAGGCAGACGATCGCGAACGCGCCCGCCATGGCCAGGACGATCACCCACCAGGAAAGCTTCGCCACGCCCAGCGCCACCGCCACGGCGACGAGGAATCCAACCTCGCCACCGATGCGCCACAGGGCCGGCGGAACTCCCTCGCGCGGCGCACGCATGCCGTAGCCGTAGGACGGAGGCTGCGTCCACGACTGCTGCGTCCACCCCGCCGTGCGCAGAGCACGCAGGTCGGTGCGCAAGGACGCTGCCTGCCGGTGGAACGAATCCACTGCCTCGAGTGTTCGCAAGGCCGCATCGAGCTGAGCCGCGTGACGGTAGAACGACTCGAACGCAGCCTTGACGCTTTCCTGCTCGTAGCCCTGTTCCGCGACGGGCAGATCCTCGACGCGCGGCAACGGCTCACGCGGAGGCGTCTGCGGTGTGGGCCAGGCTTCGGGCTCCATTAGCAGGACATTATGCGTTCAAGCAGGCGACGACTAGGCGGCGGCGCATCGAGGGCGCGTGGGAGAACAGCCCCGAACTCTTCGCTTGCGCCTCAGCCGGCGGCTTCCGCACGTCTGAGGCCACGAACCGCCCAGGCGGCGAATCCGAGGATCAGACCGGCCGCGATGGCAAAAGCCGCCAGGGTCAGCTCAGGCGAGCCGGAGATGAAGCCGCGACCTGCCTCGAGCAGGGCCGTGATCGGGTTGACGGAAGCGACACCGTGGATCCAGCCCTGAAGCAGATTCAGCGGGACGTACACCGGCGCGAAGAAAAGGAGGAGGAAGACCGGCATCTGCATCACGGGTGCGGCCTGCTGGGAGCGCAGGCGCATCGCGACGCCCATCGCCCAGAGAGTCCCTGCGAGATTGAGGAACAGGGCAAGCACATACAGGCCGAACAGGTCGACCCCGTTGCCGCCCACCTCCATCTGCGCAAGCAGCGCCACGATCGTCACGACGACGGCAACGGTCGCCCACCGCACGAGCGCCGAGAACGCGTACCCGAGCAGGATGCCGCTTCGGTTCGGGGCGGCGAGCATCAGTCGTCGCATGAAGCCACTCTCGAAGTCGCGCGCGATTCCGAATCCCGTGAACACACCGGCAAACGCGGCGGACTGCAGCAGCACGAACACGAACTGAAACGCCGTGTAGCCGGTCGGAAAATCGAACCCCGGCACCTGGCTGATACGCGACAAGCCACCGACGAACGCGGTGAAGAAGAAAAGCGGAAACATCACCGAAGGAAGCAGGAAGGCCTTGTTCGTGAAGAACGTGTGGAGGACACGCCACGAAACGCCGCGCGCAACTGAGATTGCGTCTGTCATGTGCGCTCCAAACGGTTCCAGAGTGCGTGGGTCGCAAGGGCGAAGCCGAGGATGCTCAGTCCGGCGGCGACAGCGAAGCCGAGGCCGATGGTCTCCCAGTCCCACCCCGTGATCACGAGTGCGCGGACCGCCTCGATCAGGTACGAGACCGGGTTGACCGTCGCCACCCACCGAAACCAGTCCGCCTCGATCAGGTTGCGCGGGATGTTCATCGACGACAGGAAGAGAAAGACGAAGAAGACGGGAAAGAGGCCCTGCACCGCCTCCGTCGAGCCTGTCCGCAGCGCGGCCCAACTGCCGAGCGACGCGAACGCGAGCGCGATACAGGTCTCCAGTAGCAGCAACATCGCTGCCCCGGCGACCCCGCTCTGCAAACGCACCCCGAATGCGAGACCGACGGCGAGGTAGAAGATCGCCTGGACGACGGCGATTGTCACCAATCCGCCCAGCTGTCCTAAGAGCAGGACAATTCCTCGCACCGGGGTCAGCGCCAGCCTGTTGAGGAAACCGGTCTGGATGTCGCGCGCGAACTCGACGTTCGCGTTGATCGTCGCGAGCAGTGCTCCCTGGACGAACGGCACGGCGAGTGCGAACGCGACGAACGAGTCGGTGGGAAAGCCGTGAAGCTGCGTCTCTGCCTTCAAGCCACCCGCGTTCACCGCGAACAGAAGCATCGGGAAGATCAGCGGGAAGACGACGTTCGCGGGCTGGCGCGCGGTTCGGACGACGGCGCGCTTGCCCAGCGCCGCTGTCTGGACGAGCGCTGTGGCGCTCATTGGGCGAGTTCTGCCCAATGAGCGAGGGAAGGGGCGTCGGGGGAAACCGTGCGGTTTCCCCTCTCTTTCCCCTCAGCACACGCGGCAATCTCAGCGGCGCGAGGGCTGAGGCGATCCCTGAAGAAGGGAGCACGTGAGGGAAGACGCGCAGCGTCTCGTCCGCGAAGCGGACCGGTGGAGGGGGTCTGGGGGAACCGGGAGGCTCCCCCAGTTCGAACCTCTGAGTTCTTCACGGGAGCGAGCCGCAGGCGAGCGACGCTCACGCCGCCCGGACGGGCTCGAGTTCCTGCTCGGTCTCCTGCTCCTCCGCATCTCCGGCACCCTCGAGATGGCGCCCGGTCTTCGCGAGGAAGACGTCGTCGAGCGTCGGCTCGTGGATCTGCAGCTGAGCGAGGACGACGCCTTCCGCGTCGAGCGCGCGGACGATCTCGGCGAGATTGCCGTTCGACGACGTCAGCTGGACGGCGATGCTGCCGGGCCCGTAACCGGTCGTCTGCTCGCCGAAGCGCTCGAGCACCGATACCACCGCGCCCCGCTGGTCGGGATCGGCCGGCACCGCTTCGACCGTGGAGCAGGCGATGTCCGCCTTCAGCTTCTCGGGAGTTCCCTCCGCGACGATGCGCCCGTGGTCGATGATTCCGACGCGGTCCGCAAGCACGTCCGCCTCTTCCAGGTACTGCGTCGTCAGGAACACCGTGACCCCCTCCTCCTTGGCGAGCCGGCCCACCTCGACCCAGAGCGCGGTGCGGCTCTGGACGTCGAGCCCGGTCGTCGGCTCGTCGAGAAAGAGGATGCGCGGCCGGTGCACCAGTGCCAGCGCGAGGTCGAGGCGACGCTTCATCCCACCGGAATAGCCCTTCACCTTGCGGTCCGCCGCTTCGGTCAGCCCGACCCGGGTGAGTAGCTCGTCGCTCCGTTCGCGTCGCTCCTCGCCGGTGATCCCGTGCATCGTGGTCTGCAGCCTGAGGTGCTCTCGCCCCGTCAGGAATGGATCGAGCGCAGCCTCCTGGAGCGCAGCACCAATCGCTTTCCGGACCTGCGGGCCCTCCTTGACGACGTCATAACCCGCGACGGTCGCGGTGCCCGCCGTCGGTGGCAGCAACGTCGTGAGCATGTGGACGGTCGTGGATTTCCCGGCGCCGTTCGGGCCGAGAAACCCGTAGATCTCACCCGGGTCGACGCGGAGATCGATGCCGTCGACGGCGCGCGGCCCCTTCTTGAACTCGCGGACGAGCCCATGGGCCTCGATGCTGTTCTCACGCGGGGCGTCCACGCCCCGGAGGCTACCCGTGCGCGAGTTCTCGACGGAGAACTGCAGCAAGCGCGGTCAACGCGACGCGAGTCTCGTCGAGCCTCGGCTCACGCGTCGTGAGGCGCTGCAGTCTCAGGCCCGGCAGAAGCACGAAGCGGGCAAGTCGTGGCAGGCTCTGAACGAGCTGCCAGAGCTCCATCGTGAGCGCCAACGCGAGGACGGACACGACGAGCGGAGTGACCGCGGTTGCGGGCAAGGGCCAGAAGCGCCCGCCGACGATCGCCACGGGCAGCAACAGCGCTGCGAAGTTGGTACCGCAGCGCAGTGAGAAGCGCGAGGGCCGCGCAAGGCCATTCCAAGTCTCCCGAAGACGCCGTTCCTCGAGCGCTGCGATCGCGCGGTGCTCGGCACCGTGCAGGTACAGCGTGCGGCCCCGCAAGAGCCAGCCGAGCAGCGCGAACGTCGTGACGAATCCTGCGCCGAGCCCGAGCCAGTTCGGTGCAAATGCAAGCACGAGCGGAGCGACGATCGCCGCGATCAGAAAACCCCGTTCGCGACCGCGTGCGACGCCCTCACGCTTGAAGAGGGGCGACAGCGACCCCGAAAGACGCACGAGACCGCGCGCGAGTGGAATCGCACGAAGGGAGCGTGGCGCTACCGGCATCCGCCCTTCCCTCAAGCTTCCGTCTGTCCCCGCGAAGGCCCAGTAGCGCTCGCTGACGATGACGACGCCGTTGGCGCGCGCCATTCCGCCCACCCGGGGCACGGCCGAGGCGTTTCGCTCTTCGAATTGCGTGAGGAAGACGGCGGGATCCACCCAGCCATGATCGCCACAGGACGGGCCGCCCGGCAAGTGCCGGGCGGCCTATTTCGAACCTTCGGGGGTCCTAGGTGCTTACCAGCGCCCGCGCGAGAAGAAGCCGAGCAGCGCGAGCACGAGGATCACGATGAGGATGATCCAGAGGATGCTCATGCGATTTCGTGCCTCCCTTTTCGTGTCGATTGTCGACCTGCACCGAGTGATTCCGCCTGCGATCGACGAGAAAACACCCGGCCCGGTTACGTGACCGAAGCGTCACCCAGGTAGCGGCGGCCACAGGTTCCTCACCGAAGGTTCACCAGCCGTCAGCCCACCGACCGCTCGCTCGCCGGGAAACTCGCCTCGCAAATCGACCTGACCACGAGGGGAGAGAGCAGGTCCGGTCGGGCACCCCTCAGAAGATCGCCTGGATCGGCCAGTAGAGCGCCGCTGCGACCCCCGCGGCCGCCGGAATCGTCAGGATCCACGCGACCACGATGTTGCCTGCCACGCCCCACCGCACGGCGGAGAGACGCTGCGTGGCACCGGCGCCGAGAACGGCACCTGAGATCACGTGGGTGGTCGAGAGCGGGTAGCCGTATTTCGTCGCGGCATAGATGGTCGCGCCTGCGGCGGCCTGTGCGGCGAATCCGTTTTCGGGCTCCATCTTGTAGAGGCGCTGGCCCAGCGTGCGCATGATCCGCCATCCACCGACGTACGTGCCGGCTGCGATGGACAGCCCTGCAGCGATCTTCACCCACACCGGGATCTCGAACTCCTTCAGGTTTCCGTTCGCAAGCAGCGCGAGAGCGATCACGCCCATCGTCTTTTGCGCGTCGTTCGCCCCGTGGGTGAACGCCACGAACGTCCCTGACACAAGCTGGCCGAGGCGAAAGCCACGGTTCGCGACGCCGCGTGTAATTCGCCGGAACACCCAGTAAATGACAACCAACAGGATGAAGGCCCCGGCGAACGCGATCAGCGGCGCAAGGAGAGCAGGAATGACGACTTTGTGGGCAAGCCCGTGCCAAAGCACCCCGTTCTCTCCCGACTGGGCGAGCGCTGCACCGACGAGACCGCCAATGAGAGCGTGCGAGGAGCTCGAAGGAAGCCCGAACCACCAAGTCAGCAGATTCCAGGTGATGGCGCCGAGTAGTGCGGCGAGAACGGTTCGGGTGTTGATCAGGTCAGACGCGACGATGTCCTTGCCCACGGTCTTCGCCACCGCGGTTGTGACGAACGCGCCGGCGAGGTTCGCGACCGATGCGACGAGCACTGCCATCCGCGGCGTCAACGCGCGCGTCGAGACTGATGTGGCGACCGCGTTCGCGGTGTCATGGAACCCGTTGGTGAAGTCGAAGCCCAGCGCAACGACGATCACGACGACGAGTAGGACGTCGTTCATGCCCGTTAGCGGTTCTTGACGAGAATCGCCTCGAGGACGTCGGCCGCGTTCTCGCAAGCATCGACGGCCTCCTCGAGTTGCTCGTGGATGTCCTTCCAGCGGATGATGCCGATCGGATCCTCTCCGGAAGTGAAGAGCTCCGAGACGGCGGCGCGGTTGAGGCGGTCACCCTCGTCCTCGAGATCGCGGAGAGCGTGCAACTGGCTGCTCGAGTCCTTGAAGCCCTCGAGGCGGCTCACTGCTTCGTGCAGCTTCTCGGCGCTGCGCAGAATCACCTGCGCCTGCTCCTTTGCCTTCGGCCGGATCTGCTCGACTCCGTAGCCGGCGATGTTCCCCGCCGCCTCGTCGACGTGATCACAGACGTCGTCGATCGCACCCGCGAGCAAGTAGATGTCGTCGCGGTCGAACGGCGTCACGAAGGTGCGATTGAGAAGGTCGACGACCTCGCGCGTGAGCCGGTCGCCCTCGTGCTCCAGCTCCTTGATCTCCCGCAGATGCACTCCATTCGACGGGAACCGCTCGAGGAGCTCGACGAGCTGGCGCGAGATGCCTACCGCGTTGTCGGAGGCGCGCTCGAGGAGCCGAAAGAACTGCTTGTTCTGAGGGACCAGCGAGATGCGTGCCACGGCGCTCCTCTCCGAAGTTGACGGCGCGAGTTTGTCAGGCTTCGCGCGGCGTGGGGTGCGAGGCGTCCGTGAACTCACGGAACTCCGCCGTCAGGAGGTAGGCCGTCTGCTCGCCGATGTCGACCGCATGATCGCCGATGCGCTCCAGGGCACGGGAGACGACCACCATGCGGAGGCCATACTCCCGCATCTCGGGGTCCTCGCCGAGCTCCAGGATGCGCTCGACGACCCGCCGGTTCGCCCGATCGATGAGCTCGTCGAGATCGACAAGCGATTCGGCGCCTGCAAGGTCCCGGTTGCCGAACGAGTCGAGGGCAACCCTGATCATCTCCTCGCAGCGAGACCCCATCTCCTCGAAGCCCTCGACGAAGCGTGGGCCGGGATCCACCTCCGGAACGAGCTTCGTCAGCTTCGCGATCGTCACGCAGTAGTCCGCCATTCGCTCGAGATGGAGGTTCATGTGGAGGATCGCCAGGACGAGACGAAGGTCGCTCGCGACCGGCGTCTGGCGCGCAAGCAGGAGCTGTATGCCCTCTTCGATCCGCACGTAGTGCTGGTCGACGTCGTCGTCGAAGGCGATCACCTCGTCTGCGAGCTCTTCGTCGCGCTGCTCCAGAGCGTTGATCGCGCCCCGCAGGGCACGCAGAACCAGCTGGCCCTCCTCCTGAAGAGTCGCCTCGAGCAGATCGAGCTCTTCCTGGAACGTGGTCCTCATCCGAATCTCCCGGTCACGTAGTCCTCGGTGCGCTTGTCGGACGGGTTGGTGAAGATCTTGCTCGTCGTGTCGTACTCGACGAGCACGCCACTCCGCCGCGCCTCGTCGACCTCGAGACTGAAGAAGGCGGTGAGATCCGCGACTCGGGCAGCCTGCTGCATGTTGTGCGTCACGATCACGAGCGTGTATTCGCGCTTCAGCTCGTGCATCAGGTCCTCGATCGCAGATGTGGCGATCGGATCGAGCGCGGACGCCGGCTCGTCGAGCAAGAGCACTTCCGGCTCGACGGCGATCGCGCGCGCGATGCAGAGCCGCTGCTGCTGACCGCCTGACAGCGAGAGAGCGTTCTTCTTCAGTCGGTCCTTGACCTCGTCCCACAGAGCCGCACTGAGCAACGCCTTCTCGACGCGCCCGTCGAGCTCCTTGCGCATACCCAGCACGCGCGGTCCCCAAGCGACGTTGTCGTAGATCGACTTCGGAAACGGATTGGCCCTCTGGAAGACCATGCCGATGCGCCTGCGCACCTCGACGGGATCGACGCCGGAGGCGTACAGATCCGAGCCTTGGTATCGGATCTGCCCCTCCATCCGCGCCCCCGGAACCAGATCGTTCATGCGGTTGAGACAGCGGATGAACGTGCTCTTTCCACAACCCGACGGACCGATGATCGCCGTAATCACATTGCGGTAGATCTCGAGGTCGACACCGCTGATCGCCGTCAGGCGCCCGTAGCTGACGGTCAAGTCCTGGATGTCGAAGACGACTTCACGCTCGGCGGTGGGAGAATCCTGCGTCACTTGTGCAACGTCGATCACGGGGGCAATCGTAAAGCTCTCGGTCATCGAGCCAGCTTTCTGCGGCTGCGGGCGAGGAGAGCCTTGGCCGCCAGGCTTGCGAGGAGGACGAAGGCCATCAGCACCAACGCCGCAGCCCATGCCTGTTCGTGTAGTGCCGGATCGGGCTGCTCGGAGTAGGTGAAGATGAGCACCGGGATGTTCGGGAGCGCCTTCGTCACATCGGTCTGGACGGCGTTCGCGAAGATGGAGCTCGTGAAGAGCAACGGCGCGGTCTCGCCGGCGGCGCGCGCGACCGCCAGGACGGTCCCTGTGAGGATTCCGCCGACGCTCGTGGGAAGGATGACTCCGACCACGGTGCGCCAACGGCGGACTCCCAGCGCCAGACTCGCCTCTCTCAGTGTGGCAGGCACGAGGAGCAAGACTTCCTGGGTCGCCCGCGCGATCAGGGGAAGCATGATGACCGCCAGTGCGAACGCGCCCGCATAGCCACTCTGCGTGTGTCCGATCACGAGCAGTGCATAGACGAAGATGCCGATCACGATCGTCGGTACGCCGGCGAGCACGTCGATCACCACCTGAATGGGGACGGCAAGGCGACGCGGCGCGAACTCGGTGAGGTAGATCGCCGTGAGCACGCCGACGGGTAGCGCCATCGCGGTCGCGAGCAAAACGAGCAATGCGGTCCCGACCAAAGCGTTCGCGATGCCCCCTCCGGGCTGCCCGAACAGCGCCTGAGGCTTCGTGAAGAAGTCCCAGCTCACCGCTCCGGCGCCCCGTCGGGCGACGGAGACCACCAGGATTGCAAGGACCGCAACGGCGACCAGAGCCGCAACGGTCGCGAGAACTTCCATCCCTCGATTCACGAGGCGGCGACGCCGATAGCGATTCATCCGCGGGCTCCTCGAAGTGGATCGAAGCGACGCACGATGATCTGAGCGATCAGGTTGGCGATCAGACCGAGGGCGAGCAGGACCGCAGCGAGGTAGAGCAGTGACGACGTCTCGAGGCCCGAGCCCGCACCCTGGTAACTGGACGCGATCTTGCTCGCGAGCGTGTCCGCGGGCGGGAAGAGCGACCAGCCGATCCGCGTGCCGCCGCCGATCACCTGCGTCACCGCGATCGCCTCGCCGACGGCGCGGCCGAGCCCCAGGATCACCGCCGCAGCGATTCCTGACCGCGTCGCCGGCAAGATCACGCCGCGCACCATCTCCCAGCGCGTTGCGCCGAGAGCCAGCGCGCCTTCCTCGAGCTCGGACGGCACACCCAGGAAGAGCTCGCGGCAGATCGACGCGACGATGGGGACGATCATGATCGTGAGGATCACCGCCGCGGTGAACAGGCCCTGACCCGTTTGCTGGGGATCGCCAAAGAGTGGGATGAAGCCGAGCGTGCTGTGCAGCCATGGCTCGACGTGTTGGGCAAGGAACGGACCGAGCACGAGGATTCCCCACAGTCCGAGAACGACGCTCGGGATCGCAGCAAGCAGCTCGACGAGCGACCCGACGACGCCGCGCACACCGCGTGGTGCAAGCTCGCTCAGGTAGAGGCCGATCGCGATCGCGAGAGGCGTCGCGATGACCAGCGCGACCAGTGAGCTGACCGCGGTGCCGTAGATGAACGGCAGCGCACCGAAGACGTGCTTGACGGGGTCCCACGCGCGTGCTGTTACGAAGCCGAGACCGAACCGGTCGAAGGAGGGGCCAGCCAGCTCGACGATCTTCCAGACGATCGCCCCCACGAGGACCAGGCAGGCCAGCGCACCGGCCAGCGTCAGGCCATGGAGGGCGAGATCCCCGAGATGGCCACGCAACCGGTGGCGGCGGGCCTGCAGCGGGCTCGTCGTCGGAACGGCGCTCACCAGCGCGCGAGCCTACTGACCCGGTGTGCTTCCGCGGCCGTCGTTCACCACATTGTCACCGGGTTGCAACCACCGTTCTCCCCACGCGAGGAAGGAGCCAGGGCACGCTTGGCGGGACGTGAACCAAACGAGAGGAGCAATTTTGACCCGCAGGACACTGGCCGTCCTCGCTGCGATCGGCGCGGCACTCGTCCTCACCACCGGAGCCGGCGCCAAAGCTTCTGCCGGATCCCTCACCGGCGCCGGGAGCTCGTTCGTCGCTCCGCTCGTGTCGGCCTGGATACCGAAGGTCGACGCGGCGTACGGCATCAAGATGACGTATGGGCCGATCGGCTCGGGGGGCGGCATCAACGCAATCACCAACCGGACCGTCGACTTCGGCGCGAGCGATGCGCCGCTCACTCCTGACCAGTTCGCCGCCTGCAAGAGTTGCGTGCAGATTCCCTGGGCGCTGTCGGCAACGTCGCTCGCCTACCGCGGCGACGGGCTGCCGGATCACCTCAAGCTCGACGGCAACGCCGTGGCGGGAATCTTCCTCGGAACGATCAAGAAGTGGAACGACCCGGCACTCAAGAAGCTGAACAAAGGGAAGACGCTGCCGGACCTCGCGATCACCGTCATCCATCGAAGTGACAACAGCGGCACGACCTACAACCTCACCGAGTACCTGAACAGCGTCAGCAGGCAGTGGAAGAGCGGCATCGGCAAAGGCGTCGCCGTCAACTGGCCCGCCGGCGTCGGCGCGCGCGGAAGCTCGGGCGTGGCAGCGACGCTCAGCCAGACGAACGGAGGCATTACCTACGTCGACATCGCGTATTCACTCAAGAATCACTTCAAGATCGCCGCCGTCAAGAATCGTGCCGGCATCTTCCAGTTGCCGGGCCTGCGGGCGATCGCAGCTGCGGGGGCGACGATCCTTCGCGTCGCGCCAGGGAACAGCGGCATCTCGATCGTCAACCCGGCGAAGCGGCAACCTCTCGCTTACCCGATCTGCACGTTCACCTATGTCATCCTCCCCACGAGCACGCCGAAGGCAAAAGAGCTGAAGCAACTCGTGCGCTGGGCGGTGACGAAGGGTCAGGCCTCGGGGCCGAAGCTGCTCTTCTCGCCGCTCCCGAAAGTCGTGCTGAAGGCGTCGATCAAGACGCTCAGCTCGGTGCACTCATAGAGAACCTGCACTCAACCGTGAGGCCGTGACCCGGGCCAGCGGTCGCCTCGACCTCGCCGCCGGCGGCTGTGACAACGTGCTTCACGATCGCAAGACCGAGGCCCGTGCCCCTCGAGGCGCGGGCCCGGTCGCTGCGGTAGAAACGCTCGAAGAGCCGCGGCAGTTCTTCCTCTTCCACTCCCCGCCCATCGTCGGCAGCTACCAGCACGCCGTCGCGAGCCGAAAGCGTCAGCGTCGAGCCCGGTCCCGCGTAGCGAATCGAGTTCTCTGCCAGGTTTTCGGCGACGATCTGCAGCATCCGCCGTCGGAGCGGCAGCTCGACCTCCGCGTCAGCTTCGATTCGAATCGTGACGTCGGCACGCTCCGCACTGTCGGCGAGCCGTTCGCGGACGTCCTTCAATATCGGCAGCACAGCCGTCGAGCCGAGCGCGACGACCTCGCGGCCGCTCTCGAGCTCGGAGAGGAAGAGAACGTCGTCGACCAGCTCGCTCATCTCCTCGACCTGCTCCCTAGCCTGGGCAAGGAGTCCCTCGGTGCCTGCGTCCGGAAGCGACGCCGACTCGAGCAACGCCAGGAGCCGCGCCAGCGGCGTGCGCAGCTCGTGGGACACTGCGGCGGTGAAGCCGACCCGCAGCTCCTCGTAGGTCCGTGCCTCCTCCATCAGAGACGAGTATGGCCAAGGTCCTGATCGTCGAGGACGACTCCGTCATCGCAGACGGGATGGCGAAGCACCTCGCGGCTGCCGGGTTCGACCCCGTCGTCGTCGGCAAGGGCGATCAGGGGCTCGCCCGGCTGCGCTTCGAGCGCCCTGATGTTTGCGTCCTCGACCTGATGCTCCCTGGCCGTGACGGTTGGAGCATCATCGAGAGCGCGCGAGCCGAAGGGATCCCGACTCCGATCGTCGTGGTCAGCGCCCGGGGCACGGAGCACGACCGGGTGCACGCGCTGGAGATCGGAGCGGACGACTACCTGGTCAAGCCGTTCTCGATGAACGAGCTGGTCGCTCGGGTACGCGCAGCGTCGCGACGAGCACTTCGTCGCGGCGACGCCCAGCGAGGCGACCCGATCGAGATCGAGGAGCTCCTTATCGACCCACGAGAGGTGCAAGCCTTCGTCGACGGCGAGAGCGCAGGACTCACTCCGACCGAGTTTCGTCTGCTTTACCAATTGGCCCTCGAACGGGGCCATGTCGTCACGCGCGACGAGCTGCTGCAGAAGATCTGGGGTCGCCGTGAGGCCCACCGCGACCGCACCGTCGACGTCTTCGTGCGGCGATTGCGCGACAAGATCGACCGCCAGGCGCCCCGGCATACGTTCATCCAGACGCGCTACGGGGTCGGGTATCGGCTCGAGCCAGTCACGAAGGAGTGAGCGAGGTCACCGTGCGCCGCCCACCCTCCTCGTGGACCACGTCGACCGTCTCGTGCCCGCGATAGGTCCCGGCGACGCCGAGGAACATCGACAGCCAGCGGAGCGGGCCCAGGCGGCCCTCCTGAGCGAGCTCGCGCCGGAAGACGAGCTCGTCCCCGACCCGGTCGAAATCCCGTCCGGGCTCCTGCCGGATCCCGTTCACGTACACCTCGTAACTAACTCCTACCCCGGCCGGTAGGTGGATGCGCGAATGTCCTTCCACGTCTCATAGGATGCCACCGCCGGTGAGGCGCAAAGCCCTTGTCCTCCTGCTTGCTCTCGGCGCCGCGCTGGCGCTGGCTGCCGTCGCCTACGCAGGCAACGGAGGCTTCGCACCGCCCACGCCGCACTCGCCGAACGCGAAGCGGATCAACGACTCGTACGTCTGGATCTCGATCTTCACGGGCGCGATCTTCGTGCTGGTCGAGGGCTCATTGATCTTGTTCATCGTCAAGTACCGCCGGCGCGGCCGCCCACGCTCCACGGAAGGACCGCAGATCCACGGTGCCACCCGGCTCGAGCTGATCTGGACCGCGGTGCCCATCCTGATCCTCGCCGCGATCGCCTCGTTCGTCTTCTACAAGCTGCCGGGCATCCAGGACGTGCCGAGCGCCAAAGCCGAGGGCGGCCCTCTCGTCGTCCAGGTCAATGCGCATCAGTTCTACTGGCAGTTCACGTATCCCGACGGGCAGATCTCGATCGACGAGCTGCACGCACCCGTCGACCGAACAGTGCGCGTCGACATCACCTCCCAGGACGTCGACCACAGCTGGTGGGTCCCGGAGCTCGGCGGCAAGTTCGACGCCATCCCTGGCCACATGACGCACACGTGGTTCAAAGCCGATCGCGCCGGAACATACCGCGGGAGGTGCGGCGAGTTCTGCGGGGTCTTCCACGCGGCGATGAGCGCGGTCGTCGACGTGCAGTCGCAGGCCGACTACACCGCGTGGCTCGCCACAGCGGACAGCACACTCGGACGTGGCGAGTGGGAAGGCTCGTGCGCGAAGTGCCACGGGCTCCGGGGACAGGGCGGCTTCGGGCCGAAGATCTCGAACAACGCTCTGCTCACGCAGCGTCAGGGCCTCGAGCAGCTGATCCGCCAGGGCAGGAACGAGATGCCGCCGGTCGCGCACGGTTGGTCCGACCAGCAGGTGCGTGCGTTGCTGGCGTACCTGAAGCAGAGCGTCTACAAGGGGACGGCGAGTGGCGGCTAGGGCCACCTTGGAGCCGTACCGGCCGGACTGGCGCCAGGGGCGCGTCATGGGCTGGATCACGACGACCGACCACAAGCGGATCGGGATCCTCTACATCTGCACGTCCCTCGTCTTCTTCGGGGCGGGCGGGATCCTCGCACTGCTCATGCGCGCCCAGCTCGCGCAGGCGAACGAGCACTTCATCACGAAGCAGAGCTACAACGAGCTCTTCACCATTCACGGCACGACGATGATCTTCCTCGTCGTCGTCCCGATCTTCGCCGGGTTCGCCAACTTCCTGGTTCCGCTGATGATCGGCGCGCGCGACGTCGCCTTTCCACGGCTCAACGCGCTGTCGTACTGGCTCTTCCTCTTCGGCGGCGTCGTCCTCTATCTCAGCTTCTTCGCCAAGTACGGCGCGTCCAGGTCCGGGTGGTACGGGTATCCGCCGCTGTCGGCCAACGTGTTCTCGCTCGGCCATGGCCAGGATCTCTGGATCCTGTCGCTGCACCTGCTCTCGCTCGGGTCGCTCTTGGGCGCGATCAACTTCCTCGCGACGATCCACAACATGCGGGCGCCGGGGATGAGCTGGATGCGGATCCCCCTATTCGTGTGGTCGATCGAGATCTACTCCGCGCTGCTGGTGCTCGTGTTGCCGGTGCTGTCCGTCGGGCTCACGCTCCTGTTACTCGACCGGCAGGCGGGCACGCACTTCTTCGAGCCGCAGGGCGGCGGCAACGCCATTCTGTACCAGCACTTCTTCTGGTTCTTCGGCCACCCCGAGGTCTACGTCATGATCCTGCCCGCCATGGGGATCATCTCCGAGGTGATCCCCGTGTTCTCGCGCAAGCCGATCTTCGGCTACAAGGCGATCGCATTCTCGACTGTGGCGATCGGCTTCTACTCGATGCTCGTCTGGGCGCACCACATGTTCAGCGTCGGGCTGCCGAACTTCCTGAACGTCTTCTTCATGCTCTCGTCGATGGTGATCGCTGTGCCCACGGGCGTGAAGATCTTCAACTGGCTCGCGACGACCTGGCGCGGCAATCTGATCTTCGACACGGCCATGCTCTGGGCTCTCGGTTTCATCGCGGTGTTCACTATCGGCGGGCTCTCGGGGATCTTCCTCGCGGCTTTCCCCGTCGACTGGCAGGTGACGGACACGTACTACGTCGTCGCGCACATGCACTATGTCCTGTTCGGCGGCTCGGTCTTCGGGATCTTCGCGGGCCTCTACTACTGGTGGCCCAAGATCTTCGGACGCATGCTCGACGAGCGGCTGGGGAAGGCGCACTTCTGGCTCGTGTTCCTCGGCTTCAACCTGACGTTCTTTCCGCAGCACCTGCTCGGGCTCCTCGGCATGCCGCGACGGATCTACACGTACTCCGAGCACGGCCTGTGGCAGACCTACAACCTGATCTCGTCGATCGGCGCGGGCGTCATGGCGATCGGACTCCTGCTGTTCGTCGTCAACGTCGTCCAGACGTCGCGCAAGGGTGCGCGAGCTGTGAACGACCCCTGGCTCGC
>WNGE01001807.1_pt1 | contig 36708 bp, 33 predicted proteins | sample 5400651 | NCBI WGS metagenome assembly WNGE01 (sample SAMN13153370, study PRJNA577476) | soil metagenome | isolation source: 60 cm soil or saprolite under grassland replicate 2 | place: USA:California | collected 2016-06-15
CGAACACCGTCGGAATATCAATCGCTGTGTTCTCGAGAATTGTGTTCGCTGTGGCAACTGCGCCGAAATCACACCCAGCCCGCGTAAAGGGCACCCAAGGTGCCGGAGCGATCTTGCCGTTCTCGTTGATCATCTCGGGTGTCGTATCGGTGGTGCTGCCAGCCGGGTCAAAGAGCGGCGCCGTCCAATAGGCGAACGAGACGCCGGTCCGGGTCGTGCCATCGGTCTTAAAGTAGCGGAAGCTGTTCGATACCGGCTGCCCCATACGGTCCGGGTAAACACCGGTGAGCGAGGTCAAGATGCCGGTGGCGGTGTGCGAGATCAGCACGGTGTGGTCGTTCGACATCAGTACACCGTTGTCCTGGATGAAATTGAGCAGGTGAGGCATCTGCTCGAGATCCGAGGGGATGTCGGGGTTGTCCCGTCGGAAGTGCGTGTTGTCGAACTGGACGTAGATCACGTGCTGGATGGCGCCCTTCGGTGATTTGAGCTGGCAGCTATTTGTGGCCGTCGTCGCAGCTAACGCCCGTGGCACAACCAGTAAGACAAGCGTCGCTAACACGGTGGTGACATTCAGAGTTGTTCCACGTAAATGCTGCGCGGCCTTTTGAAGCTGTAGACTGAGCTTGAACATGGCGGGCCTCCATTCGTTATATTCTGGTCGTTATATTCGGGACTGAGTAAACGTCCGGTCCCGGGCGTTCCGTTGATATGCAGGATTGAGGGTGCAGCACGCAGACGGGCGAATTGTACTCGATTCGGCTGGCTTCTGAAGAGGGAATATCGGGCTGTTTCGCAAGAATCCATTCGCAACAATCGAGACGGTCATACTGCCCTCCGATAGTTTGTATCCTCAATGTTGCTGAATTATGTCGGCTGAATGAAATCTGTGTTAATTCCATGGCCTGAGCCGAGGTATCGAGAAATGGGTGTGTACATGTGTAGGGGATTCCCCTATACTGCTATACTGCCGCACGACAGTTGACCTAACCTGCACACCGTCCTAAGATTACCGCCTGCGGGGGAGTTTCTCTATGAACCCCGAAACAGCCGCGAGTTCGACCACAACCGGCGCCCCGATGATCGGGCAGACGATTTCCCACTACCGCATCATCGGGAAACTCGGCGGAGGCGGTATGGGTGTGGTCTATGAGGCTGAAGATGTCCGCCTCGGCCGGCACGTCGCGATCAAGTTCATCCCTGAAAATCTAATGGCCGATAAGAAGTCGATGGAGCGCTTCGAGCGCGAGGCTCGCGCTGCATCACAGCTAAATCATCCGTCCATCTGCACTATCCACGAAGTTGAAGATCACAATGGGTATCCGTTCATTGTGATGGAGAAGCTGGAGGGCGAGAGCCTGAAACAGCGGATCCACGGCAAGGCGATGGAACTGGATCAGCTGCTGGAGATCGCGGTTCAGGTGGCGGACGCTCTGAGCGCTTCGCATGGTAAGGGGATCATTCATCGCGATATCAAGCCAGCAAATATCTTTCTGACCAAGAATGGGCAGACCAAGGTGCTCGATTTCGGCCTCGCCAAGCTGATCCGCGATGATCATCTCGCAACCAGTGAAGAGACTCCCGTCGAAGATTCCCTCACCGCTGTGGGCGTGATTCCCGGCACGGCTGTTTACATGTCGCCGGAGCAAGCCCGCAGCGAGCCGCTCGACCCGCGCAGCGATCTGTTTTCCTTCGGGGTGGTGCTCTACGAAATGGCGACCGGGAAGAAGCCCTTTACCGGAAACAACGTGGTAACCACGCTGGATGCCATCCTGAACCAAAAACCTGTCTCCCCACTCAAAGTGAATCCCGCCCTGCCCAGCGACTTGGAGGGCATCATCGGGAGGGCGATGGAAAAGGATCGTGGCAAACGCTACCAAAGCGCGGAAGCCATGAAAGCTGACCTGCAGGCTCTGAAAAAAGAAACAGAATCAGGCTTAACCAAGACGGGGCGACGCGAAGGCCTGCCATACCGAATCGTGACGGATACGTTTCAGACCTCCAGCAAACCACAGAGATATCTCCTGCTGGCCGTCACTGCCCTACTCATCACCGTATTGGTGGCGGTGGGAGCATGGTGGGTCAAGCATCGCATGGGAGGCGCGGGTGTTGCTCCAACGAACACTATCGCTGTGCTTCCCCTGCAAAATATCAACGGAGATTTCAGCGTTGACTTTCTCCGCTTCGCGCTGGCAGATGAAATTTCCAATGTCCTCACCTACACACGGACACTGGACGTTCGTCCCTCTTCCATCACACGAAAATACGCAAGCGCGGACGTGGATCCGCAGCAGGTGGGTCGCCAACTGCGCGTGGCCCACGTCTTGACCGGGCACTTTCTGAAGGAAGGAGATCGTCTGCGCGTCACGCTGGAGGCCGTTGAAGTCGTCAGTGACCGGCTTTTTTGGCAAGCCAATATCAGCGCGTCCAGCCAGGACCTGATCTCGTTGCAGGAGCAACTCGGCAAGGAAGTGCGCCAAAGTTTGCTGCCGGCTTTGGGTGCGGCCGGCGGCTTTCTCGAAACTGGTACCCGGCCAAGTAGCCAGGAAGCCTACGACCTATACCTGCACAGCCTCGCGCTGCCCCATGATCCCGGACCGAACAAAGACGCCGTTGCAGTGCTGGAACATGTAGTGGCAACAGACCCGAACTACGCCCCTGCCTGGGAAGAGCTTGGCCTCAGGTATTACTACGACGCGGATTACGGTACAGGCGGCGAAGCTGCGTTCCAGCGCTCAAATCGCTGCTACGAGCGCGCTCTAGCGCTCGATCCGAATCTGATGCTGGCTGCGGGGCAGCAGATCACCAATCGAGTGATGCGCAGCGAGGTTGGAAAGGCATACGAAGCCGCGCGAGCACTGGTAAAACGACGTCCAGAGAGTTCACAAGCACACTTCGCACTCGCATACGTCTACCGCTACGCTGGCATGCTGGAACAGTCGGCCAAAGAGTGTGACGCAGCGTTGTCTCTGGATCCTGGTAATTATCTATTCCGTTCCTGCGCCTGGGCATTTATGGAATTGGGAAACACACATCGCGCTCTGGACTTCATTCAAATCGATGCCGGATCGGAATGGGCGAATTATGTCACTCCCTCACTGCTTCTCCGCGAAGGCAGAATTGCCGAAGCCCGCGCCGCGGTGAAGACGATGCCGACGAACCCGCGCTATCATCGCGATCTGCTGCAGGCCTGCCTGGACGGCTCGGCGTCAGAACTGGATCGTCTGGCTCGCGATGCAGTAACCAACGGGCCGTCGGAAGCGGACCCCGAGGTGGCCTATTACCAGGGAGCAATCTTTGCCTACTGTGGCAAGAAGGATGCTGCCTTTCGCATGCTCAGAACCGCGATCGAGACCAACTACTGCTCCTATTCCAACCTGTTATCCGATCCTCTGGTCAGAAACCTGCACAGCGACCCGAAGTTCGATGAAATTCTCACTGCTGCGCACACGTGCCAGGATGCCATTCAGACAGGAAACCACTAATTCGGATAGCATGAAGCAGCAGCTAACTTTTCATCGCTCATGAAGTCGAAAATATAACCACGAGGATACGGGCCACTGAGAAAAGACCCTGTGATCCTCTGTGCCCTCTGTGGTTATCTTTAAGATCTGAATCCAGGAAAAATCTTGGCTCCCATTCTCGCGAAGCACAATCCTATAGCCATGATCAAGACCGGTCGTGCTGGAGGATTCTTTCGTCTAGCTTCGTTGGCGTTCTGTCTCGCGATGTCCTTGTCCTTGCCGGGCCTAAGTCAGACCCCGGCCTCACAGAACCCTTACCAGCCGCTCCCGCAGGACACAGGCATCCTCGGCCTGAAGCAGATGCTGCTTCGGCTCCAAACTACGGCGCGGCTGATGCAGGTCACAGCGCATCCGGATGATGAAGATGGCGGGATGCTCACGCTCGAGTCGCGCGGCAACGGTGATGCCGCCCTGTTGATGTCTCTAACCCATGGCGAAGGCGGGCAGAATAAACTCGGCAGTAATTTGTTCGATGAGTTGGGGGTTCTGCGCACACTGGAGCTGACCGCTTCGGATCGATATTACGGCGTCGAGCAGCGCTTCAGCCATGTGGCGGACTTCGGATATTCGAAGAATCCAGAAGAGACATTCGAAAAATGGCATGGGCACGATGTTGCTCTTGGCGATATTGTGCGCGTTATACGCACGTTCCGCCCCGACGTTCTGACCACGCGCTTTTCAGGCACAGAGCGCGACGGCCATGGGCATCACCAGGCTTCGGCCATCCTGACAAAAGAGGCGTTTCGGGCGGCCGCCGATCCCAAGCGCTATCCTGAGCAAATTGCGGCGGGACTTCCTCCCTGGCAGCCAAAGAAGCTGTATATCGGCAATGTTTGCGGCTTCGGAGCGATGACCTGTCCCGCAGAAAACTATACGGTCAAACTGAATACGGGAGTCGTGAATCCCGTGCTCGGCGTGTCCTATGTGCAATTCGCTATGGAAGGCTTGCGGCACCAACTTTCGCAAGGAGCTGGAGGATGGTCGGTCGAGCCGGGTGACCGTTTCACTTATTACAAGCTGGTGGATTCGGTGCTCCCGCTTACGACGGACAAGGATGGACATGAAAAAGATTTTTTCGATGGACTTGACACCAGTTTGCCCGGACTGGCATCGCGCCTGGGGGATGAGGAGAAGAAAGTTCCGCAGTTGCGAGCAGGGCTGGTTGAGATTGCGGGTCAACTGAAGCAAGCGGCACAGTTGGGTACGGATCCAAATGACACCGTACGCCCCTTGTTGGCTGCTCTAGACTCTCTCGGCCATTTCGTACGGCAGAACAATGATCTCAGCGCTTCTGCGCGCCAAGACTTGGTCGCGCGTCTGCAAGAAAAAGAAGAACATATCCAGGCTGCGCTGAACCTCGCCCTAAACGCCTCCATGGAGGCAACGGCGATAATTCCTAGTGACATTCCGAATCAGCAGAATTCTCTAGCGATTTCGCCGGGACAGAAGTTCGATGTCCACGCGAAGTTCCATAACGGCTCAAAGCATCCGCTCTCAATCAAAGACATAATTCTTGATGGAATCACTCCCGCTGCTGTGAAGGAACCAGACCGTGTGTTACAGCCAGGCAGCGATTACGAGACCAATTTTCAAGTTCAACTTCCCTCGAATTTTCCGGTCACTCGCCCGGCGGTGCATCGCAATGATCCTGAGAGGGACAGCGTCTACGTGGTGGATGAGCCTCAATACGCAACCCTGCCGTTCCCGCCGCCTCCTTTTCGCGTGATTGCGCATTACGATGTTCCCGATCTTGCCTCGCCCACGCATCGCGATTCAGCGGTGCAGACGTATGCAACGTTTCCTGAGATTTCCGCGCCTGTGGTTGTGCCCTTTACCAACGAAAAGGGACAGACGCAAGACAGGCCGCTGAATGTAACCCCGGTTTACTCCGTGATGCTGGAGCCGGGAGAGCAAATTATTCGTGTTAATAACGGTACGGCAACGACGGTAAAAGTTGGCGTGAGCTGTAATCTGACAGGCGCTCAACCCGGCCAATTGCGTTTGGAAGCGCCCGTGGGCTGGCGCATCCAACCCGATGAACTGCAGGTGCGTCTGTCCAAACGCGGCGACAAACAGGATTTCGAATTCAAGATTTTCCCGGAGACTCTGAAAGAAGGCGGAACGCAGATTCGCGCTACGTTGACCGCTGGCGGCTCAACTTACACCGAGGGATACAGCCTGGTCACGCGCGAAGATCTGGAGAGCACTTATTACTATCAACCTGCGATTCAGCGCGTCAGCGTTGTGGATGTAAAGATTCCAAACGATGTGAAGATCGGGTACATCATGGGCGCGGGCGATGACATTCCAACTGTGCTGAAACAGATTGGATTGGACGTCACCGTAATCCCAGCGGAGAAGGTGGCGAGCGAAGATCTGAGCCGCTACAGGACAATTGTCCTCGGCATCCGCGCGTACGATACGCAAAAGGATGTCGGGGCAAATAACAAGAAGCTGCTTGATTATGTTTCCGCAGGCGGCACTCTAATTGTGCAGTACGACACCGGAGTGAGCGATTTCAACAGCGGCCATCTCACCCCCTACCCAGCTCAACTCAGCCGGGCGCGGGTTTCGGTTGAGGAGGCGCCGGTCGAGATTCTTGCCCCGGATGATCCGGTTTTCCATTATCCCAATCAGATCACGCCGCGAGATTTCGACGGATGGGTGCAAGAGCGCGGATTATATTTCATGAACCAGTGGGACAGCAATTTCAAGGCGTTGCTGGCATGCCACGATCCGGGAGAACAGCCGCAAAAAGGTGGATTGCTGAAAGCCCAGTACGGCAAGGGCGTGTATATCTATAACGCCTACGCATTCTTTCGGCAGTTGCCGGCGGGCGTGCCCGGAGCGATTCGGCTGTATGTAAATTTGCTGGCTGCAGGGCATGGCGCTGGGCATTAGATTGCCTCCGCGTCTGTGAGCCTCTGTGCCCTCTGTGGTTTGTCTAGTTTGTTAATTACAGCGGACACAGGGGATCACAGAGTTGTTATGCAACATGACCCCTCCCAATCCGCCGAAAGCAGCTCACCGCAGCTCATTCGAGGTATCAGTCTCGGCAGCGCTACGGCGCTGAACATGATTGACATGATCGGCGTAGGTCCGTTCGTCACGATTCCGTTGATCGTGAGCGCGATGGGTGGCCCGCAAGCCATGCTTGGCTGGATTCTCGGCGCTTTATTCGCCATTTGCGATGGTCTGGTTTGGGCGGAGTTGGGTGCGGCGTTGCCAGGCTCCGGCGGATCGTACCGCTACCTTCGCGAAATATACGGCCCAAATCGGCTAGGGCGGCTGGTTTCATTTCTGTTTATCTGGCAACTTTCATTCAGCGCCCCGCTTTCGATTGCCTCAGGGTCAATCGGGCTTGCCGGATATGCTTCGTACTTTTGGCCAGCGCTTCAAAATCAATACGCATCCCGCGATTGGAGCCTCGCGCTTCCGCTGCTAGGAAGTTTGCAATTACGATGGCTGATTTCCGGAGCGACATTTGTGGCGGTTGGTATCGTGCTGGTCGCAACGCTTCTTCTCTATCGCAAAATTACGCACATCGGATGGATGTCGAAACTGCTGCTGGCTGGTGTGCTGGGAACGATCGGCTGGATCATTTTTGCCGGACTAACTCACTTCAATGCCGCCCGCGTCTTCAGCTTCCCGCCAGGCGCGTTCGCGCTATCACACGATTTTTTCCTCGGTCTAGGCTCGGCGATGCTCATCGCCACGTACGATTATTGGGGTTACTACAACATCAGCTTTCTCGGAGATGAAGTCAAAGAGCCGAGCAAAACCATTCCACGCGCGCTGCTGCTATCCATTTTGCTGGTGGCATGTCTATATGTGGTTATGAACGTCAGCATTCTCGCTGTGGTGCCGTGGTGGGATCTCATTCGTCCGGCGCAGTCGAACAGCGGGTTATTCGTGGTTTCCATTTTCATGCAACGGATTTATGGCGTCTGGGCAGCGAATCTAGTAACTGCGCTGGTGATGTGGACCGCGTTCGCTTCCGTGTTTTCACTGATGCTCGGCTATTCGCGCGTGCCCTACGCGGCAGCTTTGGACGGCAACTACTTCAGGGCTTTCGCGCGTGTGCACCCGCAGCACCGGTTTCCGTATGTTTCACTGCTGGCGTTGGGCGGCGTGGCCCTGCTGTTCTGTTTTTTCTCACTGGCTGATGTCATTGCAGCGCTGGTTGTAATTCGCATCCTGCTGCAATTTTTAGTCCAGGCGATTGGCGTCATCGTGCTGCGGATTCGCCGTCCCGATCTTCCGCGGCCATTTCGCATGTGGTTCTATCCGTTGCCGGCACTAATTGCGAGCTTTGGATTTGTATTCATCCTCATTTCGCGCAAGAACTTCCTAAGGGAAATCCGCTACGCGGCCGTTATCCTCATCGCGGGCCTCCTGATCTACTTTATTCGAGCGTGGCGAAATCGGGATTGGCCGTTCGGCCAAACCTTGCCGGCTGCAGTTAGCGAGGTTCCGACGAATTAGTATGGCTGCAGGAGTAAAAACACCGATGACGGGGAGCTTGCGTCGAAGGCCGATGGCTTCAGCCTGGGCGCCGATGCACGAGCCATTATTTCGATCGCTATGGATTGCCGCCGTCATTTCCTACACAGGGACATGGATGCAGAACGTTGGCGCGGGCTGGCTAATGACGCAGCTCACCATGTCACCGTTGATGGTGAGTTTGGTAACTGCAGCGACCACATTGCCGGTTTTTCTCGTCATGCTGCCTGCCGGTGCTCTCGCCGATCTGGTTGACCGCCGGCGTTTTCTGCTGATTACGCAAAGCTGGATGGTCGCGGCCTCTGCGGTGCTTGGAATTCTGACTTTGCTGAAGGTAGTGACCCCGTGGACTCTTCTGGCATTTACTTTTCTGCTTGGTCTGGGTGCGGTGACGAATGATCCTGCCTGGCAGGCGATCACTCCGGAAATCGTTTGTGCCGAAAATCATGCTCCGGCGGTCGCGCTAAACTCGGTGGGGTTTAATGTGGCGCGAGCGGTGGGTCCAGCCATGGGTGGACTGGTGATTGCGGCCGCCGGTTCTGGGTGGGCGTTTCTGCTGAATGCAGCGTCTTTCTTTGGCGTGATTTTCTTTTTATATCGCTGGAAGCGGCCGCATTTTGAGCATCTGGAGACTGGCAGAGTTGGCGATGCTCTGCTCGCTGGATTGCGCTATGTGCGGGGCGCGGCGGTGGTGCGATCGGTGCTGATTCGGACGGTAGCCTTCAGCCTGGCGGCAAGTTCATTGCCGGCGCTGCTTCCGATCATTGCGCAACCACATGGGGCGACGGGTTACGGATTGTTGCTCGGGTCATTCGGATTTGGCGCACTTGCCGGGGCGACGGTTTTACCGCGAATGCGCAGCCGCTTTTCTGTGGACGGAGTTGTCGTTTTCGCTATCCTGCTTTTTGCCGCAATGACGTTTGCTGCTGGACGCACGCAATCTTTTGGGTGGCTTAGCTTGGTATTGTTCGCCAGCGGGACCGCATGGATCGCGATTCTCGCTTGTCTCAATGTCGCCGCACAGACTATGTCTCCATCATTTTTGCGGGCACGGGCCTTATCAATGTACCTGCTCGTACTGCAAGGCGGCATGGCGCTGGGCGCCACCGCGTGGGGCGCGCTCGCTACGCGGGTTGGAGTTCCGCAGGCACTGCTGTTCTCGGCCGTTGCACTGATGGCAGGACTCGTGACAGTTCCCCGTCATCGGCTCACTTCGCGAGAATTAGAATTCACGCCGTCGGTTGTGCGAGATTGACTCGGGCTTCTAATTTCATTGCCACATTTCGGGAGGATTCATGAGGAGCACGAAAACGCTATTTGCTGCTTTGTTTCTGCTGTCATGTTGCGGTGCTGTTTGGGGACAGGCCGCCAAAACCGATCAACCTCAAACTGTGACCCAGGTGTTGGACCATTCGGTCAGCAATGTGGAGCACGAGTTTGTTTCAGCAGCCGATGCAATGCCTGAAGACAAATACTCATTCGCGCCGACAAATGGTGAGTTCAAGGGGGTGCGGACGTTCGCGCAACAGGTAAAGCACGTAGCGGCTACGAACTATCTGGTCGCCTCAGGAATTTTGGGAGAGAAGCCGCCGGTTGAGGTTGGCGGCGAGAACGGGCCTGACTCGATCAAGAGTAAAGCCGATATCATAAAATTTTTGAAGGACTCGTTTGCTTATGCGCACAAAGCGGTCACTAGCGTCGACGAGAAGAATCTGGTCGCGCCGATGAAAGATCCCTTTGGAGAGCAGCCTTCGGTTACGCGGCTTGGGCTGGCATCAGTTTTCGCCTGGCATTCGTTCGACCACTATGGGCAAATGGTCGAATATTTGCGGATGAACGGCATTATTCCGCCTGCCAGCCGGCAGTAAAGGATCAGCAATGAGGTGCAGCGGCGTCCGCTCGTGGGTTAACCTTCCAGCCGCGGATTTCTCGTGCCCCCTTGTGCGTAATCTCGGCGGGGATAAGCTCCGCACTCAGGCCTCGATTGTGGAGATGAGCATGTATTTTCGTAATGATTCGGTCGACGTTGCTGTTGCTGTCGAGTGGCAATAGCGGGCACAACGGCGCACGATAGGGCTGATGAATGCGGTCTTCAAGTGATGACGCCAAGAGATCGCGACGCCCTTGAACAAAAGCGGCCAGCAACAGCATCGAATTTTGAATGTTGACGACCGCATCCGCACGGGAATATTGCTCCGGGAAAACGCGACGTGACTGCTCCGTGGAAAGCGCATCATCAGGAACCGCCAGGAGCAGAGGCCACTTCCCTTTCGGAACGATCGAGGCTACTTGCGCTTCGGCCTCGCCCGACATGCGCGCGATCGCGAGTGCCCCATACCAACATGCAGCAGCATTGTCCGGATGGTGCTCACGGCGCGAAGCTTCACCAACAATTCGAGTATCGTCCCAACGCACGGCGCCAAAATGGACGGCTAACGCGATTCCCGCAAGGCGCGCGGCTGCCGACGAACCGCACCCCTTGCCAATGGGAATCTCGTTTTCTATGTGCAGCGCCAGCGGCTGAATGCGCTTCGATTCTCGTTGCAGGATTTCAGAATAGGTCATGAGAATCAGGTGATTCTCAAGTTGCGCACAGAGGTCGGCGTCCCGGCCACGAGCGGTTATGGAAAATTGGTCTGAAACGTGAGCTCGAATTTTGAGAAACAAGCCTAAAGCCAGAGCCGCGGTATCGAAGGCTGGTCCCAGATTAGCCGAAGTGGCAGGCAGCGCCAGCTTGAGAGATGCGCTGCGATGGAACGAACGGTTTGACTTTGCGGGCATGAGATCAAGCGATCAGACTTCGTTTGAAAAAAACCTACTGTCTCGCTGCGGTCCTCCTCTCCTTCACCAGCCGGAGCGACGAATACGCCGCAGCTCCCGCGACGATGATATTAGCTGCAATGACAGGCTTGGAATGGATCATCACCCCGTACGTAATCCAAAAGAGAGCGGCGACAGACTGGATCCAGCGCAGTTTCGCAGGATCTTTCGAAAAGTACGAAATCGTAAACACCGCCGTGGCGATCCAGCCTACTCCATCGAGCATAAACACTCCCGTTCCCTTCCCCAATCAAGCTGCTTCTACGCTTGTTCGAGAGCCTTCAGTACAGCTTCTACACTTGCATCCAGCACTATCGGCGCGCGTTGCTGCTCCTTCAGAATTGCAGCATCATCTTTCTTATCTGGAAACAAATCTCCGCGATGAAACTTAATGGTGAAATCCGGATCCTTCAGCATGTGCCCGGTCAGGATGAGCACGACAGACTCATTGCGTTTGATGAAGCCCTGCTTCACTAATTTTTTCAATCCCGCAAGCGTCACCGCGGACGCTGGCTCGCAACCTACGCCATCGGCGCCAATTTCCGCTTTGGCCAGCGCAATCTCGACCTCGCTCACCTGCTCGACCGTACCGCCCGTGGCTTCGAGAACACGCACAGCCTTTTTCCACGAGGCAGGGTTACCGATGCGAATGGCTGTGGCCATGGTGTCAGCTCGCATCGGCGAAAGTTTCTTTCCGCCGTTCTCGCGCATGGCGCGCACTAGCGGATTCGCCCCTTCCGCCTGAATGATGGAAATTTTTGGCAGTCGCGAAATCAAGCCGAGTTCTTTCATTTCCATGCACGCCTTTCCGATTGCCGAGGAATTTCCCAAGTTGCCACCAGGAACGATGATGTGGTCCGGCGCCTCCCAGTTGAACTGCTCGAGCAACTCAATGGCAGCGGTCTTCTGGCCCTCCAGTCGATATGGGTTAACCGAGTTCAGAAGACACACCGGCATGCGCTGCACAACTTCATTCAATACGCGCATACAGCCGTCAAAATCGGTTTTCAGTTGGCATGTGACCGCGCCGTAGTCGAGCGCCTGGGAGAGTTTGCCCCAGGAGACTTGGCCTTCCGGAATCAGCACCACGCTGCGCATACCTCCCCGCGCTGCATATGCTGCCATGGAAGCCGAGGTATTTCCCGTGGAAGCGCAAGCAACCCAGCGAAACCCTTCCAGCCGGGCGAAAGTGGCAGCTACAGTCATTCCGGTGTCTTTGAAGGAGCCGGTGGGATTCATGCCCTGGTGCTTGGCAAAGAGTGCCTCGACTCCCATGCTGCGGGCGCAATTCGGAAGCTCGTAAACCGGGGTGTTTCCTTCGCTGAGGCTTACCAGGCTTGCCGGACCACTCGGCACAGGCAAGAGTTCACGGAACCGCCACACGCCACTTTGATCCACGTATGCGCTTGATTTGCGACGTTCAGTCCAACTAGCTTTTAGGTCTTGCGGCCGCAGAGCAGTGTCGGCGCATTTCCATCCTGGATACGTGACCTCCAGCAGATCGTCGCAATCCGGACAGCGGAAGTTCCGGCCCGCGCTCTGGAGCACAGATCCACACCCGATGCAACGCAGCTGCGCGCTTCCCTGCTCAAGCTTTGTCCCGGCGTCTTGCATTGGCTACAAGAATAAAGGAAGGACCAATTATTTGCCGCCGCGCAGGTATTTATCTGTTTTGCTGATCCAGTCTTCGCGTGGTGGATTGAAGACGTCCAGATCAACCGTATCAACCAGCGCTTCAGCTTTGTGCGGCATGTGCGGAGGAATAGTCAGGACCTCGCCTGCGTTTACGACAATTTCTTTCCCGTCAATCCAGAACTTGAGAGCGCCTTCGAGAATATAGGTGATCTGCTCATTGTGATGGCTGTGCAGCGGAACAACGCAACCCTTTTTCAACAGCACCCGCGCGAGCATGATGTTCTGCCCTACGACTAATTGACGCTGCAGCAGCGGGTTTAAATCCTCAAGCTCAACTGCGGACCAGGGGAGGTACCTCAGTTCGGCTTTCTTCTTGTCGATTCGCTTCTTGCCTCCGACCCGGTGAACCTGCTCCCTCAAGCCGCGCCGCCCGCCTGATTGACGGCGGGATGCCTGCGCTACCTTTCTAGTCGCCATTTCAGTGCGCCTTTCCTTCATAGATCGCAACTGCATTGTCGTGCAGGTAGCCGTGGGCAAGTTGCAGCGCTTGGGCCTCGCTGATTTCACCTTCAGAGATCATTTCAGCCAAAGCCGCAGCCAGCGCTGTCCGCGATGACTCAACTCCCAACCAGTAGCTCTCTTCCGCGCCCAACGTTTCATTGTAAGGAAACGCATCCGTACCGAATGTGATCTTATCCGGGAAGGTTTCCATCCACTGCTTGAGCAGGTGCTTGAACTCCGATGGATATAGCAGAATTTCTGTTTCCGAGGTGTCCAGATAAACATTCTTGACTGCCGCCAGCCAGATAGCCTGCCGATCGTAAGGATATCCACCGTGAATCATCACGAAAATAGTATTCGTGTAGCGCGGGTCGCGCAGAATGTTCTCCAGATTCAGGATGTTGCTCTCGGAGAGATTGAAGTAATCACCGATGCCAACCGCTGAGTGAACATGAACTGGAAGATGCAATCTGCCGCCCTCGCGCACCAGATAGCGGAAAATGTAATCCTGAAATGTCCGGTACTCTTGTTCGCTTGGTATACCGCCGTTCACAAACCGTTGGTAGATGTCTTCAGCTTCTTCGCGAGCCGGCTCGCCAAATTTCGTCGGACGGAAGTAAGCGACTTCAAACTTCATCGCGATCCCGCCCTTCTTCTGATTGTCTTCCAACGTGCGGGTTACGAAGGCAAGGTAGTCGTCGAATTTTGCGGGGAGCTTGCCAACACTCTCCTGCTGCATCCAGCGGTGCAGCATTTTTTCCTGCAAAGGAATGTAAACCTGTTCGTCGGAATTGCGCGCTGTTTCACGTTGGTTGTTAAATGGCCACATGAACGAATCTGCAAAGAAGACCCAGGAGAAGCGCTTGGGATCCAGATAATCCGCCATCATTGCGCGGTTAGCAACACCCCGCTCGATATTGAGTTTATCCAGAATGTCCGAAAAATATTGATTGCCGCGTGACTTCTTCAGCTCAGCCTTCTTCTGGACAAGCCATTTGGCGTGCTCGGGTGAGAGGTCATTATATGGATAGCCGAACAGAGCCTTGGCCGCGGCAACCAACTCAGGATTCGTGTCGCGCTCTCTCAGCGCAGCGCTGCCCGGAGGGGCAGCCATAGCGTCGACATCTGCATCATCAAAGAAACCGGGGTGCGCGTGGTGATCGAAGGCCGGAATTTTCTCAATTTGCGGTAGGAGGCGCTGGTAAATCTGCTGAACATCGGGCCCCGGGAATGGACGCGCCTGAGTGAATGCTAGTGAACCTCCCAATAAGATCAGCAGATACCATCCAACCCGGTAACGTAGCCTCATCGATTCTCCGAGTGTAATTGTCTTTGAATAAGGTTTTTTGGGACCAACTCAGTTCCCAGTTGTTAGTTGCCAGTTCTCAGTCAGTCTTGATTACCTGCTGGCGGGCATTCCTTGCCATGCGGCTGAAACCCGCTGAATTCTTTCCACGGCTTCGTTTAATGTTGCAATAGAAGATGCAAAGGAAAACCGCACAAACTCTCTGCCGCCGGGACCAAACGCCGCGCCAGGAATTGCAGCGACCCCAGCTTCTTCCAGCATGATGCGGCAGATTTCCTCTGCGCTCATTCTAGTATCAGAGATATTCACCCAGGCATAAAACGCACCATCGGGCGGCAGGCAGCGGAATCCGGGCACGCGGTTCAGATCGCGCACAAATTGCTCGCGCCTCCGCGCGAACTCGGCTACCATGCGTGGCGTGGCGCCTTCCGAGTCTTTCAACGCTTCAATTGCTGCATATTGGGTGAATTCAGCCACGCACGTGTAGCTGTTCACGGCCATCAAATCAAGCGCAGGCACGATACGCGCCGGCGCAACCGTGTACCCCAAGCGCCATCCAGTCATAGCGAAGCTTTTCGAAAAACCGTCGATGATGAGCGTTCGTTCATCCATGCCGGGGTAGTTCATCATCGAGACGTAATCGGCCCCGTAGATGATGCGCGCGTAGATTTCATCAGAGAGCACGAGCAGGTCATGCTTCACCGCAAGCTCTGCCATCCGGCGCTGAACTGCGTCGGTGTAGACCGTCCCAGTGGGATTGCCCGGAGAGTTGGTGATCAATATTTTCGTTCGCGGAGTGATCTTGGCTGCGATCTCGTCGGGATCTGGTTGTAAATGGTTGCGTTCGGATAATACAAACGGCATGGGTATGCCGCCCAAACCGAGCGTCATTGATTCGTAGCCGGGAAAACCAGGATCAGGATAGAGCACCTCGTCTCCGGGATCGACCAGAGCCATCATCGCCATGAACAGCGCGATTTTGCAGCCGGGTGCGATAACAACGTTCGCCGACGAAACATCCAGATTTCTCGTTTTTTTCAAATAAGCTGCAATGGCCTCGCGCAGAGCCGGTACGCCGAGCACCGGGCAATACCGTTCTTTGCCCTCATCCAGTGCTCGTTTGAGCGCCTCTTTGACTGGCGCGGCGGGATGAAAATCGGGCTCGCCGAGTTCAAGATGAATGACGGAGTGGCCCTGGCGTTCCAGTTCCTTGGCGTGCGCGAATACCGAGAGCGCACCCTCGCCGCTCATCACCGACATGCGAGCAGCCAGCGGACGCATTCAGACCTTCCCTGCCGGAGCTGGGGCCGGCGTAAGCGGGATGCGCAGGCCGTCGACAAAACGTGGAAAGAATTCGAACACCGACGCAGTGGCTACCAATTCGACGAGTTGCTGGTCGGTGAACACGTTTTTTAGCTTAGCGTAAAACTCATCATCAAGTTCACGCCCCGAGCGGTGCAGCCTGTCGGCGCACCGCAAACCCAATTTCTCAGGATCCGAAAAAGGCCCGGATTCAAAATCCGACTTCACGGCGGCGATCTGGGCATCAGTGGCGCCCTTCTGCTTAGCGGATGTCACGTGCCCAGCCGTCGCATAGTCTGACCCGCACAAAACCGACATGCGCGTGGCGATCAGCTCTTTGTACCAGCCGGGCAATGCACCGTCACTGAGAAGAGCCTTAAGCAGTCCTGCGAAAGCGAGCGCCAGGGTGGGAACGTTGCCAACAGTTTTGAACATGTTGGGCACGACGCCGCGCTGCTGGAGCAAAGCATCGTAAAGAGCCCCGAGTTCGGGCTGGACCTGATCCCGCTCGAGCAGGGGAATTCTGGTTTCATTGGTCACGTTAGAATGCCCAGCGCAGCGAGAACTGGATCAGGCGCGGCGTACCAACGGTGCTAAAAATCTTTCCGAACGGATTCGTCGGGTCCGTGGGATTCGCGAGATAAGCTTCAATATCGGTCACAGTCGGATTACTGAAGTTGGCGTGATTCCATATATTGAAAAAGTCTGCGGTAAAACGAAGCGACTGGCGCTCCGTAAGACGGAAGTTCTTGAGCAGCGAGAAGTCCCAATTCTGCTGGAACGGCCCACGATAAATATTCCGGCCAAGATTGCCGAAATCAGTGGTACAAAAATTGGAATCGGTCTGGCACTGGATCGGATAAAGCAGAGGCGCACTGGCAAAATTCGTCGGATTTAAGTAACCGTCGATCCGGCTATGAATGTCCCCGCTGGTCGTGCCGGACCCAATCGCCGCGCCCGGCGCCAGGCTTGCGCCCAGCGTTCCCGACGTGAAGCCGGGTCCTAAGAACGCAGTTCCCGCACCGGAATCAAGCACTGAAAATGGGGTGCCTGACTGGAAGATCGTAATGCCGCTGACTGCCCAGTGTCCGAGCACCGCACCAGTGACGTGTCGGGCATTCCGGTAAAACGGCAGGTCGTACCGGTAGCTGACAACAAAGCGATGGGTGCGATCAAAATCGGAAAGGCCGCGTGACGCGGCAAGCGTGAACTCATCATTGAAGGCAGTGTTGAGGGCGGTGTTGCCACTGGAGGTCGCGTCCGTCGAGCGGGAGAACGTGTAAGCCGCCTGAAAATATCCTGCTCCCCAGCGCCGCGATACCGTCGTCTGCAGGGAGTGATAGTGCGAGTAGGCGTCATCAGCAAAGAGCTGCATGCCGTTGTAGCCGTTGATGCCTGCCGCACGTGACCTGGCGGGCGCATTACTGAATGTGTTCGTAGTAATCGTGAATGGGGTTCCATTCGCGTCATTCAGGACGACGGGATTTGCTGCACTTGCGTGTTGCGGCTGGAGATTAGTACGGGTCTCGCGCAGATGAAGAGAGTGCGTGCCAACGTAGCCGAGTTCAAGCACCCAATTTTTCCCGAGCTCGCGCTGTAATGTAAGGTTCCACTGCTGCGTATTGGGTGCGACGAACTTGCGAGGCACTACCAGGCCGAAAATTGCGTTCGACGCAATGCCCGGACCGCTGCACCCGTACGCGGCGGTCTGAGTCGTGTCATTGGTCGGAGTCGAGGTACCGTTAAGGACGAAGCCCTGGAAAGTTGCGAGACATGGAATAAACGCCGGATCAATGACCCCTGCCTGCGGCAGTGCGTTGATGTTTGGACTCGGGCAGTTAGGCCCGGGAGTCGCGGAGAAAAACGTGCTCAGACAATCCTTTGCGCCGGGACCGAATGCTACGGGCAAGAACGGCGCCTGGAAGCTAAGCTGGTCCGCCGTGCCAACATCCTCGCGAACGTAATAAATGCCGTATCCTCCGCGCAGTGCTGTTGTATGGTGCCCAAATAAATCCCAGGCAAACCCAACGCGCGGTCCCCACCCCGTTGTGTAGCCATTCTTGTAAGTGCTGTTGCTTCCCGTCGGATTCAGGCCAGGCACGTTCAGGCCTTTTACGCATTCGCCATAGATAAACGGATACTGTCCGGCGTTGGCGAGATCGGGATCGAGGTTGCCAATATGGCACTTATTGTCATGGTAAGCGCCCAGAACCTCGGTGCGTAATCCTAAATTCAGGGTCACATCATTGCGGATTTTCCAATCGTCTTGCGCGAAAATGGCAAAGTCATTGGCACGGTACTCATGATTGAAGACACCCCCGCCTCCGAAGCTGAAATCCACCTCACCGGTCAGGAACTTCTGAAAATCTGTGGCCCCTCCTGGTGTATCCACGAAAAAGAGTTGCCCGTTGAACACTTGTGGGAAGAGCTTATCCAGGTTCACGCGTGTGTATTCGCCTCCGAAGCGAAAGACATGCGTGCCTTTGACCCAGCTCATTGTGTCCACGAAATTAAAGTTGTTCTGAGTCTGGAACTGATCCGCTGGCGGAGTAGGGCCGATTTGAACTCCCGAGCTACCGAACAGCGAGAACTTATAGATCGACTTTGTGACTTCGTTCGTGGGGCGGTCGATGCCGAGGTCCGATGCTGTTACGGGCGGGACGTTAATGAGGCTGTTGTTAATGCGCACGAAGCCGAAGCGAAAATCGTTCACCAGCGCGGGTGAGAACAGATGCGTTTCTGAAATGTTGAAGAAACGTCCACGCACCGGGAGGTCGTAAGGGAAATTTAAGTCTGTGGCACCAATGCTGCTGGCCAATGTTCCGCCCAACGAAGCCTGCAGTCCGCCGGCCCCGAACGGCAGAAACGATTCGGCGTTAGAGAAAAAGAATCGAGCCGAAAGCTTGTCATTACCGGCGCGAAACTCACGGTCCCAAGTTGTAGTGAATTGATCGTCGGTATAGCGGCCCGGTTTGCTGATCACAAACGGAGCTTTTGGATATGCCGATTTGGCAGGGTCCAGATCGGGAGTTCCCGCAACCGATGGGATCAAAAAGCCCCCTGGGCTCGCGCCGAACTGGTCCCCTTTGAAATTCAGTAACGCTAGAACGACGGGATCAATATCTGTGGCGATGATTGGAAAATTCGCAGTGCTGAATGCGTTGGCCAGCGATGCCGCGGACCGGTCTGTTGGAAGTATGGGAAGGCCGGGGTTACTGATCGCTGTTCCCGGTGAAAGGCCGCTGCGCTGGCGAGTTCCCTGATAATTAACAAAAAAGAAACCGGCCCCGGCGTTTTTTCCAATCGGACCGCCGAGACTGCCGCCAAAAATATTTTGCTTCACCGATGGTCGTGGCTGTCCTGCACGGTTCTGGAAGTATTCGTTGGCGTTGAGCTTATCGTTGCGGAAGAATTCATACGCGTCGCCATGGAACGTCTTGGTCCCTGATTTGAGGATGGCATTGACGTTCCCGCCACCATTGCGTCCCTGGCTCGCATCGTAGAGCGAGGTCTGGAGCTTGAATTCGCCAACGACGTCTGGATTCGGCAGCGGTACATTCGTTGCTTGCGCCACGTTGTAGTCCGTCGCGCTGATACCCTCGATCAAATAATTATTGTTGTCCTCACGTTGGCCGTTCACGATGATACGAACGTTCCCTCGCCCAAGCTGGGCCGAGGCGTTGAGTTCGCTCTGGGCACCGGTAGAGAGACTTAACAACTGATGGAAGTTCTGGGTGGCCAAAGGCAGGTCGCGAATGGTACGCGACTCGATCGCCTGACCGGTCGTTGCAGTGCTGGTTTCTACCGTCTGCACTTGAGCTTGGACTTCGATCTTTTCCTGGACGGCTACAGGCCGCAGTTTTGCCTCCATGCGCGTCGTTTCCGTGATGCGCACGGCGATGTCTGTAAATTTGGCTTCTTGAAAACCCGGGCTAGTGACGCTCAGGGTATATGTCCCAACAGGCAGTAGTGTCGCAGTGAACGAACCATTGCCGTCGGTTTTTGTGGTGCGAGTCAGCACACCCGTATCCTGATTCACGATCCGCACTTCGGCGCCAGCCACCACCGCTCCGCTCGGATCTTGCACAGTGCCCGTGATCGCGCCCGTAGCACCGCCTTGCGCGAACATTTGGCCCAATAACGCCAGGACCGCCAATGCGACCAAGAAAAGTTTGCTTGCTGCCCTTGGCATACCTTCCCCCCAAATTCTGTCGGATGACCTGGTGGCTTCGGCGAGATACACGGAATTCCTGCCCGGAAACCAGCTCTGGTATCAAAAGAGATGCCTGCCAGATTACTCAAAAAGCAACCGGCTTGCAATAACCGAATCGATAATTCGGCTCTTGTGAAACATTTGTTACAAGCCTTTGTAGAGGCCGCCATCCACGAGAATTGTCTGTCCGGTAACGTACGAGGCGCGCTCTGAAGCCAGCCACACTATTGTATCGGCAACTTCGCGCGGTTCCCCCAATCGCTTGACTGGAGCGTCCGCTGCCCAGGCATCGAAAATTTCTTTCTCGGGTTTTCCCGAATTGGAAGACCGGGTTTGGGCCAGCTCTTTCAGGCGATCGGTAGCTGTATAACCCGGCCCGACGTTGTTGACCAGAATGCCGTCTTTGCCAAACTCATTCGCCAGGCTTTTTACGAGTCCCACAACGGCGGCGCGAACTGCGTTGGACAATACGAGTTCGGCAACAGGTTGCTTCGTGGTGATCGAAGTAATCGTGATAATGCGCCCCCAGCGCTTGCGCTGCATGTGCGGGATGACTTCACGCGCGAAGTAAACCGTGCTCAGGAAATTCTGTTCGACCGCCTTCTGCCACTCTGCAATGCTGGCCGCGAGGAATCCCTTTGCCGGCGGTCCGCCGGCGTTGGTCACACAGATATCGGCGCTGCCGAATTTTGCGACTACGCCTTCCACGAACTGATGAACTGCCGGCGCGTCGGTTACATCCAGCGCTTCACTAAACACCTCCGAGTTGTATTTCCGCCGGATAGCAACGGCCGCTTGCTGCAACGTTTGCGAATTGCGTGCGCACATAGCCACGCGACAACCTTCAGCGGCAAAAGCTTCAGCCGTCGCCCGCCCAATTCCCTGGCTGGAAGCGGCAACAATTGCGACACGGTTCTTCAGACCTGTTTCCATAGGAGTTGGGATTATAAAGGCTGTTCCATGCAAACAACGAGCAACTGTCGCTTGCTCTCCTCCAGCGGCAAACGTTAATCTTGAGAAACTGGATCTCGGGCAAACGACAACCCGGTGATCGAGCCGTTTCATGAGGCCCTATGGCAAATCCTGCGAAATATGTTTGGGTGGATGATGAGCTAAAAGATGCTGCGCAAGCCAGCGTCCCGGTGGTGAATGCCGGGCTGCATTACGGCTTCAGTGTATTTGAGGGCATCCGCTGTTACGCGACCGAACACGGTGCGGCGGTGTTTCGTTTGGAGGAGCACGTAAACCGATTACTCGACTCAGCTCACATCGTGGGCTTCCGCGATCTGCCGTGGAATCGCGAAGGGCTGATTGATACTATTCACAAGACCATTGCAGCGAATCGTTTTGCGGCGTGTTACATCCGTCCCGTAATTTATCTAGACGGTGGAATGAACCTGGTGGTGGATAGCGGGAAACCGCGCTTGCTGATTGCGGTTTGGGAGTGGAGGGCATTTTTCGGCGCTGAAGCCAAGGCGCGCGGCATCCGGGCGAATGTCGCCTCGTTCACGCGTTTGCATCCCAATATCATGATGACCAAGGCCAAGGTTGGAGGGAATTACGTCAGCTCGATTTTGGCCAAAACGGAATCGCAGCGCGCGGGATTTGATGAAGCCATCATGCTTGATCCGCAGGGATTTGTAGCCGAGTGCACGGGCGAGAATATTTTTGTGGTGCGAAGAAACATAATTTACACCGTGCCGCGCGGAGCGATTCTTGAGGGCATTACGCGGGACACCCTCATCACTCTGGCTCGCGATTCGGGATACGATGTAGTTGAAGAACCGATTTCGCGCGATCAACTCTATATTGCCGATGAAGTCTTTGTATGTGGAACCGCGGCGGAAGTGATCGCGTTACGAGAGATCGATTGTCGCACGATCGGAACTGGCAAGGCGGGCCCCATCACGCGGGCGCTGCAACAGGCATTTGATGAGGTTACCAGCGGCGGTCACGCGCGCTCCGCCGAGTGGCTTTCGTACGTGCCGGCTTTCGATGCGGCTGTAGCAAGGGTTTAAATGGAGGAATTATGAAGCGGCATAAGCATCATCAAGAAACCGAGGCGGTTCGTGGAAGCGCTGATCTACACAAGAAGAATGGTCCGCTTTCGACCCCGATATATCAGACCTCGACATTTGAAGTCACCGATTCGGAGCAGCAGTTACGCGCTACCCATACCGACATGTTTTATACGCGCTACGGCAATCCCACCAACACCGTCGCGGAGAATGCGATTGCTGAGCTCGAAGGTGCAGATGGCGCGTTGCTATTCGCCTCCGGCATGACGGCGATTACCACGACCGTGTTGGCCCTGCTCAAGAGCGGTGACCACATCGTCGCGCAGCGTGATATTTATGGCGGCGCCACGAAATTCTTCAGCCAATGGCTGCCGAAATACGGAGTGGAAGTCACATTTGTGGATACCACCGAGTACGATCAGCATGCGCGCGCCATCCGGCCAAATACCAGGCTGCTCTACATCGAATCGCCAACGAACCCTCTAGTGCGCGTTGTGGATCTTAAGAAAATTGTTGCGTTAGCCAAGCAGCATGACCTGCTCACCATGATCGACAGCACGTTTGCCACCCCGATCAATCAGCGTCCGTGTGACTTTGGCATCGATCTGGTGATGCATTCAGGCACGAAATATTACGCCGGGCACTCGGATCTAATCGCCGGGATTATCGCTGGCCGCCGCGATCTGATCGAGAAGATTCACGAAACCCGCACTACGCTTGGCGGCAATCTGGATCCACACGCCGCCTGGCTGCTGTTGCGCGGCATCAAGACGCTCGCCGTGCGAGTGGAGCGGCAAAATGAAAACGCGCTGCGCATCGCGCAGTTTCTTTCAGGTCATGCCAAGGTGCAACGTGTGCATTATCCATTCCTTGAAAGCCATCCTCAACGTGCCTTAGCCATGGACCAGATGGTTGGCGGCGGTGGCGTGCTCAGCTTTGAAGTTGATGGCAGCGGCGAAGACGCGCGCCGGCTTGCGGAGGCTCTGAATCTGTTTACGCTTGCTCCTAGCCTGGGAGGCGTGGATTCCCTCGTCACGATTCCGGTGCTGACCTCGCATGCCATGATCTCCGCCGAGCAGCGCGCCAAGATGGGCGTCACCGAGCAGCTAATTCGGTTATCGGTGGGCATTGAGAATGTAGATGACCTAATCGCTGATCTGGAGCGTGCGCTCGCGGTCGTCAGCCCGGCCCGGCAGCACGCAGAAGTTGGGTAGCGTCCGCCCGACCTCAACTACAGAGGGCAGAGGTTCACGGAGCAGATTTACGGTGTCCCTCTCTGGTTCAGATTTTTGAAAGTCGCTGGTTCTACAACTTTCCTGTAAACTTCTCAGCTTCTCAGCTTCTTTCCGGCGCCTAATGCACAGCTTGCGCGCGGCAATTATCGGTCTGGGCTTTGTCGGCAGAGCGCATCTCGAAGCGCTGCGGAGACAAGGCATTCATGTAGGCGGCATTCTCGGCAGCTCCCCTGAGCGCGGCGAGGCAGCCCGCGCCACGCTGGGGCTTGACCGTGCTTACACATCGCTGGACGAACTCGCGCGCGATAATTCCGTGAACGTGGTCCACATCTGCACGCCAAATCACATTCATTTTGAAGAAGCGAAAGCTGTGCTTCTGGCCGACAAGCATGTGATGTGTGAAAAGCCGCTGGCGATGGACACGAAACAGAGCGAGGCATTGGTTGAGCTTGCGGCAAAACAAAATCTCGCCGGCGGCGTGGCTTACAATTTGCGCTACTACCCACTTTGCCAGGAAGCACATGCAATCGTGCAGCGGGGCTTGATCGGCGAGCCTCGGCTGGTGCATGGAAGCTTTTTGCAGGATTGGTTATTTTATCCAACTGACTGGAACTGGCGTCTGGAGACGCATTTGGGCGGGGAGTTGCGCGCCGTCTCAGACATTGGCACCCATTGGCTTGATCTAATGATGTGGATCACCGGATTCAAAGTGACCGAAGTCTGTGCCGATCTCGCGACGGTGATTGCGGTGCGACAAAAACCTCGCGGCCACATTGAAACTTTTCAGGAGCGCAAGAAAGGTGAGTTTGACGAGATCAAGATTTCAACCGATGATTACGCTTCCGTTCTGTTGCATTTCGAGCACGGAATGCGCGGCGTGATGACAGTTTCGCAAGTAAGCGCTGGCCGGAAAGCGCAGCTCTGGTTTGAAGTCGACGGCTCAGAAGGCTCGCTAGCCTGGCATTCCGAAGAGCCGAATACATTGTGGATCGGCCACCGTAGCGAGCCGAATCAGAACATGATGAAGGACCCCGCGCTGATGAGCCCGCAGGCGCGCGGCTATTCAGCCTATCCCGGCGGCCACACCGAAGGCTATCCAGACACCTTCGCCCAATTATTTAAAGACTTCTATACCTACATTTCTACCGGTAACTTCAGCACGCCGCGATCATTCCCGACATTCGAAACCGGGCACGAAGAACTGATTTTGTGCGACGCCATCGCGGAGAGCGCGCGCGAGCGGAAGTGGGTAACGGTTGCGCACGAATAAGGCTAAGAAGGCCGGCATTCTGGAGTGCGAGAGATTGGGGTGGGGCGCACAGGATGCTTACCAGTCGCAAACCGGCCGCTGCTACCGCAGCCCAGGAAATCCGCCGCATGCTGAAAACCGGCGGCTCCGCCGAGCATGCCCAGACCGCGCAGCGGTTTTTCAAGGAAGAGATCAGATCCTACGGCTGGCGTACGGGCGATCTGCGTCGAGCTGTAGTTCACAAACGGCGCGAAATCCTCAAACAGTTTGACCTCAAGTTCCTCTTGCAAGTCGCGGACAATTTATTCAATGGCGATATAAACGAGGACAAAAACGCCGCGGTATTCCTGCTGGAGGACCTGACCGACAAATTCGGCGATCCCGAGTTCAGCTTGTTGAAATCCTGGCTACCCCGAATCAGCAACTGGTCGGACCACGATGCTCTTGTGCACTATCTCATCGGTCCGATGATTGCCACAAAACCGGCTCGAGCCAAAAACGTTTTCCGCTGGGCAAAGTCTCCGGACCGCTGGCATCGGAGGGCGGCCTGCGGCGTTAATTCAAGGGACGCGGCAAAAAATGTTTTTCCCAGAAATCGTAAGACTCTCCATCCAACTCTTGCATGATCCAGACGACATGGTGCAAAAAGGGTTGGGCTGGCTTCTGCGCGAGACTGCGAAAGCAGATCCAAAGCGAACCGTACAGCATCTGCGGCGAATCCGAGGGAACGCACCCCGACTGGTGCTCCGGACTGCGTGTGAGACACTGCATCCATCAACTCGGCGCGCGATACTGGGGATCTAAGCTCGCCCGCTGCGGCTCTTCCATGTTGCCACACACACCTTGCCATCCCAGCTAACCTCCGGCATAATAAGAGTTTGTCATTACTCTGCCGGAGACTTCCGGAGCAAGGAAATAACTGTGTTGATGATTCGTCTGGCGCGCAGGGGTGCGCGCAAACAACCGCATTATCGTGTAGTCGTAATTGAGAAAGAGCGCGCGCGCAACGGGCGGCCGGTTGAGGTGGTCGGCACATACAATCCGCGTACTAGTCCTGCCAGCGTCGAGCTTAAGCGCGATCGCGTGGATTATTGGGTTTCAAAGGGCGCGAAGATGTCTGACCGTGTCAGCAAGATTGTGTCCCTGCCCGCTCCGGCCAGCGCGGGCTCTGTTTCCTGATTCCGCAGCCAAGATTTCAACCCACCATCGAGGATTTGGATATGAGCGAGCAGAGTGGGGACATGCGTGCGCTGATCGAGCAGATCGCCAAAGCCCTGGTGGATGCGCCTGACCAGGCCTTGGTTAATCAAGTGGAAGAAGATCAGATCTTGGTCCTTGAGCTGGAAGTCGCCGAGAGCGATATGGGAAGAGTAATCGGCCGGTCAGGGCGGACGGCCAAAGCCATGCGGACGTTGCTGGCGGCGGCAGAATTAAAATTCGGGAAACATTACGAATTGGAGATTCTGGAATAGCCGAGTCACGGCCGAGCGACGCATGGTTGAGTGAAGGATGACTAGTGAGTTCATCACTCTTGCACGCGTGCTCAAAACCCAAGGCCGGCACGGGGAAGTTGCAGTTGAAGTACACAGCGACGTGCCGAACCGGTTTCGCGAAAGAATGCATCTGTGGAGCCTTGCCGAAGATGGCTCCCCGCGCGAGTTGGAAATTGAAGATCTGTGGCCGCACAAAGGCCAACTGATCCTGAAATTTGTTGGGATTGATTCAATTTCCAAAGCAGAAGAGCTTGCCGGTTGCGAATTGCAGGTGCCGGGCGAGCAGCGCGCACAGCTAGAGCCGGGTTGGAATTATCTCAGCGATCTGATCGGATGTACGGTTTTCGATGGAGATCGCGAACTGGGGAACATTGGCGAAGTACGTTTCGGCGCAGGCGAAGCTCCGCTGCTGGTTGTAAAGGCGGGATCAAAGGAATACGAGATACCTTACGCGGAAGCCTATCTCCAGCAGGTAGATCTTTCGCACAAGCAGATTCGGATGTCATTGCCCGAAGGGCTGCTCGAGGTAAACGCGCTGTTGACGGCAGAAGAGAAGCTTGCGCAGCGTGCCCCGTTGCGCACGAAAACAAAGTAACCGCAGAGGTTCACAGAGGCAAAATACTCTGTGCCTCTCTGTGGTCGTAGTCTTAGGTCCGCAATGAAGATCGACATCGTTACGATCTTTCCAGATTTCTTCCACGGACCGATGGACTACGGCATCATTCGGCGGGCGCGGGAAGCGGGCCTGGTCACGATCGAAGTTCACGATCTGCGGGCATTCGCGCACGATAAACACCGCACCGTGGATGATCGCCCATTCGGCGGCGGCGAAGGCATGGTGCTCAAGCCGGAACCGATTTTTGAATGTATTGAAAGTTTGAATGTTCTTCCACTGGAGCAACGCTGCGAGGCGAAGCAAAATGTCGTTCTGCTCTCGGCTCAGGGCAAGCGCTTCGACCAGCAGGTTGCCTGGGAATTAGCGAACCTCAAGCGGATGGTTCTGATCTGCGGCCGCTACGAAGGCGTGGATGAGCGGGTCGGCGAATATCTGGCGGATTGCGAATTGTCGATCGGCGACTACGTCCTGAGCGGCGGCGAGCTTGGCGCGGCAGTGATCGCGGACGCGGTTACGCGACTGATCCCAGGCGCGGTGGGCAACGAGGCTTCCACGCGTCAGGAATCGTTCAGCGCTACTGAACCGGGCAGTGGCGATGGTCCGAGTTCAACCTGTGTCTCCGGCGGACTGCTTGACTATCCGCATTACACGCGGCCCGCGGATTTTCGAGGTATGCAGGTTCCTGAGGTGCTGGTTTCTGGGAACCACGAGGAGATACGCCGCTGGCGGCGGATTATCGCGCTAAAGAAGACCATCAGGAACCGGCCCGATCTGTTGAGTGAGGCCACACTGAACGACGTAGATAAGGCATTGCTAGCGCGGATCAAGAGCGGGACTGAAAAGATTTGAATGAAGGGACACGACCATGACGAATCTGATCATAGAGAAACTGCTGGCCAAGTCAAAACGAACCGATCTTCCTGACTTTGTTCCGGGAGATACTATCCGCGTTCATGTGAAGATCAAAGAAGGCGACAAAGAGCGCCTGCAGGCTTTCGAAGGCGTGGTCATCGCGCGCACCCGTGGTCCTCAAGCCAGCTTCACGGTGCGCAAAATCAGCTTCGGTCAGGGCGTGGAGCGCATTTTCCCGCTCAACTCACGAGTGATCGACAAGGTTGAGCTTATGCGCTCTTCTAAAGTCCGGCGCGCGAAACTTTACTACCTTCGTGGTCTCAGAGGCAAAGCTGCGCGGCTGAAGGACGTTGAAAAGGAGCGCGCGACCGCGGAAGTCGCAGGACAATAAAGCAGGCGTTAGCGTTGCCAGTGACTCGCGCCTGCAGTTCAAAATGCAGCGTGTCTTCGAACTGCTTTTCGGAAAGCTTTCGTAACAGGAGGTGCAGGAGGTGCAGGAGGTGCCGGTCTCCCTTGCGAATCTCATGAAATTCGATTCCCATGCCCGCCGGCGGGTCTACGTGCCGGACCTCGCCTTTGAGTTAGCATTACAGCATTACCAGGATCAATTTGCGGCGGTAATGGAGTCGACGATTACCTTCAGGCAGTTATCACTGAAGGCGGCGCATCGCAATTTTCCACAGGTTGCAAGGCAGCCTGAAGTGGGCGAATATTCATAGCGGTGTGGCGCCGACTGAAATCCGCAAGGGAACTTTCCCCCTCCGCAGCCAAACTGCGGCTCCTGAAACGCTTGCGCTGTACACTGAAGTTCGAAAAGCTGGCTTGGGCTCTCGGTGCTCATTGCGTGGCAGGAGTCGATGAAGTCGGTCGCGGTTCTCTCTTTGGACCGGTCGTCGCTGCGGCGGTCATTCTCGACCCGGCCTACCGCATTCGCGGGTTGCGTGATTCCAAACTCTTGCTTCCGGAAAGAAGGCAGGTGTTGGCAGAGCGTATTCGCCAACATGCGATTGCATGGTCGATCGCTGCCGTGGATGCCGCGCGCATCGACCAGATCAACATTTATCAAGCGTCGCGAGTCGCTATGCGGGAGGCGGTTCTGGGCTTGCAGCCGAGCCCCGATCACTTGCTGATTGATGCCCTGATGCTTGATTGCGACCTTCCGCAACGCGCCATTATTCACGGTGACGCGCTCTCCGCCTCAATTGCAGCAGCCTCCATTGTGGCAAAGGTTGAGCGCGACCGCATGGTCGTGGAATGGGATCCTGTATTCCCCGTGTATGGGTTGGCCTCGAACAAAGGCTACAGCACCCCGCGTCATCTGACCGCGCTCCGGGAACATGGGCCGTCTCCGCTGCACAGGCAATCATTCGCTCCCGTATGGAATGCGCCGGTACCGCAGGAGGTCCTGGAGTTCATGCTCGCTGAAGAAACGGCAGATGAACTGCCCGAGGTCATTGCGGCTGCTAACTCGTAAACTCGTTTCATCTCAAACAAAAATTCCTCCACGGACAGGGCATCGCACCTACATCGTTTGAAATACAATTCCCAGCATGTTGCGCATGATGGTGGTCACGGCGCATCCGGATGATGAAGCCGGGAACTTCGGGGGATCACTGCGGCTGTACGCCGAGCGCGGAGTGGAAACCTGCGTTGTGTGCCTCACGCCGGGGCAGGCGGCAACCCATCGCGGCGGCGCTCGCGACGATCAGGAACTCGCAACCGTAAGGCGCGGAGAATTCGCTGCGTCGTGTGAGATTTTGAAGGTCAGGCGCGGCATTGTGCTCGACTATCCTGATGGCAAGCTGCACCGGCAAGATCTGTACAGAGTGGTTTGTGATCTCACGCTGCTTGTGCGGCAATTTCGCCCGCAAGTCATGCTCACGTTTGGAAGCGAAGGCGGAGTGACAGCGCATACCGATCACTCCATGGCGGGCATTTTTGCTACCTTGGCATTCCAGTGGGCGGGACGTGGCAACCGCTATCCCGATCAGATCGGAGAGCACACCAATCCGCATCGAACGCAGAAGCTGTACTACTCAACTACGGATTTCACATTGCCCGGCCGGCAACCGCTTACTTTCCCTCCTGCGACGGCTGTGATTGATATCGGCGACGGACTTGAAACCAAGATCGCAGCATTCAAAGCACATAACACCCAGGCGCCGCTGTGGCCCATATTCGAGGGGAACGTCCGCCAGCGCGGACGGATGGAAATGTTTCATCTGGCTGCCGCCGTGAAGCCGATGTCGTGCGAGATGGAGACTGATTTGTTCGCAGGGATCGACGAAAATCTCTAAGTGCTGCGGTCGCAAGAACCTGCAAAGGCAACCGCTAGGAGTGGCTCGGCCTGGACGGTTGAGCTGCGGCGCAGCCTCGCCGAGCCGCCACGTCAATAGGTAATCTTGTACCAATCCCTGAAATCCACTCAGATATTCCCTTAGTGCATTCAGGACAAAACCTGATCGCTTATAGGACCCAACGCATCTCACGTCCAGACCTGCGGCGCTCATTGGCATCTCCTGGTACTACTTCCCTTTTGAATTAAGGTTTCAATGGGATTGCCGATGTACTGATATCGAAGTAGAAGAGTTTCATGCGCATCGCGCTAAGGAAGGCAGCATGCAGCTTGGAAACCAACTTTCCTTGCGGGTGAACCGACCCTTTGCTTCTCTGCTCGTTTTCTTCGCTTTGAATGTGCTGCAAATCTCGGGCCAGAGCAGCACCAGCCTCGATGACATCCATATCCAGCCGAGAGCAATGCAGCCCGCAACTGACGGGATGGCAGCCCCCTTTGCTCTGCCCGATGTTGGCCCAAAACCGATGAAGGTGAACGTAAGCCTGGTGCTTGTACCAGTTACAATTATGGATGGCATGAACCGTCTGGTCCAGGGGTTGGACCGCAATAGCTTCCAGGTCTTGGAAGGCAAGACAGAGCAACAAATCCGTTATTTTTCCAATGAAGATGCACCTGTCTCCATTGGCATCATTCTCGACATCAGCGGCAGCATGAAGAGCAAGCTGGATCGCGCTCGCGACGCGGTGGCAAAACTTATCGGTGATGCCAACCCAGAGGACGAATTTTTCATGATCACCTTCTCCGATAAGCCGGAGATGATCTCAGATTTCACGCAGCACGTCGAAGATGTTCAAAGCAAGCTTCTTTATGCGGTTCCCAAAGGGCGCACAGCCTTGCTGGACGCGATCTATATGGGGATTGCGAAGATGCGGCAGGCAAAACATCAGCGCAAGGCGCTGTTGATCATCTCCGACGGTGGCGATAATCATAGCCGTTACACCGAAAAAGAAATTGTTTCCGTGGTGAAAGAAGCGGACGTGATGATCTACGGCATCGGAATCTACAATCATTACTTCCCTACCCAGGAGGAGATCCTTGGACCGGAGCTGCTGCGTACCATTAGCGAAGTAACAGGCGGAACGTCGTTCTCCATCGACGATCCGAACGATCTGGTGGATTCTGCGAAATCCGTCAGTGTCATGTTGCGAAATCAGTATTTGCTCGGCTATCGGCCAGCGGCGGCCAAGAAAGATGGCAAGTGGCACAAGATCAAAATTGTTTTCAGACGTCCGAAGAAACTAAAGCTTCCCGGAACCTTTCACGTTTATGCGCGATCAGGCTACTACGCGGCGGCAGAGTAAGCGCACAGGATCGAGTAGCAAATAGGCTGCTCGGAAAAATACAGAATTCACCCGATTCGAGACCGTCGTCAAACGTGAGATAAAGCTTCAGCACGCATTTCACCCGCAATTCTGGCCTCCACCCGCAAGGACTGACGAATTCGCAATGGTTCCTCAATGTGCCAATCCGGCTTGCCGCGCTCCTCTCCGCTATCTGCGCGATGGCAGGCTATTTCAGTTCGAAGTGCGTGCCATCGGCTTCAAACAGCCCAGCCAGCCGCACCACGGCGATCCAACCGTTCGCCAAGTCGCGCATTTCTGGTTGTGCGGTCGGTGCTCCCTAAATATGACACTGGCGTTCGACAAAGAGAAAGGCGTGACGGTCACACCTTTGCAGCCCGGACTTGACACAAATTTGGGCAGCGCGTCGGCTGGACACTAAGCCATCACGTTCAAATTCCTAAGAACCAAAAGTAGCGAGAAGTGATTTTGGTAGAAAAAGACCCCCAAAATAGGGAGGGGCAGGCTCCGGCCGTTTAAGGGGAGGTAGCCGATGCCTGCCTTCCGTCTCCTTCGCGTTGGGGTTATTTTGATAGATACTCCTCGTCGTTGAGTGCCGCCTATCGGTATTATCCTGTATTTTTCAAAAGGCCCTATAGGAGCAGGTTTTAAAGTGTTCCTTGAGGCCCGCCGCAATATTGACGCCCGACCCGCAACGAAATGGTCAAATCCAAATAGCAGCAAACACTTAGCGGAAAATCTGCCTCTCAGGGGCGTTTTTCCGAATCACATATAACCAATCAGCGGAGACGAAGTGGACGAGGCGGGTTTTCCACAGATTCAACTTTGGCTATCGGCGGAGGCTCCCTGGCCCAAGCTCAGTGTTTATTCCGGCGGCTGCTGGCGTACTCCTAGTCCAATGATCTTGGCCTTTATGCGGAAGAAATCGATGGGAGAACAGGGGATGCGCAAGCAGTGTTTAGAGCTATATTTGTGCTTTGTATCAGCTCAGTTGATGAATTGTCGGGGCCGTGGCGGCACAGATTTTTACCGTTTCCTCTGTCTTAGGCTCGTTCGAAGCGGAACGGTGGCAGACCGAGCCACGCCACGTGCCCCGGCTCCAGAGGGCCGTCTTTATGAGGCTGCCTTTACGTCGAGTAATCGGCGTTGATGCGAACGTATTCAGCAGTTAAGTCGGTGGTAAGGAATGCTGCGGAGGCCCGGCCACGCTGCAACGTGATGCGCACATCACAAGCGGGCTGTGCCAGGTCTCTGTGCGCTGCGGCCTCATCAAAAGCGCACGCGACTCCTCGACGGCATACTAGCTGCCGGCCAATGAAGATGGTTACTTCTTTCGGATCGATGCGTACGCCAGAAGCTCCGATTGCCGCCAATATACGTCCCCAGTTTGGGTCTGCTCCAGCCCACGCGGTCTTTACTAGTAGTGATCGAGCAATCGATCGCGCTATATGCAAGGCTTCCTCACGGCTCCTGGTTTGTTCCACTGAGAGCCGGATGACATGCCGCACGCCTTCGCCATCGGAAACAATCTGCTCGGCCAAAGAACCGCAAACTTGCCGGAGTGCGGCCTGAAATTTATTTTTCACGGCGCCCAGCCGAATCTTGCTTTGTCCGCTGGCCATCAGCAGAACTGTATCATTGGTTGAAGTATCACCATCCACAGAGATGCAGTTGAACGTTTCATCGCATACAGCCCACAAGCATTGTTTCAGCTCGGGAGGAGTTACCATCACATCGGTGAACAAATACATCAGCATGGTTGCAAGCTGGGGATGAATCATGCCGGATCCCTTGGCTATGCCCAGGATGCTACTGTTCTTTCCTCGAACTTGAAACTGCGCGGATGCGAGCTTCGGCCGCGTGTCGGTGGTCATGATGGCCCGAGCAAACTGCATTACTGCGTGCTCGCTCGCTTCGTGGGCCGCAACCAATGTTGGGAGTGCCGCAAGAATTTTGGAAACCGGCATCGGCACGCCGATAATGCCGGTCGAGGACGGAAATACCAGTTCGGCCTTGAATCCCAGCAGAGCGGACGCTTTTCGGCAGACCTGCAAGCAATCGTTTATGCCGGCCTTGCCGGTCGCGCAGTTAGCGTTGCCAGAGTTCACGATCACAGCACGCACATGCGCCCCCGTTGCACGCAAGTGCTTGCGTCCAATTTCCACCGGGGCAGCAATAACCCGATTCTTCGTAAACACTGCCGCCGCCGTTGTACCCGGAGCGGCTTCAGCTAAGGCTAAATCTAATCGGCCGCTAGCTTTGATACCCGCAGCAACTGCAGAGAATGAAAACCCACCTGGGAGATGGATGGATTCCGTCGAACCAGCGGGCGCAGTCATGCCTGGAGCTTGACTTGCCAATTAGTGGGTTCGGGAAGAATAGCGAACTTCGGTAGCTCGCCTCTCACCATAGCGACTTCATCGCAGCAGTGAAAACGTGGACAAACGCAGCAATCTTTATAAATTTTGTCCGGCAGATCTTCTCGTTGCGCCATGGCAAAACCGAGTTGGGAGAAAAATTCCGGCTTCCGGGTAAAAAGGCAAATGCAGGTGACAGCGTGCTTCTTCGCTTGCGACAGCAGCGCCCGTACCAGAAGCTTACCGCCGCCTGAACCTTGATGCGCGGGATCGACCGTGATAGACCGGATTTCCGCCAGGTGCAACCCATAAAGATGAAGAGCGCCGCATCCCACGACGCGACCGACGTTCTCCAGCACAATGAAGTCTCGGACGTTCTCGCAAATTTCCGCAAAACTGCGCGGAAGCAGCGTGCCATCACCCGAGTAATTCGAGATCAGTTGATGAATTCGTTCCGCATCCGGGAGAACCGCCTCACGCGTGCGCATGCATGCTCTCCCGCAAGAGATTGATCTTGATTCGAGCTTCGCTAATGACCTGCTGGACGCGGGCTGGCGCGGTGCCGCCGGGCACATCATGAATCGCCAGCACAGAAGAGAGACTCAGGAAGGAATAGAAATCCTGATCGAAAGCAGGATTGATTTGCCGTAATTCGTGAAGTTCAATATCCTGCAACTCGCAATTTCTCTCAGCGCATAGCTGCACTGCCTTGCCTATCTGTTCGTGCGCCACGCGAAAGGGCACCCCGCGTTCAACAAGATAAGTTGCGGCCGCCCAGGCGTTCATGAACCCAGATTCCGCCGTTTTCTGCATGCGGTCGTAATCGAATTCGACTACCTTCATGAACCCGGCGATGAGAGGCAGAACCGAGAGTACGGTTTCACTCGCATCGAAAAGAGGCTGTTGAGTTTCCTGCAAGTCTTTGTTGTAAGCGAGCGGCAACCCTTTAACGGCAACCAGAAGAGTAGTCGCATCGCCGACAACCCGCGCCGCCTTTCCGCGCACCAGCTCCAATAAGTCAGGATTCTTCTTCTGCGGCATCGCGCTGCTGCCGGTGGAATACGCTTCCGGTAAGTGGACGAATCCAAACTCCTGGGAGGAAAAAATGATCATCTCCTCTGCCCAGCGGCTCAGGTGTAAAGAGAGCAGCGTGAGTGCGTTCACGAACTCCAGAACGAAGTCGCGGTCGCTGGTGGCGTCGACGCTGTTACTGGTGACCGCGTCAAAGCCAAGCTCTTCAGCAATCGCGCGTCGATCTAAATGAATTGTTGTACCGGCGACTGCGCCGGAACCCAGAGGACAAATATTCACTCGTGCACGGCAATCCGCCACGCGTTCGGCATCGCGCAAAAACATCTCGACATAGGCGAGTACCCAATGCGACACCAACACCGGCTCGGCACGCCGCAGATGCGTATAGGCGGGCATGGCGGCATTGCCCGCCTGCTCGGCCCGAGACACCAGCGCATCCAACCACTCCGCCAACTTCAACCGCAAATCATCGATACTGGCTCGCACATAAAGGCGCAGATCAGTGGCAATCTGCTCGTTGCGGCTGCGGCCACTGTGCAGCTTGTAACCCACGTCGCCAATCATCACGACCAATTGTTTCTCGACAAAATGATGCACGTCCTCGGCCTCATCATCATCGAGGAACGCTGGGGACATCGCAGCCTGTTCAGTAATTTGATCGAGGCCTTGCAGGATGGAAATCAGTTCATCTGAAGAAACGATGCCCGCATTCTTCAACGCGCGGGCATGCGCGCGGCTGGCTGCGATTTCATACGCCAGCAGCCTGCGATCAAACTCGAACGATCGCTGCCAACGCTCGAAGCCGGGATCAAGCGGCTGGCGAAAGCGCCCGGCCCACATCTTCATTTCTCAACCTCCGCGCGGGAGCGGGCGCGCGAACGCGAAGGCAGGCCCAGAATGCGAATGAAGCCTTCTGCGTCCTTCTGGTTGTAGCCGTCGCCCATGGCGAACGAAGATAGATCGGTGCGATACAGCGAGTATTCAGATTCACGGCTTACGACAGAAATGTTTCCTTTATATAAAGAGAGTGTGATCGTGCCGGTTACGTTCTGCTGAGTAGTCTCCACAAACGCGTCCAGCGCTTCGCGCAGAGGCGTAAACCACTGGCCGAAGTAAACAAGCTCGGCATATTTCAGCGCAAGGTGCTGCTTAAAGTGTGCCACTTCGCGCTCCAGGCACAAGGCCTCAAGCTCCCGATGCGCGGCGACAAGCAGACTTCCCCCCGGTGTTTCATAACACCCGCGCGACTTGATGCCAACAAAGCGGTTTTCCACCAGATCCACGCGGCCAATTGCGTTACGTCCGCCGATTTCGTTCAGCAGCTCGACCAGAGACACGGGATCGAGCCTCATGCGATTGACTGATACCGGAATTCCCTTTTCGAAGCCGAGCGTTATTTGCTCCTCGCGATCAGGCGCTTCCTGCGGCGAACGGGTAAGCTGCCAAGTGCCGGGGAGCGGGGCATTCGCCGCATCCTCCAGTTCCCCACCCTCGTGACTGACATGCCACAAATTGCGGTCGCGGCTGTGAATCTTCTCCCGGCTTGCCGCAACGGGAACGCCGTGCTTCTCTGCGTAATCCAGACAATCTTCGCGCGACTTCAAATTCCACTCCCGCCACGGTGCAATCACTTTGAGTTCCGGCGCCAACGCCTGATATGCCAGCTCGAATCGAACCTGGTCGTTGCCTTTTCCGGTACAGCCGTGCGCCAGCGCCGTCGCGGCTTCGCGGACCGCAATTTCGACCTGATGTTTCGCGATGACGGGGCGCGCCAGCGAAGTTCCCAAGAGATATTTGTGCTCGTACACTGCGCCCGCTTTCAGCGCAGGAAAGACGTAACCGGTAAGGAATTCTTCGCGCAGGTCTTCAACTACGACTTTAGTTGCGCCCGTTTTGTAAGCTTTGTCGACGACCGCCTCAATGTCGTCTCCCTGACCGACATCGCCTACCATGGCGATCACATCGTAAGAATAATTTTCCTTGAGCCAGGGAATGATGATGGAGGTATCGAGTCCTCCGGAATACGCGAGTACAACCTTTTCAGGCATAGGCGCTCCTCACATGAAAGCGGCTGGCTTCGCCGCCAAGCAGTAGAAGGAGGATGGCCTTCTGCACGTGCAAGCGGCTCTCCGCTTGATCGAAAACGACTGAGCGCTCCGAGTCTATCACTTCGTCCGTGATCTCCATGCCGCGATGGGCAGGAAGGCAGTGCATGAACACAGCGTGCGGCGCGGCCCCGGCCACGAGCTCCCGATTCATTTGATAAGGCGGGAAAATCCGGTCGCGTTCTTCGCTCTCGTGCTCGTGGCCCATGCTGGTCCAGGCATCCGTGTAGACGGCATCCACGCCGAAGACGGCCTCATGCGGATCGGTAAGAATCTCGATTTTCGCCCCA
>WNGE01001001.1_pt1 | contig 36703 bp, 35 predicted proteins | sample 5400651 | NCBI WGS metagenome assembly WNGE01 (sample SAMN13153370, study PRJNA577476) | soil metagenome | isolation source: 60 cm soil or saprolite under grassland replicate 2 | place: USA:California | collected 2016-06-15
ATTCGTCAGTCATAGGTTATCCCAACACTCAAAAAATAGAATATATAAAAGGATCCATCACTTTAAATTTTATTGACCGCAAAAGCAAGAAACTTATTTGGACTGGTACAGCAGAAGGTGATATTTATGATCCGGCAGTAATTGAAAAAGATTTGCATCCTGCAGTGCATAGCATTTTAGAACAATACCCCGTAAAACCATTAGTAATAAGAAGTCATAAAATAAGATAGAATGAATATTTTTTTAAAGAATGAAAACTAAAAATTTAATGTAATGAATAAGCATGGTTTATGGATGATTGTCGGTTGCACGCTTCCCTTGCTGCTGATTTTTTTGATGCCTTTATTCGGAATAAGCAGCAGGTTTTCTGTACCTGTTTTTATTGTGCTCATGTTTAGCTGTCACTTATTCATGATGGGCAAACATGGAAAGCATAATCATTCCGGCTCTCATCAATATTCAAATAAAAAAAGCGACGAGCAACATGAAGCGCATCAACATTAAAAAACTTGGATTAGCCATAGGTTCAACAGCAGCCTTATTATATCTGGGCTGTGCATTGGTAATGCTGATCGCCGGACATGATGGTACAGTAAAATTAGCAAACAGCCTTTTGCATGGAATAGATATATCTACGATCATCAGAATGGATATGCCATTTTCAGAAGCTTTAATTGGCATTGCAGAAACATTCATTATCGGATGGTTGATTGGTGCAAGTATAGCAGCTATTTATAACGCAGGAAGCTAAAGATTAAGAACAAATAAAAAATAAAACATGAAAAATAATGAAATAATTTTTTTACAATCGTTAGGTGCAGCGCAAACAGTTACCGGTTCAAAGCATCTTTTAAGAACTCCGGAATTAAATATATTAATTGATTGCGGCTTATTTCAGGGACTAAAAGAATTGCGTGAAAAAAATTGGGAAGCGTTTCCTGTTGATCCTGCAAGCATTGATGTAATGATCTTAACGCATGCACATCTTGACCATTGTGGTTATATTCCTTTATTAGTGAGGAAAGGATTTAGCGGGAAAATTTATATGACACTGCCAACAAAAGAATTAGCAGAACTTATTTTGCTGGATAGCGCCAAAATACAGGAAGAAGATGCAGAAAAGGCAAATGCAATGGGCTACAGTAAACACCATCCTGCCAAACCATTATATACAACTGAAGATGCGGAATTTTCATTCAACCAATTTGTAACAATTGAACATAGTATTGAAACTACATTATCACCTGGTATAAGTTTTCAGTTTCGCAAGAATGGACACATACTTGGTTCCGCTTGTGTGGAATTAAGTTGTTATGGAAAGAAAATTATTTTTTCCGGTGATATAGGAAGATATAACTCTGATTTCCTGCTGCCTCCTTCTTCTCTTGATGGTGCTGATTTTGTTATAATGGAAAGCACTTATGGTGACAGGCTGCATGACCAAACAAATCCATCTGACCAGTTAGCTGAAATTATTAATAGCACAATAGCTCAGCATGGTAATGTGCTCATTCCCAGCTTTGCTGTTGGTCGTGCACAGGAGATCATGCATCTCATTAATGAGTTAAAGAACAGCGCAAAAATTCCACCACATCTTCCCGTATATCTTGGCAGCCCGATGGCTGCAAGTGCAACAGATATTTTATGTCGTTATCCCAAATGGCATAAGCTGCCAAAGGATAAATGCATGAGCGTTTGCAAAGATGTAATTATCAACCGCGATTTTCATAACACTAAAAACATTATTAATAACCGCGAAAGTAAAATTGTAATTGCAGCCAGTGGCATGCTTACCGGCGGCAGGGTGTTAGAGTATTTAAAAAACTATTTGGGTGACAAAAGAAATACTATTCTGTTGGCAGGTTACCAGGCTGAAGGCACAAGGGGCAGGGCGCTGCAAAATGGCGCTCATGAAATAAAAATGCACGGCAGGTTTTATCCTGTTAAAGCAAATGTAGCAGAGATACCCGGTTTATCTGCACATGCTGATCAATCAGAGTTGATACAGTGGCTAAAAAATTTTAAGCACTTACCGGAGAAAATATTTTTAGTGCATGGTGAACCTTCTGCACTGGATGCACTGAGAGTAAAAATACAAGATGAATTAAATATTCCCGTTGAAGTGCAGAAACAAAACATCGGAACCATTTTATTTAAAACACAATTATATGCAAACACTAACATATCCGCATAAACAACAACATCATAACGGGCATCATGTACATCAGCTCAGTTTCAAAAATCTTTTTATAGATACCAACCAGGAATTGGTTGTGTTTATGCCACGCAGTTGCCACGTATGTAAGTCCGAAGGCTTCCAGGCATTAACAAGGCTTACCATTTCTTTAAATGGTAAGAACATCGTTGCTGATTTGAATGTTACTGAAGATGGATTATTGAAGGAAGGTGAAATAAGTCTTTCACAAAGTGCTATAAAAAAATTAGGCTGCAGCGAAGGAGATATGTTAGAGGTTACACATTTTCAGCCGCTGAATTCGATGACCCATGTTCGCTCGAAAATTTATGGAAAGCAACTTGATCAGCAAGCGTTCACTGAAATCATTAATGATATTGCTGAAGAAAAATATTCTAATGTTTTTCTTTCGTCGTTTGTAACAGCCTGCTCCGGCAACAACATGAGCATGGAAGAAATTTGCTACCTCACGAGGGCAATGATTGACAGTGGCAATAAACTTAACTGGGGTTTTGATATTGTGGCTGATAAACATTGTGTAGGCGGTTTACCGGGTAACCGCACTACTATGATTGTTGTTCCAATAATTGCTGCTTTGGGCATTCCTATTCCAAAGACTTCATCTCGTGCTATCACTTCACCTGCGGGCACTGCAGATGCTATGGAGGTGTTGACAAATGTAAATCTGTCTTTAGATGAAATGCATCATATTGTAAATAAAGAAGGCGGCTGCATTGCATGGGGAGGTTCTATGAGACTCAGTCCTGCCGATGATATTATTATTCGTGTAGAGAGAGCATTGGATGTTGACAACGAAGCACAGATGATTGCTTCCATCTTATCAAAAAAAGCAGCGGCAGGTTCTACACATTGTGTAATTGATATTCCTGTTGGCAGTAGTGCAAAAGTTAGAACAAGAGAAGCAGCAGAATTATTGAAAGCGCACTTAATTGAAGTTGCAAAATATATCGGCTTGAATATTCATGTGATGTTTTCTGATGGTTCACAGCCGGTAGGTTTTGGAATTGGTCCTGCACTGGAGGCAAGAGACGTTTTGTCTGTTTTAAAAAACAATGCTAATGCGCCTGAAGATTTACGCGACAGGGCTGTAAAGGTTGCTGCAGAAATTATTCAATTGGTGATGAAAATAAATGAAGCAGAAGCGTTGCAGTTGGCGAAATATAAAATTGAAAGTGGCAAAGCCTTGAATAAACTCATTTCCATTTGTGAAGCACAGGGAGGTTTCAAAGAACCGAAGCAGGCTGCTTACAGCAAAACTATTGAAGCAGAATTTACAGGTATTGTTTCAGAAATTGATAATCGGAAAATTGCACGTGTTGCAAAGCTTGCAGGCGCACCTGACGCTAAAGAAGCAGGCGTAGATTTCTTCATTCATCTAAATCAAAAAGTAATGAAGGGGCAACCCTTGTTTACCATTTATGCCAATTCAAAAGGTGAGTTGGAATATGCTTATAACTATTTCAAATCAAACAATCATCAAACAATAAAATTTCATTAATTATGAATAACGTCCTGCTGTTTACTTTACCGGGCAATGAAGAAATGGCTTTTAAGATAGCCGCTTTGTTAGGTTGCGAAATGGGTAATGTAGTCATCCGTCATTTTCCTGACGGCGAAACCTATATTGATGTTGAATCAAATGTTTTAGGAGCTGAAATAATTGTTGTGGCATCCCTTCATCAACCCGATGATAAACTTTTACCCTTATACTTTTTATGCAAAACAGTAAAAGAATTAGGTGCTTATTCGGTGAAGCTTGTTGCGCCTTATCTCCCTTATATGCGGCAAGACAAGCGTTTCAAACCTGGGGAATGTATTACTTCAGATTTGTTTGCATGTTTGCTTTCCACTTTTGTTGATGAGCTTATTACGATAGATCCGCATTTACATCGCCATCATCAGATGGGAGAAATTTATTCTGTTCCTGCTAAAGTAATTCATGCATCCCATCTTATTGCTGAATGGATAAAGAAAAATGTTCCTGATGCATTGCTCGTAGGTCCGGATGAAGAAAGCGAGCAATGGGTTTCAACAGTAGCAAACGAAGCAGAAAAACCTTTTATCATTTTAAAAAAAATAAGAAAAGGTGATAAAGATGTAACAATTAAAATACCCAATGTTTCTGAATGGAAAAATCATACACCTGTTTTGATTGACGATATTATTTCAACGGCAAGAACAATGATTGAAACAATAAAACAATTAAGAAAAGCGGGGTTTAAGCCGCCTGTTTGTATCGGTGTACATGGAATTTTTGCAGATAATGCATATCAGGAACTTGCTAAAACTGGTGCAAGGGTAATTACGAGCAACACTATTCCTCACGAAACGAATTCGATTGATGTGTCCAGGCTTATTGCAGACATTTTACAATCTCCATTCGTTTCTTTTACTAATTGTTGTGATGGAACTTATAAAAATTATATCAGTAGTGATACTACATGCTATCACGAGTACTATTAAAGACAAAAAAGTAAAATCTCAGAGCAATGAAAACGCTTAGAAGAGTGGAAAGTTATCAGGGCATCACAGGAAGATGTTTTTAAAACAATTGATGATTTAGGAGTAACAGGAATGCACATGACGAAATCTTCAATGATGATGATGGGCGGTAAGCTTAATCTTGAATTCCTTACAAAAAATCATACAGGACTTGGCTCAAGATACAGATGGACGGGAAAAACGATGGGAATGAAAATGGACTTTACAGTTGAAGTAACAAAATGGGTTAAAGATGAAGAAAAAATTTGGGAAACCGTTGGTAAAGCAGAATTGATTATTTATTCATGGTTCAGAATGCATTTAAAAGTATTTCCAATAATCAATGGAACAACAGCCAAACTGTCTATCAGTTATAAAAAGCCAAAGGGCTGGTTTAATGAAATACTCTCTTTTCTTTTTGCTGACTGGTATTGCAACCGGTGCCTGAAAAGAATATTGGAAGATGCAAAAAAACATTTAGAACATTCTAATGATGGAGTTCTCCGGGAACTTAAAAGAATTAAATAATCACTATGCCGCATTACTGACTGTGGCAATTAAAAAAATAGAAAAGCATGAAAAAAATTAAGGTAGCCATTAACGGATATGGCGTAATTGGCAAACGGGTAGCCGATGCAGTAACACTGCAGGATGATATGGAGCTTACTGGCATTTGCGATGTTGTTACGGACTGGCGCATTAAAATGGCTGAAATAAGGAATTACCCGGTTTTTGGTTTCGATGAAACTTTTAATAATAAAATGCAGGAAGCCGGTATCAATGTTACGGGCACTTTGAACGACCTGTTGAAAGAGGTAGATATTATTGTGGATTGTACACCTAAAAAAATTGCTGCACAAAATATTCCGCAATACAGAAACATGGGTAAAAAATTTATTGTGGAAGGAGGCGAAAAGCACGAAACGACCGGGCATTCCTTTAGTGCTGAAAATAATTATGAGACAGCGATAGGACGTGAAAGCACAAGGGTGGTATCGTGCAATACCACTTCCATAGTACGCACACTTACGGCATTGAAAAAAGCAGGATTGCTGAAAAAAGCAAGAGGCATATTGCTGCGCAGGGCTACCGATCCGTGGGAAAGCCACTTAGACGGCATTATCAATACGCTTGTTCCTGAAAAAGATATACCCAGCCACCAGGGACCGGATGCGCAAAGCGTTGACCCGTCTTTGGATGTAGTTACAGCCGCCGTTAAAGTACCGGAAACTCTCAGCCATCTTCATTACTGGAATGTGCAGCTTATACGCCCCACATCAAAAGAAGAAGTGTTAGCGGCTTTCCTTACTTCCACCCGCATAGCATTGATTGAGTATGGTGAAGGATTATCAGCTAACAATGCTGTTAAGGAATTAATGCTCGCATTAAAACGTCCTTATGGAGATATGTATGAAGTGGCTTTATGGAAGGATATGCTGAAAGTAGAGGGAGATGAACTGCATTATGCCTACCTCGTGGATAACCAGGCTATCGTAATACCTGAAACAATAGATGCCATTCGTGCATTAACAGGCATAGAGCAGAATGCCCATCATTCCATTCAGAAGACTAATGAAAGTCTGGGAATAAAACAAAAGTTCTATTAGACACATTGTACCGTTTACCTGAGTGCAAGCAACAAATAAAAGTGTAACAGCAAAAGATTAAAAATGAAATCAATAAAAGATGTGGTACTAACTCCAAAGCCGTGGAAAAAATATTGGCGCAATTGCCATCGTGAATGGCGCGAGGAGTTTATCTACTTTGTTTTGGTGGACCGCTTTCATGATAATAATAAACGCCATTCGCTTGAATTTACAGAACGCCATTCCGGCTTTGGTGATGAACAGCGATTACAGAAAAGTTGCGGTGGCACATTGCGTGGCATCATTGATCATATTGAATACATAAAAAATCTTGGTTGCACTGCGATATGGTTAAGTCCTGTTTTTCAAAACAATCCTGAAGCATATCACGGTTACGCTATCGAGAATTATCTCGAAGTTGATAAACGTTGGGGCACTAAAGAGGACCTTGAAGAACTGGTAGACATTGCACATGATTTGGATATGCGGGTGTTCCTTGATATTGTTTTACATCATTCCGGTGATAATTGGTGTTACCCCGGGCATTACGACTATTATTATTATAATGGTCTGCAGTTTCCACTTGAAAAATGGAGATATGATGATAAGCCAATTCCTCTTGAATTGCGTAACCCGGATTTGTACAACCGTGAAGGGCAGATAAAAAATTTTGATACTTACCCTGAAACAAGAGATGGTGATTTCTTTCAATTAAAAACTTTTCGCAACGATAATTCGAAAGAAGCTTTGTACATGCAAGACTTGCTTATTACACTTCATTGTTACTGGATAAGGGAAACGGATGTAGATGGTTTTCGTGTTGATGCAGTAAAACACATGGGTGAAGAAGCAATCAGCCGTTTTTGTTCTTACATGCGTGAATATACTTATTCATTGGGCAAAAAAAATTTCTTTTTGTTTGGTGAATTGCTTGGTGGTGAAGAAACATACAACAGGTACATCGGTCCCAAAACATCCATAGTGCTTGAGGATAAAAATTTGTATTACGGATTAAATTCTGTTCTTGACTTTCCGCTGTATCACATTCTGGAAGGAGTAATAAAAGGAAAAACTTCTCCTGAAAAATTGATTGAACGATATACCATCTTGCAGCACAATGCACTTAACCGTGGTGAATATGGTGAATACCTTGTAACATTCATTGACAATCATGACCAGGTTGGAGAAATTATCAAACATCGTTTTGGACATGATGCAACCCCGGAACAAATTATTGCAGGTGTAGGTTTTTTGCTTTGCTCTTTAGGAACTCCGTGTATCTATTATGGAACTGAACAGGGATTTGACGGTTGTGGTAATGGTGATTTTTTTGTGAGGGAATGTATGTTCAGTCCCACAGATCATACTGTAAATGTGCTTAACCAGCAATCAAAAATTTATAAATCCATCGCTACTATTGCCAATCTTAGAAAAACCAGCCCTGTGTTGAAGTTTGGAAGAATGTATATGAGAGAATTATCGTCCGATGGAATTCATTTTCATTTTCCGGATTGTCCGAAATGCACACTTGCTTTCTCAAGAGTATTGTTCAATGAAGAAATATTGGTTGTGTATAATTCATCCACTTGTGATGCCAAAGTAGAATATATAAAAGTGGATTACCGCATTAACAAAACCAGTAAATGCATGAAAAATATTTATGGATATGAAAACTGCGTGGAAGTGCTGCGTCATAAAGGCGATGAAGATAAAATACGGTTTATCAGATTGTATTTAAAACCGATGCAGTTTGTAATGCTTAACAGTGCCTGAGAGGTGAGCAAGTACGCACCTTTCAGGATATTGAGAGTATTCGGCGAATTGTTGACCAACAAAAAAAAAACCCTCAAAGATTATGAGCAGAATGAATTTGATACAAACTTTGGTAACTCCGGTTAAGCATCGTTGAAGCCTGTCCCGAACTTGTTTCGGGATCGCATTTTGTTCATCTTTAGAATAAGCATCGAGCAAATTAAAAATATAAAACAGTATAATGAACAAACAAACAGAAATAGAAAACCTGATAGATAGATTTCCCGAAACGGATGTGCCCGGTTTAGATTTTTTGGTAGAGCTCGCTCTTGATTTAAGCTGGCGATGGAACCACGCCACTGACGAAATATGGCAACAACTTGATATACCCCTTTGGGAGCTAACCCATAACCCATGGATTGTTCTGCAAACTGTTTCTTTTAATAAAATTAAATTTTTACTTGCCGATGCAAACATCAAAAGCAAATTAGATGCATTGCAGTCTCAAAAGCCATCACTCAAAACAAAAAAATGGTTCGGCGAAAATTATCCTGATACTTCACTGAACTGCATTGCTTATTTCAGCATGGAATACATGCTGACCGAAGGACTTCCCATTTACTCAGGTGGCTTGGGCAATGTAGCTGGCGACCAGCTTAAAGCCGCGAACGATATGGGTTTGCCAATAGTAGGTATAGGGCTGCTGTATCAGCAAGGCTACTTTCGTCAGTTAATTGACAAAAATGGCGAGCAACTGGAGCTTTATCCCTACAATGACCCTGGACAGTTACCCATTATGCCGCTGCGAAAACCCAATGGTGAGTGGCTGCGTTTACAAATTGCGTTGCCCGGGTATTCTGTATGGTTACGCACCTGGGAAGTAAAGATTGGCAATGTAAAGCTTTATCTTTTGGATAGTAATGATGTGGCAAACTATCCGGCTCACAGGGGTATTACCAGCGAATTATACGGAGGCGGTGTTGAGCTGCGCCTTCAGCAGGAACTAGTTCTTGGAATTGGCGGATGGCGGCTTTTGAAAGAACTTGGTATTGCACCTGAAGTGTGTCATCTTAACGAAGGTCATGCGGCATTCGTCACACTAGAACGTGCCCGGGATTTTATGAAACAAACCGGGCTGTCATTTTATGCCGCATTAGCCGTAACAAGAGCAGGTAATCTTTTTACTATGCATACGGCAGTAACAGCGGGATTTGACCATTTTGCACCTTATCTGATAGCGCAATATTTGACGGAGTATGCGCAAACAGAACTGGGTATTTCTTTTGGAGAATTGATGGCATTGGGTCGTTTAAACCCTGGCGACCAATCCGAACCTTTTAACATGGCGTATCTTGCATTTCGCGGTTCAGGTGCTGTAAATGGTGTAAGCCGTTTGCACAGAAATAAAAGCCGGGAGTTATTCCGTCCCCTTTTCCCCCGATGGCCGGACGAAGAAATATCGGTAGGATATGTGACCAATGGTGTGCACATGCGAAGCTGGGACTCCAAAGCAGCCGATGAAGTGTGGACGGAAACCTGTAGTAAGGGAAGGTGGATGGGGACGGCGGAAACGCTTGAATTGCATATGTGTTGTCTGCCTGATGAAAGATTATGGAAGATGCGCACCGATGCCCGGAAAACCTTAATCGAATTTATGCGTAAACGTTTACCGCTTGATTTAGCCGCTTCAGGGGCTTCGTACGAAGAAGTAGATGTAGCAAAACACCTGTTTGATGCCAATACATTGACATTAGGCTTTGCCCGCCGCTTTGCAACTTATAAAAGACCCAACCTGCTGTTGCACGATAAAGAGCGGTTGTTACGGTTATTAACCAATCCCACCATGCCGGTACAAATTGTAGTGGCTGGTAAAGCTCATCCGGAGGATCAAGCCGGGCAGGGTATGATTAAAGAGTGGGTAAATTTTAGTAAAAGACCGGAAGCCAGATCACATGTAATCTTTTTAAGTGACTATGATATGTTCTTAACAGAACAAATGGTGCAGGGAGTAGATGTTTGGATAAACACACCGCGGCGTCCGTGGGAGGCTTCAGGAACGAGTGGGATGAAAGCGCTGGTAAATGGCGTGCTTAATTTTTCAGAATTGGACGGTTGGTGGGATGAAGCTTATGAACCGGGTGTAGGATGGGCATTGGGTGATGGCAAAGATCACGGTGATGACCCTGTATGGGACTCGGTCGAAGCCAATCAGCTTTACAGCTTACTCGAAAATGAAATAGTGCCCGCATTTTATCATCGTAATGAAGAGGGAATACCCATTTCATGGACGTCCAAAATGCGCAGGAGCATGGCTGAGCTGGCTCCCAGATATTCTACCAACCGGACTATAAAAGAATATACAGAGCGGTATTACATTCCTGCGGCTATGGCTTATAAAAAACGCTCTGCAACCAACGGCGAAGCGGGTTCACAAATAAATAACCGGAAACAGGCACTCCAGGAAAATTGGCAAAAAATAAAATTCGGGAACATACAAATTGACAAAGAAGAGACAGGATACCTTTTCCGTGTACAGGTATTTATGGAACCACATATTCAGGATGACGTGCGGGTTGAATTATATGCTAATAGCCTCAACGGTTCAGAACCAGAGCGGATAAAAATGGAACCTCTTGCGGCGAAGAGCGACATATATTATGCGCACGTGCAATCAACCCGTTCTGAAAATGATTACACGGTACGGATTATACCCAATTATGAAGGCATAGCAGTGCCACTTGAAGATAACCTGATCCTTTGGGAACGCTAAAAATTAAAGTAAAAATTATGATAGTTACAATAACAATAAATCCAGCTCTCGATAAAAGTTCGGTGGTTGAAAAATTAATATTAATTCTCCGTGCACAATTGTTCAGAAGAGAAGAGATGTTGAGATTGTATGCATAAATCAACCTTGCAGAAAGAATAATTGTTTTTGAAAATGAAAAAGTATAGATACAATAATACTAATTCTATTAAAAAAAATCTTTCCTGACCAATGATAATATTATACACTTACTTGTATAGCTACATATCTGTATGATAAAAATCAGGTATTACAATGTCAGAAATCATACTTTCTGTATTCATGCTGCAAGATCTTTGTTACAATAAAATAAAAACAATGGCTACTGCTGCAACCAGGAATACAAAAAAATGATAAACAAAATATGGCTGAAATAATGAAAGCGGTGGCACATCCGGATAGGCTTGCCATATTGAATTTGTTGTGTAAGAAAAAAACAAAAAGGTTAATGGTAAAAACCATTTACGAAGAACTTGGCTTGCAACAGCCTATTGTATCACGCCATTTGAATATTCTGAAAAGTGCGGGTGTAGTGCGCCGGTTGCCGGAAGGGCAAAAAATTTATTACTGTTTGTGTATGGATAAGAAAAATATTGTGTCGCTGATGAAATGTTTCTGTTGAATTATTTATAGGCGATAATTAAGATGCCTGCTATTAAAGAAAAATTCAGCTAAAAAAGTTTACTGATGAAAAAAATATCATTTATACTGTTGTCTTTCATTGTATTTCCATTTCCATATACATCATGTAATTCAGAAAATACAAAATCTCCTGACGTTAGTAATTCATCAATTAGTCATAGTAATATGGAACACGTGATAACTAACGCTGTGAAACAATTATCAAACAACCAGGTCTGCATGGTTAATAACAAGTTTATGGGTAAGGATCAGATACAGTTCCAGTAGATGGCAAAACATATTATGGTTGTTGCCCGGGATGCGTTTCAAATTTAAAAAGTGATACTACTTATAGGTTTGCTTCTGATCCTGAAACAGGAGAAAGAGTTGACAAGTCAGACGCTATAATTATTTTAAAGCGGGATACTAAAGATGAAGTACTCTACTTCAAAACAGAAACAAATGCAAAAAAATATATTGAAAAGCAAATAAAAATTAATTATGAAGAATAGAAGAACAAACATTTTTGAGAAGCTTTCTCATTTTGCAACGGTGTTTACCGGTACAACGAAAGCATTTATTATTGCGTGCCTCATTATTGTATTGTGGCTGCTTATGGGACCACTCTTTCATTTTTTCAGATACATGGCAGCTTGTAATAAACACGGGCACCACCATCATTACTTTCTTAATGGTGTTTCTTATTCAGCGAATGCAGAATAAGGACTCTCATGCTACCCATCTTAAATTAAACGAGTTGATTGCTTCACTGAAAGGACCAAGCAACAGGCTAATTGATGTTGAAGATTTAACGGAAGAAGAACTGGAAATATTAAGCAGTTATTTCCGCAAGCTAAGTGCAATGGCAAAAAAGGAAAAGGATTTATCGCAATCTCATTCAATAGAAGAAGCAGAAGAATTGCATTTGTCAAAATATAAAGCTGAATTATTTTAAAAAAATATGAAATGAAATGAGCCATGATGATGCTTATCACCAACCGCGATGATTATTTATGGCGAATTCCATGTGGCTAAAAACAATAAAAAATAAACACATGAAACAAATAAAGAAATTTTCCGAAATACATATAAAAGATGTTCCACTTGTTGGCGGAAAAAATGCCTCTCTTGGTGAAATGTTCTGCGAGCTTTCTTCAAAAGGTATTAATGTGCCTGATGGCTTTGCTGTAACAGCCGATGGCTATTGGAGTTTCTTAAATCATAATAACATTGCTCCTCAACTTACATCGCTGCTATCACAACTCGACCTGCAAACATTTAACAACCTATCACACATTGGCTCAAAAGCAAGGCAACTTTTGCTTGAAGCATCTTTTCCACCGGAATTAAGAAATGAGATAATAATAGCTTACCGTGAATTATGCGAACGTTCAGGAAATGCCATATCACTTGCGGTACGCAGCAGCGCAACGGCAGAAGATTTGCCCAATGCAAGTTTTGCAGGTCAGCAGGAAACATACCTGAATGTTCAGGGAGAAGAAAATTTAATAACTGCGTGTCATCGTTGTTATGCTTCGCTTTTTACCGACAGGGCTATAAAATACAGAGTTGACAATGGTTTTGATCACATGAAAGTCGCTTTATCAATCGGAGTACAGGTAATGGTTCGTTCAGACAAAGCTTGTTCAGGTGTAATGTTTACACTTGACCCCGATACAGGGTTTGATAAAGTAGCGCTTATCTCAGGTGCATGGGGGCTTGGGGAAAATGTGGTGCAGGGCAGTGTAAATACAGATGAATTTTTAGTGTATAAATCATTCGCCGGAAAAGTAAAGCAACCAATTATTTCAAGAAAATTAGGCAGCAAGGAAAAAACAATGATCTATGCTGAAAAGGCAATGGCTGAAATTGGAAAACCTGAAGATGCTATTGTAAATCTTGATACTCCAAAAAGCCTGCAGCAACAATATATTTTGAGTGATAAAGAGATTGTACAACTGGCAAAATGGGCAACAGTTATTCAGGAGCATTATCAGCGGCACATGGATATTGAGTGGGCAAAAGATGGCATCAATAATCAATTGTTTATTATACAGGCTCGTCCCGAAACAGTGCATAGCCAGAACAAAAAGAAAAATGTATTCAAGGAATATCATCTTCAGCAAAAAGGAAAATTAATATGTCAGGGTATTGGTTTGGGTAACAGCATCACTTCAGGTATCGCAAGATTGCTTGCTTCACCAAAAGAAATTGATAAGCTGAATAAGGGAGAAATTTTAGTTACCGGAAGAACCGACCCCGACTGGGATCCCATTCTCAAAAAAGCGGCAGCTATCATCACAGACCAAGGCGGAAGAACATCACACGCAGCTATCGTAGCACGTGAAGTTGGCGCAATGGCTATTGTAGGAACCTGTGATGCCACAAAAGTTATTCAGGATGGACAATTGATTACCATCTCTACTGCCGAAGGTGATACAGGATATGTATATGAAGGAAAAGGAAAGTGGGACGAAAATGAAATTGATACCAGCGAAATTAAAATGCCTGAAACCCATGTAATGCTCATTCTCGCTCATCCTGATAAAGCTTTCCGATACTCTATGTTGCCCAACAATGGTGTAGGGTTGATGCGGATGGAGTTTATCATCAACAATGTTATTCAAATTCATCCAATGGCATTGCATCATTTTGATAAACTAACAGATGATGCAGTAAAAAAACAAATTGAAGAGCTCACCCATCATTATCCTGATAAACGCGACTATTTTATTCATAAGCTGGCTGAGGCAACTGCAACCATTGCTGCTGCTTTTTATCCCAACGATGTAATTGTACGAATGAGTGATTTCAAATCAAATGAATATGCCAATCTCATCGGCGGAAAAACATTTGAGCCTAAAGAACAAAATCCCATGATTGGTTTCAGAGGTGCATCGAGATATTATCATCAGTTATACAAAGAAGGTTTTGAAATGGAATGCAGGAGCATGAAAATGGTGCGGGATGACATGGGTTTTACTAATGTGAAACTAATGCTGCCTTTTGTACGAACTGTGCATGAAGCAACCAGTGTAATTGAACTGATGAAAGTAAATGGATTGGTGAGAGGAGAAAATGAATTGCAATTATACATGATGGTTGAAATTCCGAGCAATGCTTTGCTGGCTAAAGAATTTGCAAAACACTTCGATGGCTTTTCAATTGGTTCGAATGACCTTACTCAATTAACACTTGGTGCAGATCGCGACTCTGAATTGCTGAGTGAAATTTTTTCTCCATTCGACCCTGCAGTTATGCAGCTTATTCGCATGTCCATCAAAAAAGCCAAATCAGCAGGTATAAAGATTGGTTTATGTGGTCAGGCTCCAAGTGATTATCCCGAATATGCCCGCTTTCTTGTTGACTGTGGTATTGATAGCATTTCATTTAACCCGGATGCGCTGTTATCCGGAATTAAAAATATTAATGAAGCAGAGAAAAAAGTGTCGTTGGTAAAACTAAATTAATTATGAAAACCGCTGTATTTAGTTTGCACAAATTCGAAAAGCCCTTTTTGGAACAAGCCAATCAGGGCAGGCATGAGTTATTATTTTTCGATATGCGGTTAACTCAACATACTGCAACTTTTGCAAAAGGATGTGAAGCCGTAAGTCTTTTTGTAAGCGATGATGCTTCTGCGCCTGTGCTCGATATACTTTCTTCAATGGGTATAAAATGTATCGTGCTTCGCTCTGCCGGATTTAATAATGTGGATATAAAAAGAGCGAAGGAATTGGGAATAAGAGTAGCAAGGGTTCCGGCTTATTCTCCTCATGCTGTTGCTGAACATGCAGTTGCTCTGATGCTTGCATTAAACCGCAAACTTATCCGTGCGCACAACCGCATTGCAGAAATGAATTTTTCATTGGATGGTCTTACAGGTTTTGATATGAATGGTAAAACAGTTGGCATCATCGGAACAGGAAAAATAGGGAATGTTGCTGCTAAAATTCTTCATGGATTTGGATGCAGATTATTAGGATATGATGTTTACCCCAATGAAACACTGGTACAACAATACGCCTTGCAATACACAGATTTGCAAACTTTGTGCAGCAATGCAGATATCATCACTTTACATTGTCCTTTAGTTGAAGACACTAAGTATATCATCAACAGTAAATCTATCGCATGGATGAAACAGGGCGTAATGCTCATCAATACCAGCAGGGGAAAATTGATAAATACTAAAGATGTTATTGCGGCTCTAAAAACAGGAGAAATCGGTTCTTTTGGAATGGATGTGTATGAAGAAGAGGAAGGATTATTTTTTGAAGACCACTCAGAGGATATTTTACAGGATGACGTTATTGCAAGGCTGATAAGTTTCAGAAATGTGCTCATCACAAGCCACCAGGCTTTTCTTACCGATACTGCACTTAAGAATATTGCAGATACAACGATAAATAATCTTAACTGCTTTAGCGATCAAAGTAATTGTGATAATGAAATTAAATTATAGCAAAAGAAATGCAAACAAATATTTATCTGAATTCTAATCTGCAGTCCCTCATCGAAAAAGTGCATAATGAGGGAATTGAAAAAGCGAATAAAGAAGCGCAGCAAATTATTGCAGAAGCAAAGCGGCAATCTGCATCCTGCCGGGACACAAACGTCCCCAAAATAAAAACTTTAAAAAATGAATAAAATGGAAAAAGAATTGATTTTCGAAAAAGAGATTATTTTTAATGAAAGTAAATGGATCAGGCAAGGGTTTAAGCGATATGCTCAAAATCCAATTATTTCTCCCCGCCCTGAATTTTCATGGGAAGCAAAAGCCACTTTTAATCCAGCAGTGATTTATGAAAACGGTAAATTTCATATCGTTTACAGAGCAATGTCTTGTGACGACACATCTGTTTTTGGTTATGCTTCTTCAAAGGATGGTGTGCACATAGATGAAAGATTACCTATTCCTATTTACGAGCCAAGTGCAATTTTTGAAAAAAAGCTACGGCCAGGAAATTCGGGTTGTGAAGATCCTCGTATAACCAAAATTGGTGACATGTTTTATATGTTTTATACTTCTTTCGATGGTTATACTCCACGGATAGCATTTACTTCAATAAAAACAGATGACTTTCTCAATAAATATTGGAATTGGGCAAGTCCAAAAGTAATAACTCCCCCCAACCATCCCGATAAAGATGGATGCCTTTTGAATAAAAAAATTAACGGAAAATATGTTATTTTCCATCGTGCTTATGATTGCATTTGTATTAATATGGAGGATGATTTGAATTTTGACGAAAACAAATGGCTGGTTCATCGTACATCATTAATTAAGCCAAGAAAACCATATTGGGATAATTTTAAATTTGGAATAGCTGCTCCACCAATTGAAACACAATTCGGTTGGCTCATGTTTTATCATCGTGCCACTATACCTGGCAGCATCTATAAGGTTGAGGCAGCACTTCTCGATTTGGAAAATCCCACAAATGTTATATCACAAACTGACGCAACACTACTGGAACCTGAAATGGATTATGAGGAAACGGGACTTGTATCAAATGTAGTTTTCCCATGTGGCGCTGTTTTATTCAATGATAGTATTTATTTATATTATGGAGGAGCCGATAAGATTGTAGCAGTTGCTACCATGGAACTAAAAGGAATTTTAAAAAGATTAGGAATATGCCCTTGACAATGAAGATTTATAAAACTGAATATTGATACTGGAAAAATTTACCTATATCAGTTTGATCCTGAGTTAAAATAATTTCCAAGAAGATTTTATGAAAGTAATGGATAATATAGAAAAATGGCAGAGATAAATAAAATAGCAATACTTACTTCCGGTAGTGATGTACCAGGATTGAATGCATCTATAAGAGCCGGTTGTAAGAGCATCCGTTTTTCACAACGTTAAAGTTATCGGTATTCATTGTGGCTTAAGAAATAATTGAACAAAAATGTTTCTGTCAAAAGGAAAATAAAAAAAAGATTTTAAATAGCATTACAGAATGAATGATTATCTAAATCCAAATCTCGAATCTCTTGTTAAAAAAGTTTATGACGAGGGGATTGAAAAAGCAAAGGAAGAAGCTCAGCAAATCATTGCAGAAGCAAAGCGGCAATCTGCTGAATTGCTACTGCAAACAGAACAGCAAATTGCAAAGATGGAAGAACAATCATTGAATGAAGTAAACCGCATCCGTGAAAATTTAAACAGTGAATTGAAAGCAGTTGCGCAACAAGCTGTGAGCACTGTTAAAAATGAACTCGCTGATGTAATCAGCAATAGAATTGTATCGAAAGGAATTGATGAGGCATTAAGTGAAAAAGAATTTTTGCAGAAAATAATTTTAACTGTGCTGCAGAAATGGAACCCTGCCGATACAAATTTTCAATTCGAATTCCTGTTGAATAAAAACGAAGAGCAACAATTGCAGGATTTTTTTGAACAGCGGATAAAAAAGGAATTGACAACAGAAATGGAAATTGTAATTGAGAATAAAATAAAAAGCGGGTTTAAGATTGCCATAAAAAATGAAAATTATTATGTTAGCTTTTCGGGTGAAGAATTTGAAAATTTCTTTAAAGGATATTTGCGAAAAAAAACAATTGAATGGATTTATGGAACAAAAGAAAACAGGCATGAGTAAACAACAATATTTTTATTTAATCGCCGGTTTGCCGAACCTCACTTTGCAGGATACGCATTTGCCTTTCTCTGCAAAAACTTTTTTAGAGGAATTGAAAAATAAAATTGACAAAGAGGATTTCAAACTCTTGTGCATGCTCTACTATGCAAGAGATAATCGCAATCTTCTCCACATGCTGTTCAACAAAAATGATATGATGCAGCCCGAAGGTTGTTACTCATTGCAGGAATTGAAAAAAGGTATGGAAAGAAATTTTTTGTTGCCGCGTTACATGAATGATTTTATAGCCGCATTCAAAGAAAATAAAAATCGTTTTAACGAAGCTGAATGGGAAGCCAAACTTACTGAGGCTTATTTCAAAGAAGCAATAAAATCAGAGAATGAATTTTTAAACCAATGGATGGAATTTGAATTAAATCTGAAAAACCTTTTGCTTGTGTTAAGCAACAGAAAAAAATCGCTCCAATTCTCTGAAATCATTTTAGAAGCAAATGAGATTGCCGCACTGATGAAAGAAAATCCTGCTGCCGATTTCAGCACGGAGCGAACTATTGATTTTATGAACCAGGCTGTAAAAATTATTGAAACAGAAAACCTGATTGAACGTGAAAGGAAAATTGATTCACTACGATGGAAAAAGCTCGAAGAAATGACCTTCTTCAATTATTTCACAGTAGAAGCGATTTTAAGTTTCATCATTAAACTGATGATACTTGAAAGGTGGGCAATGCTGAAACAGGAAACGGGAAAAGATTTTCTTCCCTCTATGCTGAATGCATTCACCGAAAAAATAAAAATGCCCGCAGCAGAAAAATAATAAACGATGAGAACAGGAAAAATAAAAGCAATTGTTTCAAATCTGGTGATCGTTACTGCCGATGGCGCTGTGGCGCAGAAAGAAATTTGCCATATTAGTCTGGGTGATATTTTTCTCAAAGCCGAAGTAATAAAAATAGTTGGTAACGATGCGTATGTGCAGGTGTTCGAAAGTTCAAGAGGTTTAAAAGTTGGTGATGAAGTTATTTTCCAGGGGCACATGCTTGAAGTGAGTCTCGGTCCCGGCATTCTCACAAAAAAATATGACGGGTTGCAAAATGATTTGGATAAAATAGAAAATATTTTTCTTAATCGTGGCTCATATACAGAAGCATTGGACATGAGCAGTGAATGGGATTTTATTCCGCTGGCAAAAAATGATGATATGGTTGTTGCAGGAAGCTGGCTCGGTGAAGTGAAAGAAAAAAATATTCCACACAAAATAATGGTGCCCTTTGCACTCGAAGGAGAATTTCGTGTAAAGAAAATTGCAGAAGCGGGTCGTTATAAAATAACGGATACAATTGCAACACTCGAAGATAAAAATGGCAATGAAACAGCAGTAACAATGGTGCAGAAATACCCCGTAATAAAACCACTGAAAGGATACAAAGAAAAAGTTCGCCCCTATAAATTATTGGAAACAGGAATTCGCATTATTGATATGATGAACCCGATGGCTGAAGGCGGAACAGGATTTATTCCCGGTCCTTTCGGCAGTGGGAAAACAGTGCTGCAACATGCCATTGCACGACAGGCAAAAGTAGATGTGGTAGTTGTGGTTGCCTGCGGCGAACGTGCCAATGAGATTGTGGAAATCTTCACAGAATTTCCGCAGCTTGATGACCCTCAAACTGGTGGTAAACTTATTGACAGAACCGTTATCATCGCCAATACTTCCAACATGCCTGTGGCATCTCGTGAGGCTTCTGTTTATACAGGGATGACGATTGCAGAATATTACCGCGCAATGGGGTTAAAAGTTTTAGTGCTTGCGGACAGCACTTCCCGTTGGGCACAGGCATTAAGGGAAATGTCGAACCGGATGGAAGAGCTTCCGGGACCTGATGCCTACCCGATGGATTTGCCTGCTGTCGTTTCTAATTTTTATGCACGGGCAGGTCAGGTGAAGTTGGTAAACGATGCAGAAGGCAGCATCACATTTATGGGAACTGTATCACCCGCAGGTGGAAATTTAAAAGAGCCTGTAACAGAGGCTACAAAAAAAACAGCGCATAGTTTTTATGCATTGTCGCAGCAGCGTGCAGACAGCAAACGTTATCCTGCTATTGATGCTATTGAAAGCTATTCGAAATTTCTTGACTATCCTGAAGTGATTACCTACATGCAGCAAACCATTGCACAGAATTGGAAAACGGAAGTAGTGAAAATGAAAGACAGGTTATTCAAAGGTCGTGAAGCAATGGAACAGATAAGCATCCTGGGTGATGATAATGTTCCGCTTGATTATCATGAAAAATTCTGGAAGTCAGAGTTGATTGATTTTGTTATTCTGCAACAGGATGCTTTCGATAGTGTTGATGGTTTTACTTCAATTGAACGATTGAAATACATGCAAAGAAAAATTGCTGAAATCTGCGAAACATCGTTTCACTTTTCCGCCTACGAAGAAGTAGGTGTTTATTTCAGGGCTATAATCAATGCATGGAAGCAAATTAACTACTCCCGGTTTCAATCAGAAGAATTCAAAAACTTCAACAGGCAGCTTGATGAAATTTTAAATGAAAGAAAAATTGAAACACTACAAGTAGTAGAATAAATTTTATGAACCAATCTGTCTTACTACTATGTGGCTTTTGTTGCGTCGCACTCTTGTACTGATAGTTCTTTATTCAGCGAACAACACAAGCATGTAAGGAAATACATGGATGTTAACGGTATAACTATGTGGTGAAGATGGCGCACAAGTGTAACGTTTTTGCTCATTAAAGCCTCGAACGTTGAAGTGAGTGACAACGGAAGATAAGTAAAGATTCAAAAAACCGGTTAATAAAAAAAACATACAACTTAAAACTTCTTTATGTTCAAAAATTATTTAACTACTGCATGGCGCAACATAATAAGAAAAAAAACATTTTCTCTTATTATGATCTGCGGGCTGGCTCTGAGCATGTCTGTTTGCTTATTGATAATTGTAATAGTGAACGACCAGCTAAGCTTTGATGCTTTTCATCCTGATGCTGATCGCATTTACCGCATAAACACTTATGTAATGCATACCGACAATAATGTTGAAAAGATGGCTACGGCGCCTTTTCCGTTAGGCAATATTTTGAAAGAGAATTATTCATCTGTGGAAAATGTTGTGCGTGTTGACAGAGATTTTAATGCTGATGTTGTACAGGGACAAAATAAAGTGTCATTACATGGAATGTTCACGGAACCTTCATTCTTTAAGATGTTTGGATTTACATTGCAATCGCGTGATGCTTCTGCCGCATTGAACGAACCAAACACAATAGTACTTACGCATGAAACTGCAATAAAGTTTTTCGGAAATGCAAACCCTGTTGGTAAAATTTTATCGCTGCAAAAGTTTGGAGATTTTAAAGTAACAGGGGTACTAAATGAAATAACACAGCATTCTCAATTGCAGTTTGATGCACTTGCTTCAGTTGCATCTATGAAAACAACACTTAATAATTCTAACAACTATTACTCCGGTTATTTATATGTTTTATTGCAGCAGGGAAAATCGCAGGAATATCTCAACTCAATATTATCAGAAACAGCAAATAAAAATAACGGAGGAAATTTAAATGCCAATGATAAAAGCGTTGCGTTTTATGCAGAGCATATAACAGGTCCGTCTCAAATGGCTATAGGAAACAGTGCAATACCTTCAAATGTGTTGTGGGTTTTATCTGCATTGGGGTTGATCATTATTATATCTGCCTGTTTTAATTATACCAATTTATCTATCGCATCTTCTTTATTCAGGGCGAAAGAAATAGGCATGCGCAAAGTAATGGGTGCAGAAAGATCCAAAATATTTTTTCAATTTATTTTGGAATCTGTTATTATTTCATTGTGCAGCTTAGTAATTGCAATTGTTATATGGAGATTTATGGGTGCCGGTTTTAAGGAAATGGTTCCACAATTGAATTTTAATTTGAAAGTTGATGCATACATCTATTTCTTATTCCTGTTGTTCAGTGTTTTTGTGGGATTGGTTGCGGGCTTGTTTCCTGCATTATATTTATCAGCATTAAAACCGATCCATGTCTTAAAAGATTTTTCCCAAACAAAATTATTTTCAAAACTTCCTTTACGCAAAGCATTGCTTTTAGTACAGTTTATATTTTGCTGTATTGCCGTTATTTCCATTAGCGTTATATACAGGCAAATGAACTATGTTTTAAATGCTGATTATGGCTTTAGTAAATCAAATATTATCAATGTTGATCTGCAGGGAATGCCTTATCAAAATATTATGCATGAGATTGCAAAATACAGTGGTGTTGCTGAAGTGTCAGCATCATCAGGAATTCCTGGAACGGAGAATGTTGATGAAGTAAAAGTTCAAAAAGACAGCAAAGAAAAGGATCTAACATTCAGCGCATATTCTGTTAATGAAAGTTTTGCTCACAACTTAAATATTCATTTTGTTGCCGGCAACAACTTTACTCCAGATGCTTTACAGGAAAAAGAAAAATTTGTGCTTGTAAACGAGAAAGCCTTACAGGCATTGTCTTTGGGAACAGCTTCCGATGCCGTTGGCAAAAATTTAATGTTGAATGACAGTAACTTTGTTCAGATTATTGGCGTAGTAAAAGATTTTAATTTTCTTCCTTTAACAAGCAGTGTTGGTCCGTTGGTGCTACGCAGCAATTCTTCCGCATTTAAATATCTCAATATAAAAATTGCAGGCGATCAAAAAGCAGAAGTGGCAACATTTCTAAAAAGCGCGTGGAATAATTTTGATAACATTCATCCTCTTAAATTTACTTATTACGATAGTGATGTTACAAGTGCTTATCAGCCTTATAAAACAATATTGTCGGTACTCAGTTTTGTTGGTTTGCTCGCTGTGATAATCACATGTATGGGTTTACTGGGCATTGTAATTTTTACAATTCAAATTCGTAAAAACGAAATTGGTATCCGCAAAGTATTAGGCTCAGGTGTTGCAGGCATAGTTGTGCTCATCTCAAAAAGTTTTTTGAAATTATTAGTGATTGCATCTCTTATCGCAGTTCCAATCGGCTATCTTATTGGGTATGCATTTCTCAAAGAATTCGTATACAGGATAAATATTGATGCAGGCACCATATTGCTCGGCGTTGGATTGATCTATATACTTGTGCTTGCAACTATTTGTTCGCAGGCAATAAGGGCAGCGATTGCGAATCCGGTAAAGAGTTTAAGGATGGAGTGAAAAAGGTAAATGGTGAGTGGTCAAATGGTGAATAAGAAATTTTTTTTGGAGCCAAACTAAGAATAAGAATTAAGCACCGATAGCTATTGGTAGCAATGCAGCCGGGACAAAAAAATATAAAAAATATTGAATTGACATAAACAACATCAGTTGTAAGAAACTTTAGAAAAACAAGCAAATGGAAACATTGTCGTTTAAAAAAATTTATACACGGGTTACACAGTTAACCAAAGCCACGTGCACACTTGAGGCAACAGGAGTGGGTTACGAAGAAATGGCATTGGTGGATGGTAAATCTGCGCAGGTGGTAAAAATCAACGGCAGGCAGGTTACGCTGCAGGTCTTTGAGGGAACAGAAGGAATTAAAACGGACGCCGAAGTCGTGTTCCTTGGCAAAGCGCCATCACTGAAAGTAAGCGATGAATTGGGTGGAAGATTTTTCAATGCTTATGGTGAACCGATAGACGGAAAATATTCTCCGCAGGGAAAAGAAGTGGAGATTGGCGGACCATCAGTTAATCCTGTAAGAAGAAGGCAACCCTTTGATTTAATTGAAACAGGCATTGCGGGAATTGATTTGAACAATACCCTGCTTGCCGGGCAAAAAATTCCATTCTTCGCTGATGCCGACCAGCCATACAATTCGGTTATTGCTCTTGTGGCACTTCGCTCCAATGCCGACCGGATTATTCTTGGTGGTATTGGTCTTTCGAATGATGACTACCTGTATTTCAAAAATCTTTTTGTCAATACAGATATGCCGGAAAAAATTATCGGCTTCATTAATACTACGGATAATCCTACTGTGGAGCGGCTGCTTATTCCTGACATGGCACTGGCTGCCGCAGAATATTTCGCTTTTGAAAAAAATGAAAAAGTGCTTGTGTTGCTCACTGATATGACATTGTACTGCGATGCACTCAGCATAGTTTCCAATCGAATGGATCAGATACCTTCCAAAGACAGCATGCCCGGCTCGCTGTACAGTGACCTTGCAAAGATTTACGAAAAATCTGTACAGCTTCCTTCGGGCGGTTCTATCACTATCATTTCAGTGACCACTATTTCCGAAGGAGATATTACACATGCCATTCCAGATAACACCGGTTATATAACCGAGGGGCAATTGTTTTTAAGAAGAGACACTGAAATAGGAAAAGTAATTATTGACCCTTTCCGCAGTTTGTCACGATTAAAACAACTTGTGATTGGCAAACAAACAAGAGAAGACCATCCGCAGGTGATGAATGCTGCTATCCGGTTGTATGCCGATGCAGCCAATGCAAAAACAAAACTGGAAAACGGTTTTGATTTGAGCGACTACGATAAGCGTACACTAAAATTTGCAAAAGAGTATGCGCTGCAGATACTTGCCATTGACATTAATGTTGATATTACGAAGATGCTGAACATAACCTGGAATTTATTCAGAAGAAATTTTCAACCCGAAGAACTCGGTATCCGCAAAAAATATATTGAACAATATTGGGAGAAAGCGGCGGAGACGGAGCAGGAAGAAAGTTCTTCAGCAGATGAAAATATGAACCCGGCAAACACTTCTTTCAAACAACGAAATAAAATGGTAGTGAAATGGCAATAAAATTTCAATACAATAAAATTTCATTGCAGGAAATGCAGAAGCATCTAAAGGTTCGCCTGGATGCTTTGCCGGTGATTAAATATAAGGAAGCCATCCTGCGTGCAGAAGCAGAAAAAGCAAAAAAGAAAATGATTGAACTGGAAAAAAATATTTTGAATAAAATAAGCCAGTATGAATACATGAACATGCTATGGCAGGAATTTCCCCGGGATGTTATAATGGTAAGCGAAATAAAAACAACCAGGAAAAATATTGCGGGGGTAAAAACGCCGCAATTTGAAAATGTGGAGTTCGAATTAAAACCGCTTTGCCTGTTCAATCACCCGCTCTGGATTTCTGAAGGAATTGAACTGCTGAAAGAATTGGTACAGCTTTCCATTGAGAAGGAATTATTGAGCATCAGAACAGCATTATTGGATGCAGCAAGAAAAAAAACTACACAGAAGGTTAATCTGTATGAAAAAGTGCAGGTGCCGGAATATCTCGTTGCTATTTCAAAAATTAAAAAGTTTATGAATGATGAAGAAAGTTTAGGAAAGGCTACACAAAAAATAATGAAGAAAAGAATTTTATCCATTTAAAATCACAAGCTATGATCGTACCGATGACAGAATTTTCAATGCTTATCTTCCACGGGGATTATGATGCTTTTTTGCCTGAGCTAAGAAAGATGGGCGTTTTTCATATAGCTGAAAAAAATAAAGAAGAAGATGCAGAGCAGGCACAGCGGAGGCAAATGATAACAGAGATAGATGATGCCATCGCATTCCTTGTTGCACATAAACCGGAAAATAATTCTCCAACACCTGTTGAAAGCAAAAGTATTCCTGAAATTTTAGCGAAGGTAAAAGAGGTAAAAGAAAAATCGGAAGAAGAAATTACTGAAGAATTGAAAAATAATCTTGGGCAATATGCAGTTGCTTACCTGCCTTCATTACAAAAAAGAAAAGCTGATCTCGAAGAAATATTTGAACTAAACCGCGTGATAAAATATACAGAAGAAGCGGCTGATGGTAAAATAAAAATTCTCGAAGGTTTTGTTCCGCGACCGGAGAAAAAAAATTTTTCAGCATTTCTTGACAGCAAAGGAATTGTGTATATCAAAAAACGCTCACGCTTTTCTGATAATCCACCAATACTGCTTCACAACAACTGGTTCAGCCGTCTCTTTGAACCAATTGGGAGTTTGTTCTCGCTGCCATCTTACAAAGATTTAGATCTTACGGTTTTCTTTGCACCGTTCTTTGCTTTGTTCTTTGGTTTTGGAATGAACGATGCCGGTTACGGTCTAATATTGTTTGCAGGCGCAACCATTATAAAATTTTTGGGCAAACCGAAAATCAAAAAAACGTATCTCACACTTGCGCAACTGCTTGGTGTCATCACATTTCTCTTTGGACTTCTTACAGGAAATATTTTCGGAGTTTCTATTGGCGAGTTCCCCGGGCTTTCATTTTCAAAAGAATTATTCCTTCGGGACAAACAGATTTTTACACTGGCTATCGCCATCGGGTTTGTACAGATATTATTTGGTATGACATTGCAGGGATTGAATAAGATGATAAAATTCGGATTTAAATATGGTCTTCCGCAAGTAGGATGGATAATGATTATCCTCCATCTGCTCAATATGTTTTATTTTAAAATTCTTCCTTTCTATTCGCATGTAGATATTTATATAGGGCTGGCTTTAATTATATTTTTTGCTGACCCTGATGCCGGGTTTTTCAGAGGTATTGGTACAGGCATTTGGGAATTGTTTGGTATCACAGGTCTCATGGGTGATGTGCTTTCTTATATCCGTCTTTTTGCACTTGGTGTTTCAAGCGCCATCCTTGCATTGGTCATCAACAGCATTGCATGGCAAATTGAAAAAGTATCGTATATCGGTCCCGTGCTTTTTCTAATCATACTGCTTTTCGGTCACACATTAAATCTCTTCGTTGCTTCGCTGGGTGCATTCGTGCACACCATGCGTCTCACGTTTGTAGAATTTTATAAAAATGCAGGATTTACCGGCGGCGGAAATCCTTATAAACCATTTGCCATTATTTCGAACTAAAAAAAAATAAAATCATCATGATAAATTTATTGGTTGCTTATCTCGGTCTTGCGTTAATGATAATTCTTCCCGGCGTAGGAAGTGCAATCGGAGTTTCAATCGGGGCGAATGCCACAATAGGTGCACTAAAAAAGAAGTCGGATGCTTTCGGAAACTACATGTTGCTTAGTGCGCTTTCCGGCACACATGGCTTGTTTGGCTTTGCAGCGTTTTTTATTTTTTATTCAAAAGGAATTCTTACTGCGTCAATCGCACCTCTTGCAGCTATGTCGGTGTTTGGTGCAGGATTAATTATGGGAATTGTTGCTCCCTTTGCTGCCATCAAGCAAGGGCAAATTTGCGCCAATGGTATTGCAGAAATTGCTTCAGGCAATGATGTGTTTGGTAAAACCATGATACTTGCCGTGTTCCCTGAATTATATTCCATTCTTGCATTTGCTGCAGCATTTCTTATTAGCAATTCACTTTAATGCGTTACACGTATCGAGAGAAAATTTTTTTTGAAATGAATATCCCTCTGAATTATGTTAGTCCTAAAGAATCATTAGCAATTATTCAATCCAACCAACGTGTATTTATTCACGGCAGTGCACATACACCAACTTATCTTTTAGAGCATCTTGCAAAAGAAGCATACCGGTTAGAAAATGTGGAAATCGTTTCTATAAGTGTATATGGAGATTTACATGTTGATAAACCCGAATACAAAAACAGTTTTCATCTCAACTCTTTATTTGTTTCCGCATCGGTTCGCAATGCAGTGAATACAGGTCATGCAGATTATGTTCCTGTGTTCTTAAGCGAGATACCGGAATTATTTAAACAAAATATTTTACCGATTGATGTTGCGATTGTACATGTTTCGCCACCCGCGATGCGCAGGGTTATTGTTCACTCGGTGTATCAGTTGATATTGCCCGTAGTGCAGTGAACACTGCACGATATGTAATTGCACAGGTAAACCCAAATGCACCGAGAACACATGGAGATGGGCTCATTCACAACAGCCGTTTCCATGCAATGGTGTATTGCGAGGTCAATTACATACAGCAAATTTTACAGAAAAGGCAGGACCGGAAATACAACGCATCGGTGAATTTGTTGCAGGCTTAATAGATGACAGGTGCACCATACAAATGGGCATTGGCGCTATTCCCGATGCCGTTTCAAAATGTTTGCACAACCATAAGGATCTTGGTGTGCATACCGAAATGTGTTCTGATGGAGTTATTGATCTGTTTGAAAAAGATATCATCAACAACAAATACAAAAGAATACATCCCAATAAAACAGTTTCATCATTTACATCGGGTTCAAAAAAATTGTACGATTATTTAGATGATAATCCCGCCTTCGCATTTCTTGATATAGATTATGTGAACGATCCGCATGTTATTCGCCGCAACAACAAAATGGTCGCGATCAACAGCGCGATTGAAATTGATATTACAGGTCAGGTGTGCAGCGATTCTATCGGCACTTATCAATTTTCCGGTGTTGGCGGTCAAATGGATATTATGCGCGGAGCTTCATTAAGCGAAGAAGGAAAACCTATTATTGCCATTCCTTCGCGCACAAACAAAGGTGTCGCACGCATTGTGCCCACCCTAAAACCCGGTGCCGGCGTGGTTACCACAAGAGCGCATGTACATTATGTTGTTACGGAATATGGTATTGCATATTTATGGGGGAAAAATTTGCGGCAGCGAGCCAAAGCGCTTATCAATATTGCACATCCCGATGACACGGAAGCATTGGATAAAGCTTGCTTCGAAAGATTTAAACAGTTTTAGCAGTTGATTTGTTTTTTTTGAGCCAGGTTGCAGAATAAGCATTAAACTTCTGTTGCGTCGCACTCTTCGACTGTTGAAGCAATATTGAGCAGCACAAATAATAGCGAAAGTACGTCTTGTACTGTTGAAATAGTTTCAGCGGTTTACGAGTTCACAAGTTTTAACGTCTAACTTGTAAAAGATTGGAAATTGCTCCGTAAAGTTCTGAACGTAGAAGTGAGTCACCTGAAGTTTAATAAAATTACATCAGCCTTTACAAAAAAATTACTCAAATGCAATCATTGAGAGAATTTATAATTAATGAGAAAACTGAAATGAGATAAGTTTACTTTGTTTATAATATACTTATTGCTGTTATAATTCTCTCCAAAACATTTTTTATAGGCGTACAAAAATTCTGCATCAAAGCCTTTTAAAGATTTGTTGAAAAAATATTTTACATCGAAATCTAATTGTCCATAAGAAGGCATACTGTATTTATTCAATGCATAATTTTTTATATCGGGCATGTTGTAGTATCCGAGCGAAAATTCTGAAACAAGTTTTGTTTTTAAAGTGTTTTTGAGTTTCCACATAAACGCATGCACATCACCGGCGCCCTCGTTTCTTTCGCGATACATAAAAGTGTAGAAAGGTTCAATGCCCCATTCGCGTGGCGAGAGAAAGCGACCCTGTTTTGTTATACGAGTATAATTAAGCGATGTTTCCCACGAATGAAATTGCAACCCCGCTCTTGCACTTATCGCCAACGTACCTGCACCTTTTTCAAAATAAGTTTTTTCAGGATCGGGATTTCCGCCATCGTTCACAGCATTTTCTCCAATCAATCTTATCCCTGAAAAAAAATTATTTGTTGCTAAATTATTTTTATACTCTGCCTGCAGCATCCATGCGTTGAATATATTGTCAACATACTGTTCCCAAAGTTTTGCGTTCCATTTTTTGTTGACAAAATAAGTTACACCAAACATGCCAATTCCTTTACCAGAGAGGTTTCTGTAATAATCAGAAGGAGTGCCATCCGTATTAACACCTTTTGAATAAACGCCAATTGAATTTGCAGCACTAAACCATTTTACCGTGCTGCGCGGTGACATATTGTACAACCAACCACCTTCCCAAACCATTTTTGTTTTTTTAATCTGCACATAAATTCCATCTTCTTCAGTTGGGCGCATTCTTCCATCTTCGGGGTTGATAAATGGTGTATTTAATAATTGCTTTCCTAACGTTATATATCCATTGTTGAGATTGTATTTCAAATACAGGTATTCGAGCTTATCAAGATATTTTTTATTGGATGGATCCTGCACATCAAACAAACCTGCTTCATACCTGTTGAAAATATTTGTATGCGGATCGGGTTTTGAAAAATCGGAAGACCAGATATTGAAAGTAAAAAATCCGCCCATTCCAAATTGGAAACGATGAAATGAAGCAGTTTCAAATTTGATAGCTCCGCCTGCTGCATTGGCAAAATAATCTGTGAGACTGCCATCATTGATCGTTGACATAAAGTAATACCTGAAACGTGCTTCTGCTTTTCCTTTTGCAAATGCATGAAATAAAGAAGATGTATCGCGCTTATCAATTTTAGTTAAAGTATCTGCAATATCTGTTGTTTGAGCATGTAGGTGTTCAAAAGAATTTACAAGCAGAATGATACCGATAAAAAGAAATAGCCGGGGCAGATTTATAAAACCCCGGCTATATAAAATAAGCTTCTTCATCTCTTAAATGTTATCAGATCTTTTCCTGTAATAAATTCCATGCACCACCATTATATACCTGCAAACCCAGCAAAGGCAAGAACTGAAGCAGCCATGCCGCTTCTCGTGCCGCTCTTGCAACAAGTGATGATGGGTTTGTTTATTTTTTTCAGATCGTTGACCATTGCTTTTACTTGCTCCAAAGGAATATTAATTGCACCTTTTATGTGACCACTTCCGAATTCTGCAGCACCTCTTACATCAATTATTACAGCGCCATTCTTTGCAAGAGATTTAAAATCTGTTTTGTTTCCGCCAAAAATTTTTTCGATTAGTTTAAGCATATTAATTCATTTAATGTTTTCTTTTGTATAATAATCATAATTCCTTTACAACATTGTTGTAGGACATACATAATCGGTTATCTCAAACAAACCACTTTCTTTCATTGCTTTAAAGCCGCCTTTCACATCAATCAGGTTGTTATTTCCTCTTGCTTTTAATATGGAGATAAATATCATCGAGCGATAACCACCTGCACAGTGCGCATAGTAAGTTTTGTTTTTATCAATCAGCAACATGCTTTCATTGATGTAATCAAGTGGCGCACTTATTGCATCAATTACATGCTCACTATCGTATTCACTTTTTTTGCGAACATCCAAAATATTCACAGTTCCCTTTTTCATTTTCTCTGCAAGTGCAGTTGATGTTATGGAAACAATTGTATCCGTTTCCTTACCGGCATTTTTCCATGCATCAAAACCACCTTTCAAATAACCTATTGACTGATCAAAACCAACACGGGCAAGCCTTGTAATCACTTCTTCTTCCCTGCCTGCCTCTGCTATAATTAGTACCTGTTGTTTTATATCAGGTATCAATGTTCCTGCCCAGGGAGCGAAGCTTCCATCCAAACCAATGTTGATGGAGTTGGGAATAAATTCTTTTGCAAAAATTTCAGGATCACGTGTATCGAGGATCAAAGCGCCGGTTTCATTTGCTGCTGTTTCAAACGCACCGGGCGATAAAGCCTGTTCTCCTCTTTTTTTTACGGCATCAATACTTTCATATCCCATTTTATTCAACATAACATTTAATGGAAAATAAGCTGGCGGCGGCGTTAAGCCCGTTGTTACTTCACGAACAAATTCTTGTTTTATCATAGTTGAGCGCAAAGCATAATTCGTTTTCTTCTGATGACCTAAAGTATCAGTTGTTTCTTTGCTCATGTTCTTGCCGCATGCGCTTCCTGCGCCATGTGCAGGATAAACGATAACATCATCGGGTAACGGCATTATCTTATGGTGAAGTGAGTTGTACAATGTTGCAGCAAGTTCCTCTGTCGTTAGATGTGCTGCTTTTTGCGCAAGATCAGGTCTTCCTACATCGCCGATGAATAAAGTATCTCCACTGAATAAAGCTTTTTCTTTTCCTTGCTCATCAATTAATAAATAAGAGGTGCTTTCCATTGTGTGTCCCGGCGTGTGCAACACTTTTATTTTTATATCACCCAGTTTTAATTCTTCATCATCTTTTGCGATATAAGCTTTGAAAGATGGCGTTGCAGTTGGTCCAAACACAATTTGCGCTCCTGTTTTTTTAGAAAGATCCAAATGACCGGAAACAAAATCTGCATGAAAATGTGTTTCTAAAACATACCTGATCTTTGCATTGTTCTTCTCTGCTTTTTCAATGTAAGATTCTACTTCTCTCAGCGGATCAACGATAGCCGCTTCACCATTGCTTTCAATATAGTAAGCGCCTTGTGCAAGACAACCGGTATAAATCTGTTCTATTTTCATTTTGTAAATTTTTATTATTGTAAAATTGGTGAGAAGTTGAAAGTTGAAACGTGACTATAATCACACACAAAACTTTTTTTATTTGCATTTATTTTTTTATAACCCAAACTTCATTACTACTATTATACTTTTTGTTGCGTCGCACTCTTTTACATTCTATTCGCTATTCAACAAGGTGCAATTAGCTTTCACAATCACGAACAATACATCATTTTACAAAAGCTCTTGAATGATTATATAAATACCCATGATCAATACAAACCAACCAAATCCTTTTTTTAATTTTTCACCAGAAATTTTTTTGCCGATATAACCACCTGCAAAAATTCCCGCAATGGCAATAGCGGTGATCTTGAAAAGAAATAACCAATCAATCTCAAAATGACTGAGATCGCCTGTAAAACCAATTAAAGAATTTAGTGCGATGATCAAAAGCGAAGTGCCAATTGCTTCTTTCATTGGAATATTTCCGAGCAATACCAAAGTAGGTATCAGTAAAAATCCACCGCCTGCACCCAGTAAACCGGTAACTATTCCAATAGCAATACCATAAAAAAATAACTTGAATAAATTGATCTTGCTTTCACTTATTGTATCAGCACTCTCTTTTGTTTTGCTCATGATCATTGATACGGATGCAAACACCATCAGCAATGCAAACAAACACATAATGAGAAAAGATTCGGTGATAGTTAATGAACCGATCATGAACTTTTTCGGAAATAACGGAACAATGAATTCTCTTGTTAGAAAAACAGTAGCGATGGAAGACAAACCAAACAACAATGCTGTTTTGATACTTACAAAACCCTTCTTGTAATTATTGAAAGCACCCACCAAACTTGTTGAACCAACTACAAACAATGAATAAGAAGTAGCCAATGCGGGAGAAACTCTGAAAAAATAAACCAATACGGGCATGGTAAGAATAGAACCACCACCGCCAATAAGTCCTAATGAAACGCCAATCAATGAAGCTGCAATGTATCCTGCAATTTCCATATAATGTTTTATACAAAATTGAAAATGAATTCATCAGTAAAGTGTGATAATTATCACACATAGTCTATGATAATTGTCATGTCAATAAAAAATGTGTATAGCGGTATGTAAAATATTTTAAAAGTGATATGGCAGGAGATGCATTACTAAGGCTTGCGACGGTTGAAACTGCAAAACAAAAAATTTTGAGATGTGTTGAAGGGTGTTAAGTGATCTTATGTTAAACAGCGAATTTTATAAAACCCTTTTGAAAACGCATTGTTCAGTTGTTCTTCATTATACTGCTTAATATTAAGCCCGCTGCATTTTTCAGTACCATTATTTGAAAATGTTGCTATAATCAAAAATCCTGAAACTGATTGCTGAACTATATCAACATATTTTTTTATTTCTTCGGCAGTTGTAAGAAAATGAAAAGTGGCTCTGTCGTGCCAAAGATCATAGGTTGTGCCTGGTTTAAAATCTGTCACGTCACTCACAACCCATTTCACTTTTTTGGCTTTTTCGACTAACCTTTGTTTTGCTTTGTCAAGTGCCTTTGAAGAAATATCGAGAACAGTTATATTCTCATAACCTTCATCAAGAAGATGATCTGCGAGTTTACTATCGCCGCCGCCAACATCAATGATCTTTGCTTTCTTATCGAGATTAAAACTATGAATGAAGTCAAGTGAAGTCTGCGGCTTTTCTTGCGTCCAACTAACCTCGTTGGGTTGTTTTGTTTCATAAACTTTCTCCCAATGCTTTTGATTTTCTTTCTGCATACTGCCGCTTTTCTTATCAATGTGGTAATTTATTTCGCAATGCACCATAAACCCAGGTTCCTGCAATGGCGCTTAGCAAAACAACAACTATTGCAAGAACTCCTGTTCCTATTTGCGCAAACAACGGACCTGGGCACGCTCCTGTTAATGCCCAACCAAATCCAAACAATAAGCCACCATAAATTTGCCCCTTATTGAATTTCTTTTTGTGTAATTCAACCTTTTCTCCGTAAATAGTTTTGATGTTAAATTTCTTAATGAGATAAATGGAGATAATCCCTGTAAGCACAGCAGTTCCAATAACTCCGTACATGTGGAAACTTTGCAGGCGAAACATTTCCTGTATGCGAAACCAGGAAATAACTTCTCCTTTTACCAGCACAATTCCAAATGCAATCCCTGCAATAATATATTTGAAATTGTGATACCACTTATGCTTCAGATGTGATTCGTTTACACAAATTGTATCGAGGGAACGTGTTTCAAAATCTGTATTGAAATTTTCCTGCAAAGTATTTTTTTCAAATTCTTTTATCACTGCCTGGTTCATAGAAAAATTATAAATTAAGAATAAAAGGTAAAATAAGATTAGCCATGATAAAACCACCAATCATAAAACATATAGTAGCAACAAGCGAGGGCATTTGCAAATTGCTTAAACCCATAATAGCATGTCCGGAAGTACAACCGCCTGCATAACGTGTTCCGAAACCAACAAGAAAGCCACCAACCACCATCACGATGAAGCCTCTTAATGTAAACAATGAACTAAATGAAAATAATTGCGTGGGCACTATGTTAGAGTAATCATTAATGCCGTACTTGTTTAGCTCCTGCACCAATGCAGGATTTACTTGTATCGGTTGTGGCGAACCTAAATATTGTGTTGCAATAAACCCGCCCAACAAAATGCCGCCGACAAAAAATAAATTCCAAACCTCTTTTTTCCAGTCATACTTAAAAAAACCAATGTTCGCGGGAAAACAAGCCGCACAAATATGTCGCAGCGAAGATGATATTCCAAAATGTTTGTTACCGAGCAGGAGCAATAATGGCACAGTTAAACCAATGAGAACGCCTGCCACATACCATGACCATGGTTGCATTATTAATTCCTTCATATAAAATAAAATTGATTGTAATTAAAGTGATACCATCAATAAATATGCCTCATGCAATTGATAATTTTTCATTTTAAAATTTGAAAACAAATTTCAAATTCTTGCAGAGAATCATGCGTGACAAAAATCACATCAGTAAATTTCGAGATTGATTATTTCAATATGATTACGCATTAATTTAATAAAGCCTTTATCTGACAGTTTTTTCATAAGCCTCGATATAACTTCTCTTGATGAATTTAACTCCTGTGCAATTTCTGTGTTGGATATTTGAAGAATATTTGTTTTCAATGTTTGTTGCTGACGTTTTAAATAAAACATTAAACGTTCATCCATGTTGCGAAATGCAATGTGATCAATGGTTTGCAGCAACTCTTCAAATCGTGAGCGGTATGTTTCCAAAACAAAATAATACCAGTTCTTATAATTCAGCATCAAGCTATCCATATATTCAATAGGCATTGCAATCACTTCCGTGTCTTCCGCTGCTTTCGCCATGATCTGGCTCGTTTCATGTTTTGTTGCACAAATCATAGAAAGTGCACAAGCCTGTCCCGGTTGCAGGTAATACATAAAAAATTCGTTGCCATCTTCATCCTCTCTGAAAATTTTTATCAGCCCGCTCAACAGCAACATTGTGGAGCGCATGTTCTGGCCGGTCTTCATGAGCAAATCACCTTGTCTGAATTTTTTTATTTCAGATTTCTTTGCTATCTCTTCTGCTAGGTTAGAATCGAATGAGGGGAAATTTTTTTTTATTTCTTCTGCCTGCATTATAAAAGGTTTGAAGCAAATGTAAAATAATTAGTGTGTGATATTTTTTATGAACCTGGTAACAGTAAATCAAGTTTATACAATTATCTAAATACTTAACTATTCGCATACCTGACTAAAATCATCTTTATCATTGATAGCCGTCATAATCTGAGGCTAAAGTTCAATTTAGTTTTACGGCAGAATTTTTATAAAAATGAAAAAGATATTCGCCATATTCCTGCTGCTCATTTACACAGGTTCTGCATTTGGAATAGCGGTAGATTATCATTATTGCAGCGGACATCTTACCCATGTTACCATACTGAATTTCGGAACACAAGGTGATTGCAAATGCAACTCTTCAGAAATGCCGCAAGGTTGCTGCAAGGACAAGATGCTGTATCTGAAAGGGAGTGAACATAAATCTTCTCCAATTTCCTTTTCCACTTTGGCTGGCAGTTTTGAAATTGATATACCTGTAACAAATAATACCCCATTATTACATAAAGAAATTTTTATTGGCTCTGACTTAACCCCAGATTTTGTCAAACAAAAATCCTCTCCACCTATCTTTCTGCTGAATGGTGTTTTTAGAATTTGATATGCTGTAATGCAGTTCCATGATGCGTAGTTGAAAGTATAGTTCATGATGCCGGGTTTTTAAACTGCTGCAAAATGATATATAGATAAAGTAATTGCGACGCAAGGGACGATGCCATAAAATACTGTGGCTGGTACAAAAAAATCATCTCTTATACATCTACATTAAATCCTTCAACTCATGGTTGAGAAACTCATAACATT
>WNGE01001134.1_pt1 | contig 36697 bp, 36 predicted proteins | sample 5400651 | NCBI WGS metagenome assembly WNGE01 (sample SAMN13153370, study PRJNA577476) | soil metagenome | isolation source: 60 cm soil or saprolite under grassland replicate 2 | place: USA:California | collected 2016-06-15
TTCCCCACTGCTGCCTCCCGTAGGAGTCTGGGCCGTGTCTCAGTCCCAATGTGGCTGGCCATCCTCTCAGACCAGCTACCCGTCGTCGCCTTGGTGGGCCGTTACCCCGCCAACTAGCTGATAGGCCGCGAGACTCTCCACCGGCGCAACCTTGCGGCTGCTTTCTTCATTCAGGGATGCCCCCGAATGATCGTACGCGGTATTACCCGGCCGTTGGGCCGGCTATCCCCCGCCGTTGGACAAGTTTCTCACGTGTTACGCACCCGTCTGCCACTGAACCGGAGTTGCCCCCGGTCCCGTGCGACTTACATGTGTTAGGCACGCCGCCAGCGTTCGTCCTGAGCCAGGATCAAACTCTCCAATGATTGGAAAATTCGAACAGCTCACCGAACGACTGGTACATCTGTCGTCCGAATCACAATCAGAATGAAACCCCTCGCGGCGCGCTTCTGACAACGCGTCCGCTCAAATGGGGCCGCACTCCACACACTCGATCATCAATTCTCAAAGAGCGGCTACGAAAAAACTTCGTAGCGAGACGCCAATCCTAGCCGGGGGTCCAAGGTGAGTCAAGGGGGTCATTTACTTGAATTTACGACCCCTCGGGACGGCGGAAACGATGTTCAAAACTCAAGTACAAAAACGCCGCCCTGCCCTGCGGAAACGCCAGCCCCGGGACGATCTGCAAGCCACTGGCGACGTTGTGCGCCCAGCGAATCCCCGGATTCACCACGACGTCGTGCGCCCTAGCCGTCTGATCCGTCCACACCACCTCCACCATCACATTGAATGCCGGATCCACCAGCCAAATCATGCTGGCGCCGAGATTGTACGTCGTCACACGCGAGACCGCGGTGACGCCGGCGTTCCAGTGGCTCACGAATGCCGGTCCGAACGTCACGCTGACGGGCAGATTCAGCTGCGCCCCGACGTGACCGGTGCCGAGCCCGCGCGCGGCGCTGCCCGTCGGCACGATCAGCGAGAGCCGCGGTGCGATCGCGACGCGCGCAGCCGCGCGTCGCAGCTGATACCGATAGTTCAGCGCCGCATCGCCGAGCCCGGTGCTGGACGGACGCGCGGTGCGTTGCAGCGGAACGGTGTAGCTGAGCTGATGCGTCTGCGAGGCGAGCGGCCACTCCTGGGTAAACGTGTACGCCCATGCCCGCGACCGCAGATCGCGCTGCCATGCGCTGATGTGCTGCACGACGCCCTGCTCCTGGTTGTACGCCTCTTCCATGAGAAAGCTGTTGTCGGCGATGGGGCGAGACTGCGCGAAGACCGGACGGACGGCCAAAACCGCGACGACAAGAAGACTAACGTTTTTCAATCTGCGGACGGACGTATTGCTCGTAACAGTCCGGACAAATAGCCGTGACTGAACTGCACGTCTGATCGCTCTTCGACGTAGCGCTCGATCGATTCCCACTTTTCGGACGCATCACGAATGCGTTTGCAGTAGGCGCAGATCGGCAATAGGCCCTCGAGATGTTGCACATGCTGGCGCAGCCCGAGGATCCGCTCGGCGGCCTTGAGCCGTGCGCGCAGCTCGTCCATATCAATCGGCTTGGTGATGAAATCGTCCGCGCCCGCTTCCATGCCTTCGAGGTAGCGCTTTTTGCCGCCCGTCGCAGTGACCAACAGGAAATAACTGTAGCGATCGGCCGCCCGCGCGCGCATCCGCCGGCAGAGCTCAGGGCCATCGACCTCGGGCATCTGCCAATCGGAGATGACAATCTGGAAGTAGCCGAGCTGCAGGTTGGCCCACGCCTCGCCACCGTGCTCCGCTTCGGTCACTTCGTACCCGAGGCCTTTGAGCACCGCGCTGAGCGTCATGCGCGCGACGGCGTCGTCTTCGGCGAGGAGCAGGTTCATCGAGTGCGCCCGGGAGGATTCGAACCTCCGACCAACAGCTTAGAAGGCTGCTGCTCTATCCACCTGAGCTACGGGCGCCCGGCGGACAAGCTCACAACTTAATGAAATCTTGGCACCACACGCACGCCCCTCAATGCCGCAAAAACGCCCTGTTATGGAATGACCCGTCAAGTCATCTTCGATCCCCGAGGGGGGCGGTCGGGGCAGCTGCGACGGTGGATCACTCTGTTATCCGCGGGTCGCTCGAGAGCGCCGCATGGTCATGAGCCGTCGGGAGCTGCCTCGGACTAGCTGACGCGAGTTCGGCCGAAGCCTGATCGCCTAGGGCGACCGAGGATTCTCCATTACCGTGCCCGCGACCGCCACGCCTCAGGTTCAGGCTACTGCGACTGCCGTGGTCGTTCGCTCGGCCACGACGCCGATGGCCCAGATAAACCCGGCGAGCTCACGACCGACGGCCGTGATGACGTGTGGCGTTGGTTTACCGCGTGCGAGGAGGCGACGATAGCGGCTACTCAGACGATGCTGCGCCTTCCACGCAATCTCGATGACCGCCTCCGGCTGTCCGCGTTGTCGGGTCCGCAAGGCGCTGGTGCACTTGGGGGGAAAGCGATACGCCCACGCGGCCTCGATGAGGATGCGGCGCACATGCGCGTTGCCGGTTTTGGTGATCGCGCCCCGCTGGACACTGGCGCCGCTCGAATGCTCGCTCGGCACGGTGCCGCTGTAGCCCATGAATTGGCGCGGATGGGGGAAGCGCGACAGCGGGCCGACCTCACTGACGATCGTCGCGGCGCTGATTTGGCGAATACCGCGCAGACATTGCAGCGCGCCGATGATGGCGCGGAGCGCCTGGGGAGCAGCGGCAATCGCCGTATCGAGCGCCTCCTCGAGCCGGCGCACGCGCGCGGCGCCATGATCGACTTCCTCCAGATAATCACTCAGGGTCGCATTCAGAGCTGGCAGCTCGAGCTGCAGCGTGTCGAGCCAGCGCCGGTGCGCCTGGGTCCAGGGCTTCGCGCCGGCGGGCGGGCGAATGCCGCGGCGGAGCAGAAACTTGCCGAGCCGATGACGAGCGCGGAGTTGGTCCTGTTTGGCGGCCTCCCGTGCCCGGACGAGATCGCGGAGGGCTTCATGGGCAGCATCAGGTACCCAGACGGCGGTGAGATCGCCGGCACGGTGACAGCGCGCGAGTTTCGCGGCATCGCGGCGATCGGTCTTCACCCGGTCGCCAGGCTTGGTCGGGACGAGGGTCGGAGCCACGACGTCGCAGGGGATCCCCAGACGGCCGAGTTGCCAGTAGAGCACATAGCCGCACGGCCCGGCCTCGTAACACGCGCGCAGCCGCTCGCGCGGACCCAGCTTGCGAATCAGCTTCGCGACGGCGTCGGCACGATTGGCGATGACCCCCAAGACCCGCACGTCACCGTCGGGCTCGGCGATGGCCGCGGCGATGGTTTCGGCGTGGACATCCAGGCCCAAGTACCGCAGGTTGTTGCTCATAGACCGGCTCCTTCGCATGTAGCTCTGCGTGGTTGGGTTGACTCCGACCGCGTAACCTACGCCTGCGATCGGAGCCGGTCATTCCATAATGACTAGTCCGTTTTCCAGTCATATCGTACCATGTAGGCGGTCATGGCTGCCGCCCTCGTGAACGAAGCGCGTCCGGAAGACGCCGTCGCGGCCGACGAGCGCATCCGCGCCGACCTCGCCCGCCTCCTGCAGGCGCGGCTCGTGCGCGAGAGCAGGCTCGGCGTCTGGGTACATCCTTTCCTCATCGCCGTCATCGTGACGCTCGCATGGCCCGATGCGCCCCATACCATGCTGGTGAGCTGGGGCGGCGCCGTGGCGCTCACCGCGCTGCTGCGCGGCGCGTGGTTGTTCATCTCCCCGCGCCGGCTGACCGAGCGGGCCGTCCGCAACGGCGTACGCGTCACCGTGACCCTGCTTGCCATCGCCTGGGGGGTGGGCGGTGCGCTGGTGCTGCCACTCGTGCCGTTCGAGACCAGCGCGCTCCTCCTCGTCGTGCTCGCCGGGATCATCGCGAGTGCCCTCACAACGCTCGCCGCCGACCCGCTCAGCATCCGCGGCTTCCTCGCCGGCATCGCCCTTCCCGTCTTCGTGTCGCTGGCCACGAGCGAGCGGGGCCACGACCTCGCGGCCGCAATCGTCGTCGCCGTCTTCACCCTCGGAATGGCGATCGTTGCCCGGCGCGCACACATCACCTTGGTGGATCACCTCCGCGTGACGGCGCGACTCGCAGTCAGCGAAGAGGCGGCCAAGCGCGCCGAAGGGGTCATGCGGGAGGCCCGCGATCTCGCCGAGCGCGTCGCCCGCGCGCGTTCCGCATTCCTCGCGAACATGAGCCACGAGATCCGGACCCCGATGAATGCCGTGCTCGGGTTCGTGGAGCTGATCCTCGATACCGAGCTGTCGACGGAGCAGCGCCGCGCGCTGGAGCTGGTGCGGTCCTCGTCCGAGGCGCTGCTCATGATTCTGAACGACATCCTCGACTACTCGAAGATCGAGGCCGACCATCTGGAGCTCGAGGCGATTCCGTTCGATGTCTCGAAGGTCGTCCACGCCACAGCGAGCCTGCTGGCGGTTCGCGCGCGGGAAAAGCATCTCGAGCTGCTCGCTGAGGTGACGCCGGAGGTCCCACGGGGGGTGCGCGGCGATCCCACCCGTCTGCGCCAGGTGTTGATGAATCTGATCGGGAACGCGATCAAGTTCACCGAGCAGGGCGAGGTCGTCGTTTCGGTGACGACCGCACTCGTGTCCGACGACACTGTTCAGCTGCGGTTCGGCGTCCGCGATACCGGGATCGGCATCGCGCCCGAGCACATGGCGGCCGTCTTCAGGGAATTCACGCAAGCCGACTCGACGATGACCCGACGCTATGGCGGCACCGGCCTCGGGCTCGCGATTTCGCAACGGCTGGTGCGACTGATGGGCGGGAACATCGAGGTTACGAGCGAGGTGGGCCGGGGCAGCGAATTCTCATTCACGCTGACATTCCCCCCCGAGATGGGAATCCCACGGCCTGCGGCTGGTGTGGCCGCGCTCGGCGGCCGGCGCATGTTGCTGGTCGACGACAACGAGACCAATCGACGTATTCTCCGGGAAATGCTCGGCGCGGAAGGCGTCCAGGTGGACGAAGCCTCGACCGCCGCCGAAGGGTTGGAGGCACTGCGACGCTCGGTACAGAAGCGTACGCCCTACCACCTCGCCATCCTCGATGTGCAGATGCCGGACATGGACGGTTTCCAGCTCGCCACAGCCGTGCGGGGAGAGCCCGCTCTCAAAGGCACGCGCCTGTTGATGCTCACGTCGGCCGGGCAGCGCGGCGACGGTGAGCGGTGCCGCGAGCTCGGCATCCGCGGCTATCTCACCAAGCCGCTGTCACGCGCCGATCTGCTGGAAGCGCTCGGCACGGTCCTCGCAGGACCATCCGAGGATGCCGGCACGCCCGAAGTGGTCACGCGGCACACGATCGCGGAGTCGCGACGCACGCTGCGGGTGCTCCTGGCGGAGGACAATCCCGTAAACCAGCAGGTCGCGGTCGCCATGCTCGTCAAACGGGGGCACGAGGTGCATGTCTCGAGCAACGGCCGCGAGGCGGTCGACGCGGTGCGGGAGCGCGATTACGACGTCGTGCTGATGGACATTCAGATGCCGGAGATGGACGGCTTCGAAGCGACGCAGGCGATCCGCGCGACGGCCAAAGGCAAGGATCTCCCCATCATCGGCCTGACCGCGCACGCGCTGTCCGGGGAACGCGAGCGCTGCCTGTCACACGGCATGACGGAGTATCTCGCCAAGCCGTTCAAGGCCCACGAGCTGTTCGCGCTGGTCGAAGCGACCGCGGAGCGCCCGGCGTCCGCGCCGGTCGAGCCGCCGCCCGACCTCGCGCCGCCCGTCGACCTGGAAGGATTCCGCACGACGCTGCGCGAAGCGGGCGCCGAGCAGGCGTTGTACTCGATCGTCGACACATTCGTGCGCCAGGCGTCGGATCGGCTGGCCGCGCTCGCCGGCGCCGTCGCCGGCGGCAACGGCGAGGAGATCGCGAAGGCGGCCCACGTGTACCGCGGCGCCGCCGCCACGATCGGGGCCCGGGGGCTCGCCGAGCTGCTGGAACGGGTGGAGAATACCGCGCGGGCCGGGGACGTCGCCGCGGCGCGGGAAGCGTTCGAAAGCGTCATGCCCGTCGCTCACGCAGTAACCGAGTATCTGCGCCAGCAGCGGGCCTTGCTGCCGGAGGAATAATGCGGATTCTGCTCGCCGAGGACGATGCCGTCGCCGGCCGGACGCTCACCGCGATTCTGACCGCGCAGGGCCACGAGGTCACGGCGGTCGACAACGGTGTCGACGCCTGGGCGCTGTGGCAGGTCTCCCGCCATCGCGTGATCGTCTCCGACTGGCTGATGCCGGCGATGGACGGGATCGAGCTGTGCCGCAGAATCCGCTCGCGCCCGCCCGGCCCCTACACGTACTTCATGATGCAGACGATTCGCACCGGGATGGGGAACTTTCTCGAAGCGATGCAAGCGGGCGTCGACGATTTCATCACGAAGCCGATCATTCCCGAAGAGCTGGTTGCCCGGCTCGAGGTCGCCGAGCGCATCCTCGGCCTGCGTGAAGAGCTGATGACGCTGGAAGGGCTGCTCGCGATGTGCAGTTACTGCAAACGCATCCGCGATACCGACGGCGTCTGGACCCCGCTCGAGCGCTACGTGGAAGCGCGCTCGGCGGCGCGTTTCAGCCACGGCGTGTGCGAGGATTGCTACGAGAAATACCTGAAACCGCAAGTCGACGGCTGAATCGGGGCGGCGGGATTCGAACCCGCGACCTCCTGGTCCCAAACCGCGCTGACCTGGCCCCGATCCGCGCACCCTGCACGCGGTCCCAACACTCTACGCGCACCGAGTGCACCCCAACCCTCCGCCCCTGCGCATCCTGCGCCGCAGACTTCGCACAGAAGTTCGCACAGCGCGGAGCGCTCCCCCGAGCGTCGGGGGACCTACCCCCCTCAGGGCGCCAGCCGGGTGCGGCTCAGGTATGCGTCGAGGTGCGCCTCGAGCTGGTCGAGAACCACGCGCGCGCAACTCGCTGCGGCGCTCCATGCCCGAGGAGAGAGTCGAACTCTCACGCCGTTGCTGGCACGGGATTTTGAGTTCGACTCTCTACCTCGCGCATCCGACATCATCGACCCTCGCGCGCGGAACGCAAGCGGCGGCGGCCTTCGCCGGGCGGTCCGAGCCGCGAGGTTCGCGGGTTCGGTCGAGTGCGCGGGGCACAGAAGGGGCACAGCGACCTCGACGCCACGGCTGCGCTGGCCGCTGCGCCGCGTCGAACGCGCCTCAACGAACGCCTGAAACGCCACCGCCCGGCGCGGGGCCGGGCGGTGTTGGGTGGGGTTTGTGCTGCGTTTAGAACGCAGGCTCACCCCCGTGAGAGCGACGGGATGGGCCATCGCTCCGTCCCTATCACGCATCGGGCATTCTGCTACGTCTTTCCGCCGCGCAACACGACCGTCCGCTCGACAAATCCGAAGGCACAATTGGACGCGCCGCAGGTGAACGCGAAGGTCACGGTCATCGATTTGCCACCGGCGAACTTCCCGTTCTGCGGGAAGACGTCGGCCGCCCACGCATGGGACGCTCCATCGCACGTTCCAGAGTCGAAGAAGCTGCCGCTCCCGAAGATGGTGAACCGGCCGACATTCTGGCGCGCATCCACGGACGTGGAGAGGAAGTCACCGTGACTGCAGGCGTAGGTCCCGGAGATCGTAGCGATCCCGGTCTGCGCATCGACTTTCCCGAAGCGGTCCACGGTCAAGGCGTCCAGCGTGGTTCCTTGGATCTCACTGAACGAAATGCTCAGAGACCCCCCGTTGCCGGTGCTGTCAAACTGGTCGTCGATGGCGAGCACGTAGTACGTTGTGAGCGCCGTTGCGAAGAAGGATACGGCGCCCGGTCCGCATGTGACGGTTGACAGGTTGCCCTGGCTGCCTACCCCTACCAGGACGCCAGCGGAGTAGTCGGACTGCGAGACATCGATGACGACCTGAACGTCGGCGACAGGAGTGAGGACATACCACACGCTTGCGTCTGTTGCCGGCGCCCCGCACGAGGCATTCAGTTGTGCGTCATCGGCGTCCGTAGTCGCCTCGGTGGTGTTGAGTACCTCGCTGAACGGGACCGAGACCACGGTGGCGCCGGAGAACGCGTCGTTACTCGGCACGGACGCTGGAGTTACATCGAACACCGGTGGCGCGAGTTGCGCCGGATTGTTCGGGCCTTCGCTGCACGCGGCTACGGCAAGCGCGAGCGCGGTGGCTGGCAGCGCGAACCTCCTCATAGGTACCTCCTCAGCAAGAGTCCGTTCCCTGTCCTGGGAGCCCGGGGGTCCCGTCCGTCGGGTGGCGGTCGCGCGACTGAGGGCGTCACTCGGCTGGCGGGGCGTCGCGGCGCCCCGAAAATTGGCGAGGGAACGTATCACCGATCTCCGTGAGCCACCAGAAGTGCGAGGAAAGGACGTTTGTGATGTCCGTCCCCTCGTAGCCAGGGGCTCGGCGTGGCGTCGAGGCGCGGTGCGACCCGTGGACCTTCTGGTGGCGCACCAGATCGCCCGCGCCGCGCTGGCGGTCGGCTGGCGTCGCGTAACGTGAGCCGCCGGCGTCTCGATCGCGAGCGAGCGCGCGAGCTCGGCCGCAAGGGCGGACACGCCAAGGCAGCGAAGATGCGCGCACGGCACGCCCCGCCGCCCCCGTTCGCCGGCACGATCCTCGACGCGATGGAGCCGCGGGCCTCACCGGCCCGAGCTGGGACGCGTGGCGCACGTTCTGGCGCGCCGTGTTCGCGCTGCCGATGACCGCGGCCGAGCTCGAGGTCTACCGGCGGCACACCGCCCGCACCGCACCGCCCGCGGCCCCGGTGCGCGAGGCGTGGCAGGTTGTCGGCAGGAGGGGCGGCAAGAGCCGCAACGCCGCCCTCGCCGCGCTCTATCTCGCCGTGCGCCGGAACCATGCCGAGCTGCTCGTGCCCGGGGAGCGGGGCGTCATGCCGGTGATCGCAGCCGACCGCAAGCAGGCGGGTCAGGTGCTCGGGTACCTGAAGGGCCTGGCGCGGATGTCGGCGTTCGCGCCGTTCGTCGCCCGCGTACTCAAGGAGTCGGTCGAGTTCCGCACCGGCATCACCGTCGAGGTCCACAGCGGGAGCTTCCGGACACGCGCGGCTACTCGATCGTCGCGCTCGTGGCCGACGAGCTGGCCTTCTGGCGCTCGGACGAGTCGGCGAGCCCGGACAGCGAGATCCTCAACGCCCTGCGCCCCGGCATTCCAGACCAACACCCGGGGATCGTCCCTAGCCGAAGTAGCGCGCGTGCGCCCGGTGCAGCTCGCCGCGCTGCGCGTAGGGACTCGGGCCTCTATGGGTCGGGCGAAGCCGCGTCGCAGGGTGTCCGAACTACGCGAGAAGGTCCGCCAACTCCTCCGTCACCATTGGTCAGCGGTAGAGGCGGTCACAGCCGCTGCTCCTGCACCGGAGGCTGAGCGGCCCCGCGTGCGCGAGATCATCCAGCGGACGCGCCCGCGCGTGAACGAACGCAAAGCGCTGCCACGAGGCGGCTTCTGATGGCTGTCAAGAACTGGCATCCCGGCGAAGTTCGCACAGCGGGCGGGACCCTGGTCCCTCTCGGGGAAGTCCCCGCGTGCCAACGTGTTGCCGAATCGGGGCGGCGGGATTCGAACCCGCGACCTCCTGGTCCCAAACCAGGCGCGCTACCGGACTGCGCCACACCCCGGCTAACTACGAAAAACGTCGAGAAAAAGACGTCGAAAGAACTTCGTCAAGATAACTACGTCAAGAAAACTACGTAAAAGCAAGACTACGTAGAACGGCGTAACAACACCTCGATGAGCGCCCTGAACGCTCGACCGCGGTGGGAGACGCGGTGCTTGGCCGCGGGGGGAGCCTCACCAAACGTCATGTTCAGCTCCGGCGAGAAGAACAGCGGATCGTAGCCGAAGCCGCCGCTGCCCCGCGGCTCGGTCAGGATGAAACCGTCGCACGTCGCTTCGACAATCTCGGGCACGTTGCTCGGCGTCGCGAGAAAAGCGACCACGCAGCGGTAGCGCGCGCCCCGGCGCTCCTCCGGCACACCCGCCAGCTGCTCGAGCAACAGCGTGTTGTTTTCGGCATCGCCGCCGGTGGCGGACCACCGCGCCGAGCGCGGGCCCGGCGCCCCACCCAAGGCGTCCACTTCTATCCCTGAGTCATCGGCGACGGCAGGGAGCCCGGCGCGCATAGCGTAGTAGCGGGCCTTGGCGACGGCGTTCTCGGCATAGCTCATGCCGCGTTCGAGATCGGCTTCCTCAGGCAGGGGCTCGAGCAGCCGATCGGTGGGAAATGCCAACTCGAACGGCAGGCCCGCGAACAGCTGCCGGATCTCGCGCGTCTTGCCCGGGCTGCGCGTGCCGACCAGCAGCTTCATCCGCCGCGACGCAGCTTCGTCAGCAATCCGGTCGTCGATCGGTCCGTGACGAGCGGCACGCGCACGACGCGCCCACCCCACCCCTGCACCTCTGTCGCTCCCACGATGGCCTCCGGCGCATAGTCGGCACCCTTGACGAGCACATCGGGCTTGAGCCGGCGGATCAGCTCGAGCGGCGTGTCTTCGTCGAAGAGCACGACGCAGTCCACCGCCGCCAGCGCCGCCACCAGCCGCGCGCGCTCCGCCTCCGCGACGACGGGGCGATCGGGCCCCTTCCCGAGGCGCCGCGCGGAGGCGTCGCGATTCACGCCGACGATCAACGCATCGCCCTCGGCACGTGCCGCCTCGAGCAGCGCGACGTGCCCGGTGTGGAGCAGATCAAAGACGCCGTTGGTGAAAACGACCCGGCCCTGGGTGGCGCGCCAGCTCGCGGCGGCCTCGAGCGTACGGACCTTCGCGGCCGTGTTCAGAGCGGCTGCGAGGCTCGGGGGTGGAAGGAGAAGCTGTGATTGAAGAACGGCAGCGACACCGATTCGCTGTAGCGCGTCTCGATCACGATCTCGCGCGGTGAGGCGGTGTGCCGGATGACCAGATTGGACCCTGCCGCCTCGGGCAGGCCGATCTCCTCGATGGCGGCCTGGATGCGGCGACGAATCGTCCCATCGTCGAGTCCGGACGCGATGCGTGTTTCCGTCTGCATTTCGTCGAGCAACCGATAGTAGCGGAAATACACCTCGCCGATGTTGACGCCGTAATAGAGCACGGCGACGAAAATGAGCAACGAGAAGAGACAGCCACTGGAGCTGGCGCCGCGCCGCGAGAGCGTCACCATTGCGACTGCGCACCGTCGACGATGTTGGTGACGAGTTTGTCCAGGGCGATCCGGCGCCCGGCGAGCTCCTGCCCCGGATCGTAGTCGCCGTCCACCAGCACCGAGCTCTTCCAGATGGTGGTGCCCTCACGCTGGTTGGTGATCTCCACCTCGACGGTGAGCTGCACCTTGCGCTTGGTCACCACGAGCTGGCCGGTCCCGGGCTGCAGCGACACCGGGACGTCGGGATCGTAGCGCACGATGCGGCCCCGCACGATCGCATCGGCCTTTGGTTGCGGCGCGACCCGCAAGCCGAGGCGTCCTTCGAAGGCCTGTTGCACGGCGTCGTTGACCTGCTGCGTCAGCGCAGGCTCGGGCGTGTCGTTGTCGAAGGGGATGATCGCGACCGTTTTGACGTTCGGGAGCGTGCCACCCTGAAAGCCGTACGGACAGCCGGCGAGCAACAGGCCGGCCGTCGCGCTACCGGCGACTGCGCCACATAGCCGGCGGAATGATCGCCGCGGTATCCAGCGCCACCACGGTAAGCTCAAAGCGACCCGAAGCCTCCGGAAAGTCGACGCGGGCGCTCACTGGGCGGGGGGAAAGCGCCGATGCGTCGAGTTGAGACCGGCTCCGCGCCACTACTGTACCACGCTGCCGCCACTCGGCTTCCAGCAGGGACCCGCGACCCGCGCTGTCCGTCACGACATAGTCGAGCGTGTCGTCGCGCTGCACGAACCGCCACACGACGCGCCGCTGCTGCCGCAGCGAGTCCTCGAGCTGCGCGCCGAACACCGCTGCATCGTCCGCGGGCGGCCGCACCATACCGAACGCCGCCCACAACATCGGAATCGCGGGGACGAGCGACCGGAAATTCTTCGCCGGGTCCGCCCACAGCACGGAGTCGCCGATGACGACCGCCGCGCCGCTGCCGAAGCCCAACGGCCCCGCGTAATCGAAGCGCAGCGAGTCGGGCGGTACAATCCGCGCGGTGCCCCGCCCCGCGTACTTCACCTGCTCGTCCTGATAGCGCCAGCGAAATCGAATCAGCGTGGCTGCGCGAGGCAGCGTCGTCCGGGTCCACAACGTCGCGCTATCGCGGTTGGCGGGCGCCACAGCCATCGGGACGAGCGGCGGTGGTACGTGGTGCCCCGGACAGGCCGCGAGCAACGCACCGGCGCCAATGTAGGAAAGGGCACGCAGCGGGTCAAGCGAAACGCGTTGTCCCCTCAATAGTTAAACCCAAAAAAGAAGTCTACAAAGCGGCGGCCGCGCGTGCTCTGCGGCAGCCCGTACAAGTCGACATCGGACGTCGCAAGCCGGTACCCGACATCGAGCCGCAGCACCAGCGGCGGCCCGATCGGCATCCGCAATCCCAGTCCGCTCGAGCCGAGCACGCCGCGGCGCGTCGTCGTCTTGGACCACGCCCGGCCGTAGTCGAGGAAGAACGCGCCCTGCACGCCGGGAAAGCGTGCGGCTCCGAACGGAAAGCCGATCGTGAGAAAGTCGGTGATCGGAAAGCGGTACTCCGCGTTGACGAGCCAGGCCCGCGTGCCCGACACGTAGCCATACCGCGGATAGCCGCGCAGCCCCCACGAACCGCCGATGCTGAGATGGCGCGGGCGCTCGCCGCCGGACGCGTAGCCCTGGACGCGCAGCGCCACGGCGCTGTGCAGCGACATCCGCAGATACTTGCGCACGTCCGCCGACACGAGCCACGAGTCGAACCGGCCATGCGTCAGGTCGTTCACCAAACCGGTGGTGAGGTTGTAGCGCTCGCCGTCGATCGGTCCCGTGGGCAACCACAGCGTGTTGTCCTTCACGTACGTCAGATAGTTCGACGCCAGCCAACCGACGCGGCGCGGCTCATCGACGTCTTCCGACTCGAGGTCGAACCGATCGGAGTGCTCGAGCCGGTACTCGCCGACGATGCGGCGGAAGCGCGTGAACGGATAGCGCACCTGGGCGAATGCGCCGTACGACCGCTCCTCGAACAGCGTGCTGAAATCACCTTCATAGTAGAGGCCGCGCTGGCGAAACGCCCCGACGCCCCAGTTGATGCGGCGCGACTGATTCAGATAGAAGGCGGAGCCGCTGAAGTTGTCGAGCAGACTGCCGTACCCGGCGCTCTGGAACGAGGAGAGCGTGAGAAAGACGAGGTGATCGGACAGGAGGTCGCTGAACACGAACACGGCACCCTGTACCGAGCCCAGCCCCGGCGCGACGGCGGCGTCGCCCGCGGCGAAGTCGAGACTGAACTTCCGCTCGTACGGTGCGCCGTCCGTACGCGCGTATTGCGGGTGCGACAGCTCGCCCCAGGTCCACGCCGCTGCCGGCAGGCTGTCGCCCCGCGCGAGCGTGAACACGCTCGTGGAGTCTTGCAGCGGCGGCGCGACGTAAATGTTGAAGCTCAGATCGGCGAAGCCTCCGAACAGCAGGCCGCCGTGCTTTCCCGGCACCCATTGCGGATCGAACGCGCCGTTCAGTGTTCTCGTCTCACGGCGTCCCTTCCCCGCCGGGTCGATCGAATACACCTGGAAGGTGCCGTCGCGATCGCTGGCGAAGTAAATGCGCTCCCCGCCCCAGCGCGGCGTCTCGTCGCGCCAGTCACCGTACGTCAGGTATCGGACCGCGCCGGACGCGAGATCGAGCGCGAACAGGTTGTGCGCGCCGCCACGCCCGAACGGCGTGCGATCCGACGAGAACACGATGGTCCGCCCATCGGGGCTGAACGTGGGATCGATGTCTTCATAGCGATCGGAGGTCAGCCGCTCCAGGCGACCAGAGCCCGCCGAATCGGCGATCCAGAGTCGGTAGAGATCGGAATAACCAGAGACCGACAGCCCGCTGAATACCACGCTCTTGGCGTCGGGCGCCCAGGTGGGCGACAGAATCGAGACGAGCTCCGGAAACTGATAGCGCCCCACGACCTTTGCGCGCTTCAGGTTCCAGAAAAACAGCGCGTCGCGCTCGGCGTACCTGCTGCTGAACGCCGCGATGCCCGCGGTATTCACGTCGATGCGCGACTCGAAGAAATGGAACGACTCGAATTGCTCGCTGCGCTCACCCTGCACCACCGACCGCTTGCCCCGGGCGCCTCTCCCGCGCTGCGCCAGGCTCTGCGCATAGATCGTCGCGTAGCCGCTGGACGGCGAAAAGAAGAGGAACGACGGGGCGGTATCACCCGGCAGCTGATAGGCGGTCGGCTTGATCGCCAGCTCCGTGAGCTTGCGCGCCGTAATCGCGAGCGGCGGCTGCGTGGCAACCGCGGGATAGTAATGTTGCCGCATCCAGTATTGCCATTCGTCCGAGAGCTGCTCGATCGTCCGCCCGTATACGCCGACGAGCGCGGCATCGAAGCTGCCGTACTTCCAGATGTCGCTGTAGAACTCCAGAATGCGCCACTCGCCGTAGCGCTCGGCGAGAAAGCGGTGGATGCAGCCCCCGACCGGGTAGATGAGCCCGCCGTAGGCGTACGTCAGCTGTGGCAGCGTCGGCAGGCCGCCCGTGATCGTCATATCGCGCAGCACCATTTCGTCGCGGCTGTCCTCGCCCGCGGAAAAGAACTCGGCGAGCCCTTCCGTCCACCACAGCGGAATTCCCGCCTGCCGGAAACGCGGGTACCGCGCGAACGTCTGCACGGCGAGGCTCAGCTGAAAGACGTGCACCAGCTCGTGACGGATGGTGTGCCGGAACTCGGCGTAGCTGCCGCGGAACGGGAGTGCGACCCGGCGCTTCAAAAACTCGGTGACGCCGAGCAGGCCTTCGGGTGGAATGAACGGCAGGATGTTCGTCTGCTCGAAATCCGTATGCGATGCATACACGATCAGGGGGATGCGGCGCGTGACGGCATGGTTGAAGCGCCGCTCGAGCGCGTCGTAGCTCTCCTCGGCATAGGCCAGTGCGACGCGGCCCAGCTCTTCTTCTTCCGGATAGTAATAGAGATCGACGTGCTCGCCGTGCAGCACGCGCCAGTCAAAGCGGCGGTACTGGATCTTGTTCTGACCGAAGTAGCCGTACTGCGCGGATAAGGGCGCGGCACACGCGACTGCCAAACCGATGACACAGGCTAAAGCCTGTGCCCAACGAAGCACTGCCGTAAACGGCATTCCCCTCATCTATGAATGCTCCGTATCCGATCGCCCTGGCCGATCGCCTCCAGCACCGTGCTGCCTCCGGTCACCCGGCCGAAGACCGTGTACGTGCCATCAAGGTGGGGCTGCGCCGAATGCGTGATGAAGTACTGGCTGCCGCCGGTATCGGGCCCCGAAAGCGCCATCCCGACGGTCCCCGTCTCGTACCGCACCGGATTGATCTCGTCGCGCAGCACGAATCCTGCCCCCGGTCCGCCCCAGCCGTCCCCCCGGGGATCGCCATCCTGCACGACAAAGTTCGGCACCACCCGGTGCCAGCGCGTCCCGTCGAAATATCGCCGGTCGACGAGGGTGAGGAACGCCGCAACGGTGAGCGGAGCCTCCGCGGGGAGCAGCTCGATCTCCAGGGTGCCGCGGTCGGTCTCGAGAAAGATGCGCGGATTCGTCCCGCCGAGGGCGGGCGCGAGCCAGCGGCGGGCCACGTCCCGATAGTCGGCGAGGGTGCGGCCGGTCGCGATCGGCGTGGCCGATCCCCAGACGTCGCGCGCGTCGGGCAGTGTGTCGGCGGCGAGGCGTCGCACGAGATAGTCGTCAGCCCGGGCGGGGGGGGGCACCACCGAGATGAACTTCGTCGCGACTCGCAAACGGCCGGTCGGAGACGCCGCGGCAATGGCGCCGAGCGCCGACACGGCGGACAAGCGGGCGTCATTGAACGGATCGCCGTCCGCCCGCAGGTATGCCGCGACAAGCAGGTCCACGTCGTCGCTGCTGGGATGGCGGGCCAGGAGGTCGGCCGCGACGCTGCGCACGGCGGGGTCGGCATGCGTGATCAAGGTGCGCGCCCGCGCGAGCAGCGCGGAATCGGTCGCCGGCACGGTGCGCTGCAACGCCTGGAGCGCCTGGGCGACGACGCGGCCATCGGGATCGGCCAGCTGCGCTTCCAGACGGTCGCGCGCACGGGCGGCGCCGAACGCCTCTGCGGCCACGCTGCGCCACCGCCAGTCGGCATCGCCGGTGACGGCGGCGGCGGCGGTCACCCCTGCGGCGCTGTCCGCCTGAGCCAGGGCGATCAGGGCCTGCCGCTTGATGGCAAACACGCTGCTCGTGAGGCGCGCGCGCACCGCTTCAATCGCAACGCTGCCGCGCAGCACGCCCAGCGTTGTTTCGGCCTGGACGGCGACGCCGATGTCGCGATCGGCGGCGAGCGGAACGACGGCGCCCGCGAGCCCGGAATCACGGAACGATGCCAGCGCGCGGAGCGCGTTGATGCGGATGTGCGCGTCGCGGTCGTCCAGCAACGGGCGCAACCCGTCGATCGCGCCGCGCGCATCGATCCTGGCGCTGTCCAGCAGCGCCTTGCTGATGCCGCGCGCCGCGACCATCCGGATCTGCTGATCGCCGTCGCGCAGGGCCCGGATGAGCGACGCGGCGCCGGGGGCGGCGCGGAGGCGCGCGAGCGAGTAGAGCGCGGGCCACCGGGTGGACGGATCGGTCGCGTCGGCGAACCGGACCAGTGCGGCGACCGGTGCACGCGGGCCGAGGCGCCACGTCTCGAGCAGCGCGGCGTTGATCACGGGCGTCGCCGCGTCGGGCGAGCCGCCGGCGAGGATGTCGCTCAGCGCGCGCGCGCCCTCGTCGCCGCCGATCTTGGCGATCGCCGTCACCGCTTCGCGCTGCGGCGCGCGTTGCTCGGTTGAAGGCACCGCGCGAATCAGCTGCAGCAGCGGCGCGACGCTCCGGGCATCCTTGAGCAACCCCAGCGCGAATGCGGCCGCGGACTGCACGCCGGGCACCGAATCGTTGAGGATGGGAAACAGCAGATCGAGCGCCGCGGGGTCGCCGATGCGGCCGGCGGCGAGCGCCCCCTGACGCCGGATGGAGGGATCGCCGTGACTCAGCGCTTCCCGCAGCACGGCCGGATCGAAGTGGCGCGCATCGGCCGCGGCCAGCAGCCCCGCGAGCACGCCCACCGTCGTTTCATTCGGCTGTTGCGCACGCAGCGGCCGCGCCGCGAGCAGCGCGAGCGGGAGCAGGAGGCTAGAGACGAACCGGGTCTGCCGTGGGTTCGAGCAGCTCACACACGTGCTCCGGAAGGCGCGATAGAGTTTGTTGTGGGTTCAGCGCGATCAGCGACGTGTCCGCCGTGGCGAGCAGCTCGTCGGTCGCCGCCCGTTCCACCGCATAGCCGAAAATCACCCGCCGCGAGGCCAGGTCGCGCACCCAGCAGCGGACGCGAATCATATCGTCGTAGCGCGCGGGCCGGCGATAGCGGACGTGCGCATCCGTGACGGTGAGGTACGTGCCCTGCGCTTCCAACTCCTTGTACGAGACCCCCCGCTCCCGGAGGTGTTCCGTGCGGGCCATGTCCATCCAGATGAGATAATTCGCGTGATAAACGAATCCCATCTGATCGGTTTCGGAGTAATTCACGCGGTGCAGCACCGCGCTGATCACGGGCGAGTTATTCCCCGTAGGGGATCCAGATGTTCTTCACTTCCGACGCGCGCCGCAGGAACTCGCGCCCTTCGCCCTGACGCGCATCGAGCCAGTCGCGGGCGCGCGCGCTCGCCCAGGTCCGCTTCATGTTCGCCGCCGACGCCAGCTCCACCGCCTTCACGCCCGCCGCAGTGCCGCAGTACCACATGCCGTCCACGTCGTCATGCTCGGCGAGCACTTTGGCGAGCGCATCCTTCGCGCCGGTGATCACGTTGATCACCCCGTCCGGCACGTCGGAGGTCTCCAGCACGGTGTAGAACTCCGTCACCGCCAGCGGCTGCGGCTCCGAGGGTACGACGATGACGGTATTGCCGACCGCGACCGCGGGCGCGACCAGCGAGACGAAGCCGAGCAACGGATACTCGTCGGGGGCGGCGATGCCGAGCACGCCGACCGGCTCGTTCATCGCGAGCGTGACGCCGCGAATCGGCGTGTGATGGACGGCGCCGTCCCACTTGTCGGCCCAGGCGGCGTACGTGAACAGCCGCGCGATGCTCGCGTCGACTTCCTGGCGCCCTACTCTGGCGGCGAATTCGTCAGCACGCGTCGCGAGATTCTCGGCGATGAAATAGAGGATCTGGGCCCGCATGTGCCCGCTGCCCCGTCCCCAGGCCTCGGCGGCGTGCGCCGCCTCGACGGCATTGCGCACGTCTTTGCGATTGCCTTCGGCGACTTCGCCCAGCACCCGGCCGTCGGGACCGACGATCTTGCGGGAGTAGCCTTGATCCGGACGAGCTTGCTTCCCTCCGATGAACAACTTGTAAGTCCGATCAATTGGGGGAAGGTCTGAACGCGGAACGGGGAAGTCGGAACTCGGAACAGACGCGACGGACCTGGCAGCGTTGTTCCGCGTTCCGCGTTCCGCGTTCGCACTTTCCGATTCAGGCTTCAGATACTCATACATCCCTTCTCTTCCGCCCTCTCGGCCGAAACCGGATTCGCGATAGCCCCCAAACCCCGACGCGGCATCGAACAGGTTGGTTGAGTTTATCCAGACGACGCCGGCCTTGAGCTGCGGCGCGACGTCGAGCGCGAGATTGATGTTCTCCGTCCACACGCTCGCGGCGAGGCCGTACGGAGTGTTGTTCGCCAGCTCGACCGCTTCCTTCGGCGTGCGGAAGGTCATGCTGACGAGCACGGGGCCGAAGATCTCGACCTGCGCGATCGTCGCGGCGGGTGAGACGTCGGTGAACAGCGTGGGCGGATAGAAGTAGCCTTCGGTGGGGCACGCCCACGACGGCTGCCACATCTTCGCCCCTTCCTCGACTCCCTTCTCCACGAGGCCGCGGATGCGCTCGAGCTGCACCGGCGCCACGATCGCACCCATGTCGACCGCTTTGTCGAGCGGCGAGCCGACGCGCAGCTTCTCCATGCGGGCGCGGAGCTTCTGCGTCAGGCGGTCGGCGACCCCTTCCTGCACGAGCAGCCGCGAGCCGGCGCAGCAGACCTGGCCCTGATTGAACCAGATCGCATCGACGACGCCTTCGACCACGCTGTCGAGATCGGCATCATCGAACACGATGAACGGGCTCTTGCCGCCCAACTCGAGCGTCAGCTTCTTGCCGCTGCCCGCGGTCGCCTTGCGAATGATGCGGCCGACTTCCGTGGAGCCCGTGAAGGCGATCTTCTGCACGTCGGGATGCTCCACGAGATGCTTTCCGGTTGCCCCGTCTCCCGTCACGACATTGAACACGCCGGGCGGCAGCGCGGCGGCTTGCGCGATCTCCGCGAAGCAGAGCGCGGTCAGCGGCGTGAATTCGGCGGGCTTCAGGATGACGGTGTTCCCGGCGGCAAGAGCCGGCGCGACTTTCCACGCCACCATCAGCAGCGGGAAGTTCCAGGGAATGATCTGCCCCACCACGCCCACCGGCACGTAGCCGGGGAATTCGCTGTCGCGCAGCTGCGCCCAGCCGGCGTGGTGATAGAAGTGCCGGGCGGCGAGCGGGATATCGAGATCACGGGTCTCGCGGATCGGCTTGCCGTTGTCGAGGCTTTCGAGCACCGCCAGGAGCCGCGACTGGCGCTGCACTTCGCGCGCGAGGGCGTACAGGTAGCGGGCGCGCGCGTGCGCCGGGAGGTCCGCCCACGCGGGCGCGGCGGCGTTGGCGGCGGCGACGGCGGCATCCACGTCCGCCTTGCTTCCCTGCGCCACACGCGCCAGCACCGCCTTCGTCGCGGGGTTGATCGTCTCGAAGTACTGCCCTGCGGAGGGCGCGACCCAGCGGCCGTCGATATAATGGCCGAAGCGGCCGTCGTCGTGCTGCTTGATCCACTCGAGCGCGGGCGCGTCGCTTTCCGGCGCCGGCCCATACTCCATCGTCTCGAACAGCTTCGCGACGGTCGCCATCAGACCATCGGGTGGCGGTGCGCCGCCGCGTAGCGCCCCGTGACGAAGTGCTCGAGCTGTCGCTCGATGTCCGTCAGCAAAGCGCTGGCCCCTAACCTGAACAACGCAGGCTTCAGCCAGCGATCACCGAGCTCTTCCTTCATAAGGATCATCCAATCGAGCGCCTGCTTGGCGGCACGGATGCCGCCGGCGGGCTTGAAGCCGATCGCCGCCGTGGTGCGCATCTCGTACTCCCGGATCATGCGCGCCATGACGACGCCGACCGGGAGCACCGCGTTGACCGGCTCCTTGCCGGTGGACGTCTTGATGAAGTCGGCGCCGGCCATCATCGCGACCATGCTCGCCCGGGCGACGTTGGTGAGCGTGGCCAGCTCCCCCGTGCCCAGGATCGCCTTCATGTGCGCCCGCCCGCACGCGTCCCGGAACGCGCGCACCTCGGCGTACAGCGCGGGCCAGTCGCCCGTGAGGACGTGCGCGCGCGTGATGACGATGTCGATCTCCTGCGCACCGGCGGCGACGGAGGCCTGCACTTCCTCGAGCCGCTGCGCGAAGGGGTTGAGCCCGGCGGGGAAGCCGGTCGACACCGCCGCGACCGGAATGCCCGAGCCCGCGAGCGCCGCGACCGCGGTGGGAACGAGGGCGTGATAGACGCACACCGCGCCGACCTTGATGTCGAGGTGGCCGACGCCGAGGGCGTCGACGAGGTCGGGACGCAGCGGGCGGCGCGCCTTCGCGCAGAGCCGCAGCACGTTCCCGGGTGTATCGTCGCCCTGCAGGGTCGTGAGGTCCATGCACGTGATCGCGCGCAGCAGCCATGCCGCCTGCCATTCCTTCTTCACGGTACGGCGCGTGGGGATCGTGGCGGCGCGGCGCTCGACGGCGCTGCGATTCACGCGCAGGGCGCGGACGACGTCGAGATCGAGCGGCGTGCCGGGATTGCGGTCGTCCTTCAGCACGGGACGAACCACGCCTACACCGCGCAACCGTTCAGACGTCGCTGTCATGGCGGGAGAATGCCGAGCGCTGCTGGAAAAGTCAACGCAACGACAATGGACAGCTACGGACGGTACTTCACCACCAGACCGGTGTCATAGCCGCGCAGCCAGCCACTGAGATAGACGACGCCCGAGCCGTCGCCGGCGACGCCAAATCCATACTCGTCCCCCTGCGCGTCGTAGGTTCGCACATCGGTCAGGACGCCATCGCCGTCGAACCGTGCAAGGAAAATGTCGCCGGGGGCAACGGAGAGCACGCCCGGCACTGCGGTGCTCGTCTGGCCCACGACATAGACCCCGCGCGAATCAATCGCGATCGCGCTCCCGGGTCCGAACTGACCCGTCCAGAGTAACGTTCCGTCGGATTCGTATTTGGCGACAAACGGGCCCAAGCCGCTGATGGCTCCGCTCGCATAGACATGATCGACGGAGTCGACCGCAATTTCTCCGGCGGCCGCGGCGTCGCCGCTGACGAATCGTTTCCACACTTCACTCCCGGCAGAATCGACCTTCAACACGAAGGCGGAGCGCCCGCTCGAGTGGTTCAGCGAATCGTGCGCCATGCCGGTGAGATACACGAACCCGCTCCGATCCACGGCCAGCCCCCCGAAATCGCCGGGTGAAGTGCCGTAGACCGGAGCAACGACACGTACCCAGGCGGCATTGCCATCCGGGTCGTACTTCGCCAAGAAGGCCGTGGGCGAAAGGCTACTCGCGCTCGTGTCTGTGCTCCCGACCTTTGCGCCCCCCCGGGTAAATCGCGCCCGAGCTATCGGTCGCGACATGGCAACTCTGCTCCTGGGCCCCTGTATCGATCACACGCGCCCACTGCTCCTGGCCGGCTGCGTTGTATTTGACGAGGATGCAGTCGCGATCGGCGGTAGTTGCTCCCACTCTCCAGACGCCGATGTACACATCACCGGCGACGTCGCGCGTCACCGACTCCGCCATCTCCGAAATCCCGGCCGCCCCGAACGTTCGCGTCCACAACGCGGCGCCCGAGGAATCGAGCTTCACCAGCAAGGCATCAGGGAATCCACCTCGAGTCATGCCCGCGGCATCGTACGCCTTGACCGAGAGGGCGTACGCGCCGTCGTCACCGTTGCCGAAGCCGGCGGGCGGGTAGACCGTGCTGAATGGCGCCGTGCTGTCATCCGCGAATTTGACGGGCGTCTGCCGGCTGGGCGTGCGTGCCAAGAACTCGACGTGCTCGACGCCGACATTGTCGGTGGCGCCGGCGTCGATCGTCACCTGCGTGCCCGGGATGGTCACGAGGCAACAGGGCGACAGCTTGATGTCGACGGTAGGGGCTTTGGTGTCCGGCGCGGCGGCATCGCCGCATCCCGCGAGCAGGACCCATGCGGCGATCGCGGACGGGCGGCGGATGAGGTTCACCGGCCCGCGGGGATTCGTGCGCCGCGACGACAGGCGTCCACGGCCTGCGGTTCCTCGGCGCGCAGGCACTGCTCCTCCCGCTCCGGCGTTGTCGCCAGTAATGTGGCGATCTCCTCCCCCAATGCCTGGTAGCACGTCGGCCCGCCGGGCTGCGAGGCGACGATGCCACAGAACGTGAAGGCTGATTCCGTCGTCGCCGTCCAATCGACCAGGGCTTTCGCGGCGCCGAAGTAGCAGGCGGGACGATACGGCTCGCGGGCCTTGTCGCACATGTCGGCGGTCTTCTGCGGATCGCGCGCCGTGTACGACGTGATGTCGCGTCCCAGGCTCTGGAAGCAGACGGGCCGCACGTGCGCAGGGGCGCGCTCGCACGACCGCGCGGCATCGCCCATGTCGCCGTGATTCAGATTCAGCATCACGGACGTTTGCATCTGGTAGCAGGCGTGCAGGTAGCGCTCCGCCATGATCGAGCAGGGATAGAGCGGGTCCGCGGGATCCATCGCCTTGAACGTGGTGGCGGCCATGTGGTGGCTGTGCGCGGCGAGCATCGTCGCGGGGTGATGCGGAGTCGTGGCGTTGATCACGCTTTCCATGAACGCGCCGCCATAACACGACTCGCGATCCCAGCCGTCGCTGAGCAGGTCGCAGTCGCCGAGGGCGCGCGGCAGATCATGACCGCGGAACATCGTCAAGCCGTGGCCCATGCCGTGGACGCACTGGAACAGCACCCAGCGACTCGCGGTGGCGCTCTTGAACGGCTGGCACAGCGCTTCGACTTGCGGCTGCGTCACCTCTTGCCGCGACTCGAAGTAGGCCTGAATCACGCCGTGGCGGCAGCCGGACGAATAGCCGTCGCCGCAGGCCGCGAACGTCGCGGTGATGTCGGGCGATAAACCGTACGCCTCGATCCCGATGCCGTGCGCGTACTCGTGCGCATGCTCCGCGGCGTCGGCATCGCCGCGGGTGATCGCGTCGAGCGTCGCCACCGCGTCGGCCAGGCCGTGCTTCGTCAGCCGATCCGAGAGGAGCCGCGCATAGCAGGTGCGGCGTGCCTCGCCCGAGACCGCACGGCAAGCGGCGGCCCCCGATCCGGATGGCCGTCGGATCAGCTTCGTCACGGCGAAACCTCCCGCCACGACGACCACGGCGGCAACGGCGATCGCGATCTGTTTGGTGGAGCGCATGGTGAGAACTCTAATGCGCTTGCGTGCGCGCATCCAGGTTCCTAAGCTTGGGCCGTGTCAGCCCCCCCCCCCGCGGGCACGTCGCGGGTCATTGTCGTCGCGGACGCGCACCTTGGTCAGGTGCCGGCCGCGGTGGGCGCCGCCTTCCACGCCTTTCTGGACGAGGTGCCGCGACCCGGAGACCACCTCGTGCTGACCGGCGATCTCTTCGACTTCTGGTTCGAGTACCCCAGCGTCATCCCCCGCAAACACTTTGCCACCGTCGCGAAGCTGCATGAGGTCCGCGCCCGCGGCGTCCCGATCACGTTCGTGGGGGGCAACCATGACCGCTGGGGCGGGACGTTCTTCACCGAGGACCTGGGCATCGCGTTCTACGGCGGTGAGGCGGAGCTGGAGCTGGGCGGGCGTCGCGCCTTCATCGCGCACGGCGACGGTCTCACCGAGCAGCACTGGAGCGGCAAGCTGATGCATCGCTTCACCCGCCACCCGGTGACGGTCGCGGTATTTCGCGTGCTCCATCCGACGATCGGCTTCTGGATCGCCGATTTCTTCTCCCGCCACCTCGCCGACAACACGAAGGACCGGGCGGTGCTCGACCGCGCCGCGGTCGCGCAGCGGGAATGGGCGGGCGAATTCCTCGCCAAGCACCCGGACGTCGATCTCGTCATCATGGCACACACGCATCGGCCCGTCGTGAACCGGTTGCCCGATGGGCGGACGTATTTGAATCCGGGGGCGTTCCTCGACGGCGGGCGCTACGCCGTGATCACGCGGGACCACGTGGAGCTGAAACAGTTCACAGCGGGACGACTTCAACCCGCTTGAGCTTCTCCCCCAAAAACAGCGCGCCAACCTTTCGAAAATGCGGCTCGTCGTCGGAGACGACGAAGCGATGGTCGTGACTGGCACCGTTCGCCAGTAAATCCAGCCGCTCGAGCTCGCGCGCGACCGCGGTCGCGGTTTCTTCCGCGGAGTCGACCAGTTTTACTTCGGCCCCCATGACGCGCGCCAGCAGCGGCTTGATCAACGGATAATGTGTGCAGCCCAGCACGAGCACGTCGACGTTCGCGCGCTTGAGTGGCTCCAGGTACTCGCGCGCGATCAGCTCCGCCGCCGGATGCTCGAACCAGCCTTCTTCGACGAGCGGCACAAAGAGGGGGCACGGTTGCGCGTGCACGCGCGCGTCGGGGCGCAGCGCCTTGATCGCGCGCTCGTAGGCGCCGCTGGCGATCGTCCCCGCGGTGCCGATCACGCCGATCGTCCCCGTGTTCGTCGCAGCCACGGCGGCGCGAGCCCCCGGCTCGATGACGCCGACCACCGGCACCGGCGAGCGCTCCTGGAGGTGGCCCAGCGCGTGGGCGGTGCTGGTGTTGCAGGCGACCACCACCGCTTTCACGCCGCGCTGCAGCAGAAAGCCGAGGATCTCGGCGCTGTAGCGCCGCACCGTGTCCGGTGACTTGGGGCCGTACGGGACGCGGGCGGTATCCCCGAAATAGATGACCGATTCGTGCGGCAGGCGCTCGAACAGCGCGCGCGCGACGGTCAAGCCGCCGATCCCGGAATCGAAGACGCCGAGCGGCGCGCTGTTCACGGCGCGGGGATGCGCGGCAGCGGGACGGTGATCCCGATGCCGTTGGGGAAGGCGCGCACCTTCAGATCGGGAGGGAAATCGCGCAGGTGCGCCGAGACGTAGGCCTCCGCCCCGGAGAAGAGATGATTGAAGATCCAGAGCACGAGCCAGTCCTGCACTTCCTGGCGTTTGAGTTTCAGGTTGGCCGAATGGATTTCCTTCAAATAATTCGCTTCCTGCTGCGCCTTGAGCGTCATCATCGCCGTCACGCCTTCCCAGGCCACGAACGTCGCGCCCGTCACCTGCCGGCCGGTCACGGCCTGGCCCCAGCCGGGGATGAGGAAGGACCGCCAGAAGGCGCCCATCGGCCGAACGCCGTGATGCATGGTATCCGCAGGGAGAGTGAGGGTGGTATCCTGGGCGGATAGGCGGATCGCCGGATGGGCGGATATGACGATGGCCACAACAGCCATCCGACCAACCGCCGATCCGCCAATCCGCCTCATCGCGCCACCAATACGTTCAATCTCCCCCGCTCCAACTCTACCGTGCATTCGTTCACTCCTGGCTCCCGCAGCTCGCCGTCCACGTGCACGACCAGCGGCTGCTCCGGCGAGCGCACGACCAGCTTCGCGGTCTTGATCACGGCGACCTCGCGCATCGTCACATGCGTGCCCCGCATGACCCGGGGGAGCGCCAACAGAAACCGTGGCAGCGACACGCGGCGGATCAGGCATACGTCCATCTTGCCGTCCGCCGGATCGGCGTCCGGCGCGAAGCGGTAACTGCCGCCTGCCGTCGTGCCGTTGCACACCTCGATCATCATCATGTACCCCCGCTCCCGGAATCCGGGGGCGGCCACGTCGAAGACCGGCGGCTCGAACCGGAAAAACGTCCGGACGATCGGCACGAGATACGACAGAAAGCCCCGCAGCTGCGGCATGCTGTTGCGCATCTGCACGACCGCGGGGCCGAATCCGAAGCCCACGCTGTTGACGAACCATTCGCCTAGGACGCGGCCGGCGTCGAAGCGGCGCGAGGCGGCCGTGACGAGCCGGGCGACCGCGCGCACCGGATCGTGGCCGTACACGCCGACCAATTTCGCGAAATCATTGCCCGATCCGATCGGCACGACGCCGAGCGCCGCGTCGGCATCGCTGCGCAACAGGCCGTTCGCCACTTCGTGAACGGTGCCATCGCCGCCCACCGCGACCACGTGGCGCGCGCCCTGACGCACCGCCTGCGCGGCGAGCTCCTGACCGTGGCCGGGACCCTCGGTGCGCGCGATGTCCACCGCCCACCCTTGCGCGCGGAACGCGCGCGCGACCACGGACTCCGCGCGCCGTGCGGCCCCACGGCCCGCCGCCGGATTGAGTATCACATGGGCATGAAGCATCAGCGGCAGACAAGATACAATCTCGTCTGCCGCTCAAGGATTCAGGGGTTTGGCTGCTGTTTACGTCGACAGGTAATGCTCTTCCCAATCGACGGCGAATTCGACGCTGCACCGCCCGCACAGCATCCGGCTGGGGCGGCCCCGCAGCGGCACGCGATCGCGGCACGACGGGCAGACGGCGTAGCGTTCGCCGATCTGCACCGAGCGCGGCACATTGCGCGGCCGCGGCACCACGGTCCATTTGCGAGGCGGAGTATTCGACATCTGGAGGAAGGCACGGACCACGGGCACCGGGGTCCCCTTCACGTCTACCACAGCGGCGAGGCCATCGGCCTTGATGAGGCGGTACCATGCGCCGCGACGCAGATTGCAGTTCAGATCGGCTTGGAGACGGGCCCACACCATCGTGTACTCTCGGGCGTCGAGGGACGAGTATAGTAACTCCCTGCAACCCGAGTTCGGAGTGACGGCTGTCACTCCGAATCCTTGACGACGGTCCCTTCCGTCCAGTTGATCTCGAACTCCCGGCGGCAACGGGCGCACTCGTGCGTGCGGGCACCCTTGGGCAGCGGCGCGCGCGCGCGGCAGTTGGGGCAGACGCCGTACGTTCCCCGAAGATGGGGCGGCGCTTTGCGATTTTCCGCCGAGCCGTGCACGACGCTCCACTGTTGCGGCGGCCGCTGCTGGATCTCGAGCCAGGCCCGCAGCACACCCACTTTGCGGTGGTTGACTTCGATAACTGCTTGGAGATCCGTGAGTTCGATGACGCGGTACCATGCCCCGCGGCGCATCTTGATAGGAACATTGGCCTGCAGGCGCGCAAAGAGAATAGCCATCACGGCTCCTGGTACGGGAGACGAGAATGGGCGCGGGGACAATATAGTGATTAGCGCAACAGTACTACATCAGGAATTGTCCCAGCCGATGTCGAAGGAGCCATTGCATTTGGGGCAGCGCATGCTGGCCGCACGCTCTTCGAGGCGGGCGCGCTCGCGGCAGTTGGGACAGACGCCGTAGCGCGCGCCCCAGGTGAGTGGCAGTCGCGCCGAGCGCGCCGGGCGCGGCACGACGGTCCAGCGCGTCGGCCGCGTGGGCAGGATCTCTAGTGAGGGGCGCGGGAGCGTTGTCATGGTGCCGTTGACATCGAGCACCGCTTCGACGGGCGTGAGCCGGATCACGCGATACCAAGCGCCGCGGCGCAGGTGGCCGGCTTCCGAAGGGCGGAGACGAGCCCATTGAGCCGTGCTCATATCATAGGATTGCGAACAACGGGGGAAAAAGTCAACACGGCGGTGGCGGGAGCGTGTAGGAATCGAACCTACCGAGCCCCGTTAGGGGCCCAAACAGTTTTGAAGACTGGTCAGGCCACCAGACCCAATCCGCTCCCGGAACAGGGATCGCTAACGATGCGATAGACGGCGAGCATTCGGTTCCCCATCACCCGGACGAACGCCCGCGGGTAGCGGGAAACGAAGCGCTCGAGAAAGACGGCCTCCTGGCTCAAACCATCGGGGCCCGTGATCACGTAGGTCGCGCCGATCTCGGTCAAATATCGCCACAGCCGGCACGGATCGTCCGTGGTGAACGGCGCGGATGCGCGGCGCCCCGTGAACAGCGCCAACGCGCGCGGCTTGCTGAACACGAAGATATCCTGCGGCGACGTATTCTGCTGCACAAACCGGAACAGCTCCACGCTCTCGGGCGCCGCAACGCCGTCCGCCAACGGCCCGTACCGCAGGGTCGAGTATCTGGCGCCATAGACCAGCGCCACGATGGCCAGGAATGCGAGTGCGACGTGCCGGCGCGGTCCGAGCGCGCCCTCCAGCCCACGAATGCCGAGCAGGCAGTAGTAGAGATAGAAAGGAAGCAGTGGAATGAGAAAGCGCGTGCCCTGGTTCGCCGGCCACAGCATCACCGGAACCGCATAGAGCACAGGGAAGAGCGCCAGGACGGTTGCCCCCCCGCTACGGAGCGCGCGGAGATAGCCAAACGCCGCGAGTCCAATCGTCACGAGGAAAACGAGTTTTCTTCCTGCGCCCGTGTAGCCGTTATCCCAGATATCCGACCACCGCGACGGCGATCCCGCACGCCAGCGCCGTCTCGTTTCTGACGCGACGCCGGCGGAGCACATCGCTGGCGATGAAGGCGGGAAGAATCACGACGCCGAGCGCACGAGTCGCGATCGCCGCAGCTGTGGCGATCCCCGCCAGGGCGCCGTACGTCAGTGTGCGACGATCAGTCTCCCCGGCCCGTTGAAATGCGTACAGGCTCAGCAACGTGAAGAAGAGAAACGGAATGTCGGACAAGACCTCATCCTTGAAATCCCAGAAGTAGGGATTCAAGCCCATCACGAGAACCAACGCAGCCGTGAATCGCGGCGGCAAGTCGCGCTGAAACACGTATGGCAGCATCAGCAGGGTTCCCACGAAGCACAGGACGATCACGACCTTCATGGGCTGCAGATCGAGCCCGAAGACCATGACGACGGGGGCGAGGAGCAACGGGAATCCGGGCGGGTAAGTCCGCGGGCCAATCGCGGGGTTGTGCGGGTTGTACAGGTAACCGGTTGCCGCATAGGGCGCCCCCGCGGCGATGTTGCGGGCATGCTGGATGTAGAGCGCGAAGTCATCACCCCAGTCGTGCCCGGCCCGAATCGTCGCCACGTAGAACAGACCGACGAGAACGGCGATCCGCCACATGAGCATCCGACCTGGTTGGCTTAGGCCTTCACTGCGATGACATCGATCTCGACGCGCGCAGCCTTGGGCAGGCCGGCGGCCTGCACCGTGGAACGCGCCGGCTTGTGCGCGCCAAAGTGCCGGGCGTACACCTCGTTCATCGGCGCGAAGTCAGCCATGTCCGCGAGATAGACGTTCGTCTTCACGACGTTGGCGAGCGACGTTCCGGCCGCGCTGAGCACCGCCTTGAGATTGGCAAAAACCTGCTCCGTCTGCTCCGCCGTCGTGCGGCCCACGAGCTCGCCTGTTTTCGGATGCAGGGCGACCTGCCCTGCGGTGAAAATCAGATTGTCCGTGGCAATCGCCTGGCTGTACGGACCAATCGCCTTCGGCGCGGCGTCGGTTGCGATCGTACGCATCAGAAGAGTCCCTCGATCGTGCCATCAGGATGGATCCGGATCCGCTCCGCCGCGGGACTCTTGCCGAGCCCGGGCATCGTCAGGATGTCGCCCGCGAGCGCGACCACGAAACCGGCGCCCGCCGACGGCAGGATGTCGCGCACGTGCAACGTGAATCCCGTCGGTGCGCCCAGCTGCGTGGCGTCGTCGGAGAAGGAATACTGCGTCTTCGCCATGCAGACCGGCGTCTCCCCGAGCCCCAGCTTGGGCAGCAGCTCGAGCGCGCGCTCGGCCGGCGGCGCGAACGCCACGCCCGCCGCGCCGTAGATCTCGCGCGCGATCGTCTCGATCTTCTCACGAATCGGCCGCCGCTCGTCGTACAGGGGCTTGAATGCTGACTTGCCCGTCTTGAGCAACCCGAGGAGCGATTCCGCCACGGCGACACCGCCCTCCCCGCCCTTCTCCCAGACGTCACAGCGCACGACGTCGACGCCTTCGGCAGTGCCGAGGGCGCGGACCGCCTCGACCTCGTCATCGGTGTCGGTGATGAACCGGTTCAGCGCGACGAGGGCCGGAACGCCGAACTTCTTCACGTTGCGGATGTGACGGCGGAGATTCTCCGAACCCCGCTGCACCGCAGCGGGGTCAGCCGCTCCCAACTGATCCTTCTTGACGCCCCCATGCATCTTCAGCGCTCGGACCGTCACCACGATGATCGCGGCTTCCGGCTTGAGTCCTGCGAACCGGCACTTGATGTCGAAGAATTTCTCGGCGCCGAGGTCCGCCCCGAACCCCCCCTCGGTGAGCACGATGTCCGCCAGCGCGAGGCCCAGCTTGGTCGCGACCACTGAGTTGCAGCCGTGCGCGATGTTGCCGAACGGCCCGCAATGCACCAGGGCCGGACCGCCCTCGAGCGTCTGGACCAGATTCGGGTTGATCGCGTCCTTGAGCAGCAGCGTCATGGCGCCCTGCGCCTTGAGGTCGCTGGCGCGCACCGCGGTCTTGTCGCCGCGCAGCGCCACGATGATGCGCGCCAGACGCGCCTCGAGATCCTGCAGCCCGGTCGCGACGGCGAGGATCGCCATGATCTCCGAGCCGGGGATGATGACGTACCGCTCCTCGCGTGCCGGCCCGCCGTTCACCCCGCCCAATCCGACGATGACGTTGCGCAGCGCGCGGTCATTCATGTCGATCGTGCGCGGCCAGATGACGCGGCGGACATCGATGCCGAGGGCGTTGCCGTGATGCAGATGCGCGTCGAGCATCGCCGACAGCAGGTTGTGCGCGCTGGCGATGGCGTGGAAGTCGCCGGTGAAGTGGAGGTTGATGTCCTCCATCGGCACGACCTGCGAATAGCCGCCGCCCGCCGCTCCCCCCTTTACGCCGAACACCGGGCCGAGTGACGGCTCGCGCATCGCGAGGATGGCGTTCTTGTCGAGACGCCTGAGCGCCTGCGTGACACCCACCGTGACGGTGGATTTGCCTTCGCCCGCCGGCGTGGGATTGATGCCCGTGACGAGAACGAGCCGGCCCTTGGCCGCGCGCGATTCGAGGGCGCGCAGCGAGATCTTCGCTTTGTGCCTGCCGTACAGCTCCACGTCGTCGTCGGACAGGCCCAGCTCGGCGGCGACGTCGCGGATCGGCCGCAGCTTCGCGGCCTGCGCGATGGCGATGTCGGATGGGACCTTCGTGGCGGTCGCGGTCATACGGACGCTGACCGGAAGCAGCGCCGGGCGTTCTCCGTGGTGCGCTGCGTCAGCGTGGCGAGCGTCTCGCCGCACAGCGCCGCCGCGCGCTCGGCAACGGCGCGGACGAACCCCGGCTCGTTGCGCTTGCCGCGGTGCGGGACCGGAGCGAGATACGGCGCGTCCGTCTCGAGCAACAGACGGTCGCGCGGGCAGGCCGCCACCCGCTCGGCGTGAGTCCAGTTTTTGAACGTGATCATGCCGCTGAACGAGAAATATGCGTCGATCGCCATCCCCGCTTCCCAGACCGCGTCGCCCGATGAAAAGCTGTGCAGCACGACGGGGGGAGCACCGGGTGGCACGGCACGCAGCATCGCCGCCATGTCGTCGTCGGCGTCGCGCGCGTGCACGACGACCGGCAGACCGAATTCCAGCGCGAGCCCGAGCTGCCCCTCGAACGCCGCCCGCTGCGCCTCACGGGGCGAATGCAGGTAGTGGTAATCGAGTCCCGTCTCGCCTACCGCCACGATCGCCGGCTCGGAGGCGAGGATCCGGCGGATCCGCTCCCGCGCGGGGGTCGACCAGCTGCTGGCCTCGTGCGGGTGCACCCCGGCGGTCGCCGAGAGTCCCGGCGTACTGGCCAGCGCGCAGGCGCGCTCGCTGCCAGCGACGGACTCGCCGATCACCACGATGTGTGACACGCCCGCGGCGGCCGCCCGCGCCACGACCGCGTCACGGTCGGCGTCGAACGCCGTGTCACCCAGATGACAGTGGGTGTCAACCAGGTAGCGACACGGCATTGCCGTGTCCCTACCGTGCGGGCTGCGGGGCGCGGGGCGACGGCGCGGACGACGGCGTCGCCGGCGGTCCGGACACGGCCGGCGTCGCAGGCGCACGGCTGCCGAAGCTCCGCGCGCCGCGCGCATCCTCGCCCGGCCAGCGCTTCTCGATCCACAGCAACACCGGCGCGGCGATATAGATGGAAGAGAACGTGCCCGTGAAGATGCCGAACGTCATCACCCAGGCGAACGGCCGGATCACTTCCCCCGCCAGGATGAGCAGCGCCAGCGTCGTCGCGATCGTGGTGCCGTGGGTCAGCACCGAGCGCGGCAACGTCTCGTTGATCGAGAGGTTCAGGATCTCGTAAAGATTCTGACGCCGGTATTTGCGCAGGTTCTCGCGCACGCGGTCGAAGATGATGATCGTGTCGTTCAGCGAGTAGCCGACGACCGTGAGCACCGCACCGACGACGACGAGGCTGACCTCGAGATGCATCACGCTGATGAACGCGATCGTCGCGACGATATCGTGCGCAGTGGCGACGACGGCCGCGAGTCCGAACCGCCACTCGAAACGGAACGCCAGGTAGACAAGTGTGACGACGAAGCTGAACAGGATCGCCATGACGGCTTTCCCCTGGAGCTCGCGGCCCACCTTGGGGCCGACCGCTTCCCGCCGCTCGATCCGGTACTGGCCCGCACCGACGCTCTGGTCGAACGCCCGGGCCACGGCGTCGGCGACGGCCTGCGTGCCGGCCTCTCCCTCCGCGCTCTGCGCGCCGATCCGCGCGGTGACCACGAAGGAAGTGTCGGAGCCAAAATTCTTGGGCTCGGCGCCCTTGAGCCCGACGTTGTCGAGCGCGGCACGGACGTTGGCGATCGGCACGCTGTGCGCTGCCTCGACTTGCACCAGCGTCCCGCCCGTGAATTCGATGCTGTAGTTCACGCCCCGCGTCACGAGGAAGACGAGGCCGACGAGCATGATGGCGCCCGTCAGCGAGAACGCCTGGCGGCGCCATTTGATGAAATCGTAATTCGCGTTCGCGAAGAGTCTGATCATCAGATACTCAGGGTGACCATGTCGGGCCGCCGGTACAGCCAGATGAGGAACAATGTCTTCACGACGAAGATCGCCGAAACCATCGAGGCGATGATCCCGATGATGAGCGTGATGGCAAAGCCCTGCACCGGACCCGTACCGACGGCGTAAAGGATCAGCGCGGTCAGAATGGTGCTGACGTTCGAGTCCACGATGGCATTCATCGCATGGAGGAAGCCGTCATCGACGGCGAGGCGCAGCGACTTGCCATGGACCAGCTCTTCCCGGATACGCTCGAAGATCAGCACGTTGGCGTCCACCGCGATGCCGATCGACAGCACGAACCCGGCCAGCCCCGGCAACGTCAGCGTGAAGCCGAATGCCGCGAGGCCCGCCAGGGTGAAGAGACAATAGAGCGTCAGCGCGGCGACGGCGAGCGCGCCCGACAGGCGGTAGTAGCCGATCATGATCGTGATGACGAGCACCACGCCGACGACGCCAGCCAGCACGCCGTCGTGAATGGAATCCGCCCCCAGGGTGCCGCTGATCGTGCGTTCGTCGACGATCGTGAGGGGCGCGGGGAGCGCGCCGGCCCGCAGCACGAGCGCGAGATCGCTCGCTTCCTGCAGCGGCTTGGTCCCCAGCTCGATCTGCCCGTTGGCGCCGATCTGGCCGCGGATCACGGGGGGCTGCCCCTGCACCCGGCCGTCGAGGATGATCGCCATGAAATCGCCGATGTGGCGGGCGGTCTCCTGCGAGAAGATACGGGCGCCACGGCGGCTGAGCTGGAAGGCGACGATCGACTGATTGGTCGACTGGTCCGCGCGCACGTCCGGCCGGTTGATGAGGCTGTCCACCAGGGGCCACTGCTCCTCGGGCACGAGGTATTCGCCCGCCATCTGACCCTGGAACAACAACGAGGAGAGCACGCCGGGCGAGTTGTCGTCGGCGGCGCTGTCGCGCTCCGCTTTCGTCTTGGAGGTGTCGCCGAACAGCTGCGCGACGGCGGACGGGGCGGCGGCGGTGCGCGACTTGATGCCGGCCTTGCGGAGCACCCCGTCGACCTGCGGCAAGGCGTCCTTGAACAAGCTCTTCATGTCGGTGATGCGGAATTCCAGAAACGCGGTCCGCTGGATCACGCTCTTGGCGCGGGCGGGATCTTTCTCGCCGGCGAGCTCGACGATGAGACGGCAGCGACCCTGGATCTGCACGACGGGCTCCGTGGTGCCGAATTCGTCGATGCGGGTCCGCACCACGCGCTCGGCGCGCTGGATGGCGTCGGCGCAATCGGGCACCGGGCCCCGGGACTGATCGACTTCGAGCGCCAGGTGAATGCCGCCCTGCAGGTCGAGTCCCAGATTGATCGGCAGCCGCCGCACCGTCGTGTCCTTCATGCGGCCGCTACCGGCTTCGATCACGCGCTGCTTCGTGTTGCGCGGCACCAGGGAGATGATGCTGATCACGATCAGCGCCCCGATCACGTACAGCCGTTGCCGAATCTTGCCCATCGCCTCTCTCTACCGGTTGAGGGTCGCCCGCGCCGCCTGGCGGTCGCGCTCGAGCTGCGCCACCAGCGCTTCACGGGACGGAAACGCCTGCACCGCGCGCAGGCGACGGACCCATTCCACATATACCATCTCGCCGTACAGCTCGCCGTCGAAATCGAACAGATGGATCTCCAGCGTGCGCGCCTGCTCTCCAAATGTCGGCCGCGGGCCCTGGTTCATCATACCTGCTAGGAGCCCGGAGTCAGGATCCAGGATCCTGGCTCCTGACTCCAAGATCCTGACACGCACCGCATAGACACCGTCGGGCGGCAACAGCTTTCTCGACTCGGGCGGCTCCAGATTTATCGTCGGCACGCCGATCGTCCGGCCGCGCCCCGCCCCCCGCACCACCGTTCCCCGAATCCCGTAGCGGCGCCCGAGCCAGCGGGCCGCGGTCTCCAGATCGCCGTGCGCCACCGCGGTGCGGATCAGCGTGGACGAAATCGGTTGCCCGTTATCGCGGACCGCGTCCACCACCGTCATCGCAAAGTCCTGCTCCTGCGCCAACCGTTGCACCAGCTCGACGTCACCCGCCCGGCCGCGGCCAAACCCGTGATCGTACCCCATCACCAGCTCGCGCATCGCGTAGTCGTCGCACAGCCGCCGGACAAATGCCGCCGCATCGAGCTGCGCGACCGCCGGCGTAAACGGCATCAGCACGAACCGATCGATGCCCTGCGCCGTGACCAGCTCCCGCTTTTCGTCCGGCAGCGTGAGCAGCTTCGGCGCCGCCGCCGGGTTCACCACCGCGAGCGGATGCGGCTCGAACGTGACGACCACGCTCGTGAGTCGACCCGCGTGCGCGCGACGCGTCGCCTCCGCCAGCACCGCCTGATGGCCGCGATGCAGGCCGTCGAACGTCCCCACCGTGACGACCGCGCCGGACATCAGTGCTCCGCCACCACGACGCGCGGCTTCAGAAGCTCGCCCACGTGCTCGGCTACGGCTAGCAGCTCGTCGCCCGAAAAAACGGCTATCGGGTATCGGCTATCGGCTATCGGGTCAACCCGTATCGGTCGACCGTGGACCACCGCATCCCGTTCCTTTTTATCTACCTGCCGGTGCGGCAAGTGGGCGACCAGCACCGCTGCATCCTGTAACGCCGCCGGCGTGACGGCCTCCGGTGCGACCGCATCCGCCAGCCGCAGCGGCCCGACCGCGGTGCGCCGCAGCGCCGTCAGGTGCGCGCCGCACCCGAGGGCGGCGCCGATATCCCGCGCCAACGCGCGCAGGTACGTCCCGGCGCTGACGGTCGCCCGAAACTGCAGATCGGGCACCGCGGCTTCCACGATCTCCAGCTCGCGGATCTCCACCGGGCGCGGCGCCGGCACGACGGCTTCGCCGCGCCGCGCCCGGCGGTACGCCCGCTCGCCCCCGATCTTCACCGCCGAGTACGCCGGCGGGCGCTGTTCGTAGCGGCCCCGGAAGCGGCCGACGACGTCGGCGAGCTGCGCCGGTGTGACGCCGGTCCAGGGTGAGGTCGCCACGACCGTTCCCGTCGCGTCGTCGGTGTCTGTCGTGACGCCGAGCCGGATGACGCCCTCGTACGCCTTGGGCCACTCCGCGGCGAACGCCGCAAGGCGCGTCGCACGCCCGACCACCAGCACCAGCAATCCCTTGGCGAACGGGTCGAGCGTGCCCAGATGTCCGACCCGATCTTCCCCCAGCGCGCGGCGGACGATGTCTACGACATCGTGAGACGTAGGGCCGGCGGCCTTGGCCACCAACACGAGCCCCCCGTAACTCAGTCGTCCGTCTCCTTCAGCTCCTTCAACACGCGATCGATGCGTTGCGCGTGCTCGATGCCCCGATCCAGATGGAAGTGCAGCTCCGGACTGGTCCGCAGGTGCAGCTCGTTCGAGAGCTGCGCCCGCAGGTAGCGCGCCGCGCTCGCCAGGCCTTCCAGCGACTTGGCCTT
>WNGE01001003.1_pt1 | contig 36695 bp, 33 predicted proteins | sample 5400651 | NCBI WGS metagenome assembly WNGE01 (sample SAMN13153370, study PRJNA577476) | soil metagenome | isolation source: 60 cm soil or saprolite under grassland replicate 2 | place: USA:California | collected 2016-06-15
TGTACTGCTCGATCTTGCCCATGTACGAGTTGGCGACGAGGCTGGTGAAGAGATGGATGAACTCCTGCTTCTCGGCCGGCGATACCGTATCCCAGGCCGGACCCAGCGAGCGCCGGGACATCTCCTCGAAGTCGAAGAGATTCTCAGCCACCTTCCGGATATCCGCCCGCCGCTCCGAGGTGGAGACCTTCTTGACGACCGAACCGTCCTGTCCGGCGAAGACTTGCTGCACCGCTTCCTGCACTGTCTGCGTCGGGCTCGCTACCATGGCCCCGGGCTCGGCCGCCGCCAGCAGGACCGCTACCATGATGCTCAACATGTTCCCGTTCTCCTCTCCAGCGTATCGCCACGGTCTATAAACGGTATCTGCCAGTTTCGCACAGAACGCCGGGGCTTGCGAGCAACCGAAATATCGCTACGAAGACGCGCGTCGCCGGGCGAAAATGCCTCACATGACGCGCACATGGACAGTGGGCGTGGACGCAGGCGGCACCTGGATTCGAGTGATGGCGACCGATGACCGCGGGCGGCGCTGGACGATGAAAGAGCGCGCTTCCCGCGACCTCGGCGCCATGCTTCGTGCGCTGTGGCGCCGGCGGCGACTCCGCCGCGCGAATGTGGTCCACGTCGTGGTTGCCGCTCGCGGAGTTTGGACGGCCGCCGAGCGCCGCGCCGCCACCAGACAGCTCCATGGGCTCGGGCGGCGCGTCAGCGTGCTGTCGGACGTGGAAGCGGCGTATCGCGGCGCCATCGGCGAGCGCTCAGGACTCCTCGTGCTCGCGGGCACGGGCTCCATCGTGCTCGCTCGGACCGCGCGGGGACGCTGGATTCGCGCGGGCGGGCTCGGCCCCCTCTTCGGCGACGGCGGCTCCGCCTTTGCCCTCGGCCGCGACTGGCTGGCCGCCGCGGATCCATCACGCGCACGCCGCCTCGCGAGGTTGCCGGACGCCGTGGCGCGCATTGCCGCCTTGGCGCCCCGAGTTCTTCGTCTCGCCCGCCGAGGCGATGGCCCCGCTCGGCTCGCCGTGGCTCGCGGGAGCTCCGCGCTGGCCTTGGGCATCCGTGCCGCCGTCCACTCCGCGCGGCTCGCCAAACCGACCACGGCGAGCTGGGCGGGCACCCTTCTCGACGATCGCGCCTATCGCGCGCTCGTCTGGCGGTCGGCAAGCGGGCTCGGCCTGAGCCTCGCGCCGATGGCCCCGCGGGCGAGCGCGCTCGAAGCCGCCGCGCAACTCGCGGCCCGCGGAACCGCGGGCGCTAGCCGCGGCGCGCCCGCCACCACCACAGCGCGGGCCCGGTGAGGGCGGTCGCGACGCCGGCCGCGGTGTTCTTCCAGCCGGCCGTCGCCATGGCGAGGAGCGCCGCCGCCGATGGCACCGCCGCGGTGAGCCAGAGCCCAAGCGGTCCCCCGCCGACTCGCCAGGGTCGAGCGAGCGAAGGCTCGCGGAGACGGAGAGCCACGAATGCCGCCAGTTCCAGGAGCAGCGTGAGGGAGTAGAGCCACACATTCAGGACGATCAGATCCTTGAAGGAAGCGAGAGCGAAGAGGCTGTAGCCGGCGCTCGATACGAGGACAGCCGCCCACGGCACGCCGGTTCGCGCGTGTATGGCGGCCAGCCAGCGAGGCAGCTGGCCCTGAACCGCGAGGACATAGGGCAGGCGGGAATTGGTGAGGACGAGGGAGAGAAAGAGTCCCGCCGATGCGGTAACCGCCCCCGCCAGCACGGCCTGCGCGAGCCAGGGCCCGCCCACGGTGGCGGCGGCCACCGGCCACTGCCCCGTCTGCCATCGCTGCCAGTCCCCCGTCACCGACAGCGTGGCCGCGACGGGCACGATATTCGCGAGCGCGATGAGGGGCAGCGCCCACCACAGGGCGCGACGATAGGCCGTCTCGGGCTGCCGGGTCTCGCCCAGTACCGTGCTCGGCATATCCCAGCCGGAGTAGTTCCACATCATGACGGCGACGCCGAGGCCGAGGCCGCTCAACAGTCCCTGGCCCGGCGCGGCGAATGGAGACCAGGGGGCCACGTGGGCCCGCGCGGCGGCCATGCCCGTGAGAGCGACGATGGGCGCGAGCGCGCCCGCGGCCAGGGCGACCGCACCCCAGCCCGTGATGCGCACGCCGGTCAGATTGAGAGCGGTGAGCAGCCAGACGAAGCCCAGGGCCACGATCCCGCGCTCCACGGCGGTCATCTCGGGGCGCCAGAAGCGCAGGTAGTCGGCGAAGAGCGCGGGGTAGACGGCCACGTCGACGAAGCTATTGAGCCAGCTCCACCACCCGACCTGAAAACCCCAGAACGGCCCGAAGGCGCGGCGCACCCAGGTGACGTAACCGCCTTCCTCCGGGAGGGCGCCGCCCATCTCCGCCATAGCGAGGGCGACGGGCAGGGCGACGAGGAGCGGCGTGAGGGCGAGGAGGAGCAGGGTGAGGCCGGGCCCGAAGACGGACACGGCATCCTCGACGCCGTAGGGTCCACCGCTCACGTTGAAGAAGACGACGGCGAGCAGGGGAAGGAAGGACAGGCGTCGGGGCGCCGCCCTCACGCCGATTGGGCGGCGCGAATCAGGTCAGGCAGTCCTTTCAACCATTCGTCAATCGGCATCTCGGCATCGACGATGATCTCCAGCTTGCCGCTGGGCATCCGGCGCACCCGGCCCTTGCCCGTGCCAAGGGGAATGACGACGTGCTCCCGATGGACGCCCATGGCGTCGATGACGGCAAATATCTTGTTGATCTCGTCCATGCCGACCGCGTCGAGCATTGAGCCCTCCCCGACGGCATCGTAAGTTGTGGTAGCCTCGGGGTCAATGAGGCGCTGGTCCGTTCTCCTGATCGCCCTGGGCATGCTCGCGGGGCGAGCGGTGTCCGCGCCCGCCGCCGATGCGCCCCTCGCCGACGCGCACAGCGCTCCCGACTGGAGCGTCTACTCCCCGGATCAGGTGATGGTTATCCTCGACAAGGCGGGCATCGCGCGCGCGTTGGTCTCGAGCACGCCCGACGACGGAACGCTCAAGCTCTACGACCGCGATCCCAAGCGCGTGGTGCCCATGCTGCGCCCGTACCGCACACGCGACGACATGAGCACGTGGTGGCGCGATCCGTCGATCGTCCCCTACCTCAGCAGCGTCTCAGCCGGGGCATCCACAAGGGCATCGGCGAGTTCCACCTTCACGGCTCGAACAACCGCAATCCCGTGCTGAAGCGCATCACGGAGATCGCGGTGCAGCGCGATCTCTACCTGCAGGCGCACTCGGACGAGGCGGCGGTGAGCGAGCTCTTCGCCATCGAGCCCAAGTCGAAGATCATCTGGGCCCATGCGGGCATGGGGTCGGGCGCGGCGGCGGTGGGCGCCCTCATGGACCAGCAGCCCAATCTCTGGGCCGATCTCTCCTATCGCTACGGAGACGTGGCCCCCGGCGGCACACTGGACCCGGCGTGGCGCGCGCTCCTGATCCGCCACGCGGACCGCTTCATGCTCGGCAGCGACACGTGGACGACGTCACGCTGGGAGCAGGTCGTGGGCATGGCCGCCGACGCCCGCCGCTTCCTCCAGCAACTCCCCCCCGACGTCGCCGAAAAAATCGCCTCCAAAAACTTCGACCGCCTCTTCCCGTAGATCGCTGCGCAGGTACACGGGCGGGGTTGGGGGGCTTCCCTCCCCAGACCACGCTGAGCCGCATTCCGCGTGGCCACTCGAGCCCGCCACGAGAGAGTGGTCGCAGGCTTCGAGAATCACCGCAGAAGATACGGGTCTGGGGAGGGAAGCCCCCCAACCCCGCCCTCTCCGCGAGTTCATCGACTCGAATCATCTCGAATCATCGAGGTTCTTCCCGGATTTCGCGCGGGGAGCCGGATGGGGGAGGGGGGCACCTCCGTAGACCCGTATCTTCTGCGTGTAGCCGAAGCCACAAACGCAAATCTCGTGGCGGGCCAGAGACTCCACAACGGAACGCGACTCAGCGTGGTCTACGGAGGTGCCCCCCTCCCCCGTCCGGCGTGTAGAAACCGAAACCCTAGGAAAGCTCGGCGGCCACGCGTTCGATCTGGTTCCAGGTTTCGTCTTCGATGGGGATGCCATCCCGCCGCCGCTCGGCCTCGAGGCGCGCCTCGGGCTCGCCCGGGATCAGGATCTCCTTGGAGCCCTCGGCGAGCGGGGCCGACTTGACGAAGGCGAACAGTGATGCGACCTGCGCGTAGAAGTCGGCGAGGGGCACGAAACGCTCCACGTCGAGGCAGACGATAAGGGTGCCGTTGGCGAAGAGGCCGGGGCCGGGGCCGGCGGGACCCGTGCCGGAGAGGATGCCGCCGAGGATTTCCACGGCCAGCGACAGTCCGAAGCCCTTGTGTTCCCCCGCCGTGAGCAGCGATCCCACCGGGTCCCCGTAGAAAATCTCCGGATCCGTGGCCGGGCGCCCCTCGGCGTCGATGAACCATCCCGGAGGCGCCTGCTGCTTCCGGTTCTTCTTCACGCGCATTTTCCCCTCGGCCACCACGCTCGTCGCGAAGTCGAGCACCATGGCGGGGCCCTCCTTGCCGGGAATGCCGATGGCGTGGGGATTGGTCCCGAGGCGCCGCGCGGCGCCGCCCCACGGGGCGACGTTGAGCCCGTGCACGGCATTGACCCACAGCATGCCCACCAGCCCCTGGTGCGCCGCCATCTCCGCATAGTCGGCGAGCCGTCCCACATGAGTGGTGCGAGAGAGTCCGACTGCCGCGAGCCCTGACGCCTTGGCCTTGGCCATCGCCATCTCCGTGCCACGCCGCGCGACCACTTGGCCGAATCCACGGCCGCCGTCGAGCCGGGCGGTCACCGGCGTCTCCGCCGTGACCGTCATGGGCGACCTAGGGTCGATCCCACCTGTTTTCACGCCCTCTGCGTATTGCGGGATACGGATGACGCCATGAGAGTCGTGCCCGCGCAGGTTGGCCAGCACGAGCAGTCGTCCAATCCAGGCAGCATCGCTCGGCGGCGCGCCGAGCCCCTCGAAGATGCGGGTCGCCGTGCTCTCGAGACGGCCGGAGTCGATGGTTGGCATGTCCGATACAATACCGCACGATGAAGGCCACGCGCGAGCCCCGGTCACCCGCCGCCTGGCGATCGCCCGACCTCGAGATCAAGATCGGCGTCTCCTCCTGCCTGCTCGGGGAAACCGTCCGCTACGACGGCGGTCATCAGAAAGACTCGTATGTCACGGGCGCCCTCTCGCGCCATTTCACCTGGATCTCGGTGTGTCCGGAGATGGAGCTGGGGCTGGGCGTCCGCCGCGAGACGATCCGCCTCGTCGGAGACGCGGCGAGGCCGCGGCTCGTGGCCACCCAGAGCGGGACAGACCTGACGGACGCCATGCACACCTATGCGAGGGCGCGCGTGGGCGACCTCGGAGCACTCCGACTCTCGGGCGACATCCTCAAGCGCGCGTCGCCCTCGTGCGGCATGGAGCGCGTGAAGGTCTACACGGAATCGGGCCTCCCCTCGAGAGGCGGGAGCGGCCTCTTCGCGCGGCGTCTCATGGACACCTATCCCCTCCTGCCCGTAGAGGAAGAAGGCCGCCTGTCCGACGCCCGGCTTCGCGACAACTTCATCACGCGCGTCTTCGCCTACCGGCGGCTCCGAGCCCTCGAGGAGAGCGGCGCTCGGGCGAAGGACATCCTGGCCTTTCATACCGCGCACAAGTTCCTGCTCCTCGCCCATAGCCCGGTCCACTACTCGGCACTGGGACGGCTCCTCGGCAACCTCACGAGTCTGCCACGCGCCGAGTGGCTCGCCCGCTATGGGGAAGGCTTCATGCGGGCCCTCGCGGTCAGCGCGACTCCGCGCAAGCACGTCAACGTGCTCCGGCACATCGTGGGATTCTTCAAGCAGCATCTCTCGGCGGCGGACAAGCGGGAGCTCGGCGATCTCATCAAGGACTTCGCCGAGGGCCTGGTGCCGTTGGTGGTGCCTATGGCTCTCATCAATCACTACGTGGCGAGGTTCGGCGTGGGGGATGTCGCCGACCAGATCTACCTCTCCCCGCACCCGAAGGAGCTCATGCTCCGCCGTCACGTCTGAGGAGCCGGCTCCTCTGGCCCTTCCCCTCCCGTCGACCTCCCGTCGGACCACCTCGTGACCGCTGCTTTCACACGGCATAAACCTTGCCTAGCCGGCCAAACTTTCGTAACCTGAACCGACGGGGCCGTGAAATCACGCGGAGGCTCCGCAAGCGCGTGACCTCATTGGATCTTCTGGCATGAAAGGCCGCCACGACCTCTCGCGTCCGCCCGGCGCCGCGGGGACTTCGCCGCGCCTCTCGCGTACGGGGCGCGGCCCGGCCAGAGAGCGATTCCCGTGGGGTTATCTCTCGGCCTTCCTCTTCGGCACCGCCCTGATCTCCACGTTCATCTGGTTCCAGATCGAGGGTGAGCGGCAGACCGCCCTCGCCCAATGGCAGGCCCGGATCACCACCATCGCCGAAGGCCGGGCGCGTCTCGTCGCCGACTGGTTCAAAGGGCGCCGCGCCGACGCCGATGTGCTCGCCTCCACTCCCGCCGTGCGCTCGCTCATGCTCGACAGCGGCCGCGGCGTAGACGTTCGCGGGCAGATCGTGACGCAGCTCGACCGGGTCGCCTCGGCCTACGGCTATGCGGGCATTTCCCTTCTGGATACGCAGGGACAGGTGCTCGCGCGCTCCACCGGCGCGGCCGAGCTGGGACGGGAGAACGCCGAGGCCGCGGTGGTCGCGGCCAAGAGCCGGTCCATGCACGTGAACCTCGTCGAGGAGGCGGCGCACAAATACCTGGTCATGAGCGTGCCCGTCTTTGCCGACGGCGGTATCGATCCGTCGCGTCCGCCCATGGGCGTGGTCTCCTTGTTGATGCGGCCCGAGGCCCGCCTCTTTCCCCTCCTTACCGACGACACCGTGCCCACGCGCACCGTCGAGACACTCCTGTTCCGCCTGGACGGCCCCAAACCCACCTACGTCTCCCCCCTCAAGGGCGACTCCGCCGGTTGGTCGGCGATTGATCGCTCGCTCGAGACCCTGGCCCCCCTCGCCAAGCGCGCGGCCAATGGACGGGACACGTTCGGGGAGATGCTCGACTATCGCGCGGCGCCCTCTTTCGCCGCGACACGCTGGATCGTGCCGCCGGGATGGGGGCTCGTGGTCAAGGTCGACCGCGAGGAGGCGCTCGCCGACTTCTATCAGGCGGGACGGCTCGCCGGCTTCGCGGCCGGCTTTCTCACCCTGGCCCTCGCCGGCCTCCTGTTCAGCCTCTGGCGCCAGGGGCAACGCGCCACGCTCTTGCGCGAGCAGATCAAGCAGGAGCGCGCCATCTTCAACCTCAAGGGGTACGCGGAGAAGATCGTGGCCTCGGTGCCCTCGGGGCTGCTCGTGCTCACCGCGGATCTGCGCGTGCTCTCCGCGAACCGCTCCTTCCTCGAGTCCTTCTTCCTGCGCCGCGACGACACGATGGGGCGCGCGCTCGAAGATCTGGTCCGGGCCGAGGGCCTCGCCCGGCGCGCGCGCGAGGTGATGCAATCGGGCCAGGCGCAGAGCGACCTGCCCTTCGACTTCTATCTGCCCCATCGTCACGAAAGCCGCCCGGTGCGGGTCACCATCACGAGCATCCGCATCGAGGAGCACGAAGACGCCCGCCTGCTCCTCATCGTGGAGGACCTTTCCGAGGAAGAGCGCCTGCAGGCCGCGCGAACGGAGTCGGAGAAGCGCTTCCAGGATCTGGTACAGGGCCTCGACGCCATCGTGTGGGAAGCGGACGCGGCCACCCTGCGCTTCTCGTTCGTCAGCCAGCGCGCCCAGACCGTGCTCGGCTTCCCCCCGGAGCGGTGGCTCGCCGAATCGGAATTCTTCACCACGCGTATCCACCCCGAGGACCGGGCCAAGGCCATGGCCACCTGCCGGGCCGCCCTCGCTCGCGGCGAGGATCACGAGCTCGAATATCGTGCGGTGCGGGCTACCGGCGACATCGTGTGGCTGCGCGACATCGTGCATGTGGTGCCCGCCGCGGCGGGGAGGGCCGGCCAGCTCCGAGGGCTGACCGTGGACCTGACCGAGCTCAAGCGGGCGGACGAGGCGCTGCGGCAGAGCGAAGACCAGCTCCGGCAGGCCCAGAAGATGGACGCGGTGGGCAAGCTCGCGGGGGGTATTGCGCACGACTTCAACAACCTGCTCATGGTCATCCGCGGCGACGGCGACCTCATCCTGCGCCGTCTCCCCTCCACTCACCCCCTGCGAAAGAACGCCGAAGGCATTCGCGAAGCGGCCGATCAGGCGGCCACCCTGACGCGCCAGCTCCTCGCCTTCAGCCGCAAGCAGGTGCTGGCGCCCAGGGTGCTCGATCTCAACAGCATCGTGTCGGGCATGCAGACGATGATCCAGCGGCTGATCGGCGAGACGATCAACCTGGTGACCGTGCCCGAACCCGCGCTGGGACGCATCAAGGCCGACCCGGGCCAGATCGAGCAGGTCATCATGAACCTCGCCGTCAATGCCCGCGATGCCATGCCCGATGGTGGCCGGCTGGTGGTGCGCACCGCCAATGTGCGGGCGGGCGAGGCGCCGGGATTGCCCGGGGCGGCGAGCCCGCCCGGGGGACCGCACGTTCTGCTCGAAGTCACGGACAGCGGCACGGGGATGGACGTGGCCACCCGGGCCCACCTGTTCGAGCCCTTCTTCACCACGAAGGAGCCGGGCAAGGGCACGGGCCTGGGACTCAGCACGGTGTACGGCATCGTCGAGCAGAGCGGTGGCTCCGTCACCGTGGAAACCGCGGTGGGACACGGCACCACCTTCCGGATCTACTTGCCCCAGGTAGAGACGCCTGTCCCCGGGGCGCCGCCGGCCCGTCCAACTCCGACCGCCATACCGCCCGCGCCGCCCACGGTCGTCGCGCCGGCGCCCATGGCCGCCGTGTCGCTGCGACCGCCCACTCCCGTCCCATCGCCGCCCGCTCCGCCGGCGCCCATTCTGCCCGACCCGGTCCACGCCGCGCCGCCGCTCAAGCCTGCCCTGATGTCTGAGACGCCCCCCGGGCGCACCGAGACCATCCTTCTCGTCGAGGACGCGCTGCGCGTTCGCGCGGTGGTCCGGGAGATCCTCGAGATGAACGGCTACCGTGTGCTCGAGGCGCGCCACGGCGCGGAGGCCATCGAGATCAGCGAGCGTCATCGCGGGCCCATCCAGCTCATGGTCACGGATGTGGTGATGCCGCAGATGAGCGGCCGCGAGCTCGCTCAGCGGCTACAGCCGGTGCGTCCCGACATGCGGGTGATCTACATGTCCGGCTACACCGACGACGCCATCGTTCGCCACGGTGTGCTCGGCGAGGGCATCGCCTTTCTCTCCAAACCCTTCACGCCCGATGCCCTCGCCCTCAAGGTTCGCGAGGTGCTCGACGCGCCTCCGCGGACGGCGGCCGCGGTGGCCGCCTACGACGGCAGCACGGCGCCCACCGTCGGGGCGGCCGCCGGACCGCGCGTGCACCGCGTAGAAGAGCTGGGCCCGGGCCGCCGCCCGCACGTCTAGCGGCCACCTCAGGTCCCGCGCCATGCCCCTGCGTCCCCTCCGCGTATTGATCGCCAAGGTCGGCCTCGACGGCCACGACCGCGGGGCCAAGGTGGTGGCGCGCTGCCTGCGTGACGCGGGTATGGAAGTCGTGTACACGGGCCTGCACCGGACCCCCGAAGAAGTCGTGGCGGCGGCGGTGCAGGAAGACGTGGACGTCCTGGGGGTGAGCCTGCTTTCCGGCGCTCACATGACGCTGGTCCCCAAGGTGCTCGAGCTCATGCATCGGGCGGGCGCCCACGACGTTCGCCTCGTGGTCGGCGGAGTGGTGCCCGATGAGGACGTGACCGAGCTCCGCGCGCTCGGCGTGAGCGACGTCATCCTTCAGGACACGCCGCCCGACGAGATCGTGGCCCGCGTTCGGGCGCTCGTGCCCTCGCCCCCAGCCGGCTGAGCGTCCCATGGCCGCTCTCGACTTCGACCTCATCCAGCGCACGCGTGGCGTGGATTTCGGGGTGTGGCCGCCGCGCTACGATCTCTCCTACGCCCCGGCACCCGATGATCCCGGCTGGCTGCCCGAGATCGAATGCGCTCCGCCCGCCGCGCGCGACGCGCTCATCCTGGCCAAGCTGCGCGAGCAGGTGCGGTACGCGTGGGAGCGCTGCCCGTTCTATCGCGAGAAATGGGAAGGGGCGGGCGTGTCGCCCGACACCCTGGCGAGCCTCGCGGATCTCGCCGCCTTCCCCGTGGTGGAAAAGGCCGAGCTGCGCGGGGCTCAGACCGCGCATCCGCCCTTCGGCGACTACCTCGGGATAGCGCCACGCGATGTGGCGCGGATACACGGCACGAGCGGCACCACGGGGCGGCCCACCGTGTTCGGGGTGGGAGCGGACGACTGGCTCCGCATCGGCGAGGCGCATGCCCGCATTCTCTGGGGCGCGGGCCTTCGGCCTGACGATCGCGTCATGATCTGCTCTTTCTTCAGCCTCTACATGGGCTCATGGGGCGCGCTGGCGGGCGTGGAGCGGCTGGGCGCGACGGCGTTTCCATTCGGGGCCGGGGTGGCCGGACAGACGCTGGCCGCGGTGGGCTGGGCGCGCGACCTCCGGCCCACCGCCTTCTACGGCACGCCCTCGTATGCCCTGCACTTCGCGGAAATGGCGCGGCGGGAAGACATCGATCCGCGAAGCCTCGGTTTCCGGATTCTCTTCTTCTCGGGCGAGCCGGGCGCGGGCATCCCCGCCACGAAACGCCTGATCGAAGAGACGTTCGGCGGGATCTGCGTCGACATGGGCAGCATGGCCGAGATGAGCCCGTGGATGACGAATGCCGAATGTCGGCATCGCACGGGCATGCATCTCTGGCAGGATCTCGTCTATACCCAGGTGTGCGATCCCGACACCTTCGAGCCCGTCCCCTACGGCGCCGAGGGCACGCCCGTCTACACCCACCTCGAGCGCACCTCGCAGCCCATGATCCGCCTCGTGTCCGGCGATCGCGCGCGCTGGACCGACGAGCCGTGCCCCTGCGGCCGGACCTATCCCCGTCTCCCCGACGGGCTCTACGGCCGCTTCGACGACATGATCATCGTGCGCGGAGAGAACGTCTATCCGAGCGCCATCGAGGACACCCTGCGCGCCATCGAAGGCTTCGGCGGCGAATTCCGGGTGATCGTCTCGCGGCGCGAAACCATGGACGAGCTTCTCGTGCGCGCGGAGGCCGCCGCCGACGTGGCCGACCCCGCCGCCCTCGGCGCCCGGATGCGCGAGCGACTGCGCACGCGTCTCGGCGTGCATCCCATCGTGGAGATCGTCCCCCAGGGCACGATGCCGCGCACTGAATTCAAGGCCCGGCGGGTCATCGACGACCGCGATCTCTATCGTCACGCTCTCGACAAGAAGGAGGCCTAGATGTTCGACCGCGAGGAGATTGCGAGGGCGGCCGGGCTGCGCCAGGCGTGGGAGGCGGGAGAGCTCCGCGCCTTCCTCGACCGTCAGCCCGAGTCGCGCCCGGAGTACCGCACGCTGTCCGGGGTGCCTCTCCAGCGCGTCTATACTGCGGAAGATCTCGCGGATCTCCGCCAGGAGGATCTGGGACTGCCCGGCCAGTATCCGTACACGCGCGGTCCCTATCCCACCATGTACCGCGGACGGCTCTGGACGATGCGCCAGATCGCGGGCTTCGGCACCGGTGAGGACACCAACGGCCGCTTCCGCTATCTCATCGGGCAAGGACAGACGGGGTTGTCCGTGGATTTCGACATGCCGACCTTGATGGGCTACGACTCGGACGACCCGCGCTCCCTGGGCGAGGTGGGACGCGAAGGCGTGGCCGTGGACACCCTCGATGACGTCGAGGCCCTCTTCAACGGGGTGGACCTCGAGACGATATCCGTCTCGATGACCATCAACCCCACCGCGTGGATTCTCCTCGCCATGTACGTCGCGCTGGCCCAAAGCCGCGGCGTGGATCTGAATCGCCTGTCCGGCACCGTCCAGGCGGACATCCTGAAGGAATACATCGCCCAGAAGGAATGGATATTCCCCATTCGCCCGTCCATGCGCATCATGCGCGACATGATCGTGTGGTCGGCGAGGAACATGGCGCGTTACAACCCCATCAACATCAGCGGCTATCACATCTCCGAGGCGGGCGCGACGTCGGTGCAGGAAGTGAGCTTCACCATGGCCAATGCCATCGCCTACGTCGAAGAAGTGACACGGGCCGGCGTCCCCGTGGACGAGTTCGCGCCGCGGCTCGCCTTCTATTTCGTGGCCCAGAACGACTTCTTCGAAGAGATCGCCAAGTTCCGGGCCGCCCGGCGCATCTACGCCCGGATCATGAAGGAGCGCTTCGGGGCGCGGAAGCCCGAGTCGATGCGCCTGCGCTTCCACTGTCAGACGGCGGCGGCCACCCTCACTCGCGCCCAGCCCATGAACAATGTGGTGCGCACCGCGCTCCAGGCGCTGTCCGCCGTGCTGGGGGGGGCACAGTCCCTCCACACCAACGGGCTCGACGAAGCCTACGCCATCCCCTCCGAGGAGGCGATGAAGCTGGCCCTGCGCACGCAGCAGATCATCGCCGAGGAGAGCCGGGTGGCCAGTGTCATCGATCCCCTCGGCGGCTCCTACTTCGTCGAGTCGCTCACCAACGAGATCGAGCGCCGGGTATTCGAGACGCTCGCCAAGGTGGACGCGCTCGGCGGCACCATCAAGGCGGTGGAGGAAGGTTATTTCCAGAAGGAGATCGCCGACTCCGCCTATGACACCGCCCGGCGGCGCGCCTCGGGCGAGCAGCCCCTGATCGGCGTGAACCGCTTCATCGAGCCGGCCGCGCCCGTGCCCGTGCCCATCCACAAGGTGGAGGCCGCGGTGGAGACGCGCCAGATCGCGCGGCTTCACGACGTTCGCCGCCGCCGCGATGACGCCCGCGTGCAAGCGCTCCTCGACCGGCTCGCCACGGAAGCGGGCAATCCCGCGGCCAACCTGATGCCCCTCACCATCGAGGCGGTCAAGGCCCGGGCCACCCTCGGCGAGATCGTCGCTCGACTACGTGCCGTCTTCGGCGCCTACGTCGAAAAGCCGGTCTTCTAGACCGGGGGGCCCGGCGGCGTCTCCCGAGGGAATGGGCGGCCTGACCTGCGCCTGAGGGCCGCGCGCCCGAAGCTGGCGGGCGGGCGAATGATGAGCCTCCCGATCTCGACCGCGATGAGGATGGCCGCGAGCGTGCCGAAGGTAACCACGATCGGCGCCACGGTGAGGACCTTCGGGAGCGGCCTCCAGAATCCCCAGAGAGCGCCGGTGAGCCACACCGCGGCCAGCATGGACATCGACATCGCGAGCTGCCTGATCACGAACACCCGGTGACGGTGGTCGCGCTGGCCACGCGCCCGCAGCCAGGCGAAGCGCAGGGGCAGGCACAGGGCGGCCAGAAGATAGAAGAGCCCGCCGATACCCGTCCCCGGGAGCCCGGCCGTCACGGCGTCAATGCCCCTTCTCGTAGACGAGCAGAGGCCGCCGCATGATGAGCTCGCTCCACACCGCTTCGAGGAGGAAGATGCTGTTCACCGTTCGCAGGACGAAGAACGCGGGCACGCTCGCCAACACCTCGCCCACCCTCCGCTTGCCTCCGGAGGCCAGGAGCACGGGGATGAGAACGACCGGCGCATCCAGCACATAGGCGAGAAAGAAGAGGGGATTCATGAAGAGCACAGCCAGCAACGGCACCACCACGAGATAGCCGACCGACGCCATCACCGCGTCCCACAAAGCCACCGCGACGGTGGCGCGGAGATAGGGAACGTGGAGCACGCTGCGCCAGTGCAGGCGCACGTTCTGGACCATGCCGTGCGACCAGCGCTTGAGCTGCTTCCGCATGAAGTGGAAATTGTGGGGCTCGATCGGATACGACCTCGCCTCCGCCACGAAGCGCACCTTGTAGCCGGCGAAGTAGAAGCGCCACGTCAGATCCACATCCTCGGCCATGGTCCGGGTGGACCAGCCCCCGCACGCCTTCAGGGTGTCGGTACGGTACGCGGAGAAGCAGCCCGAGGAGATCAGCGGCTTGCCGTAAAAGTCCTGGATCGGCTTGTAGAAGGTGAAGGCGAGCAGGTATTCGATGTAGCGCCCTCGTTCCCACACCGATCCGCGATAGCGGGGCTCCACGAACCCGCACGCCGCCGCCACCTGGGGGTCGTGAAAGGCGGCGAGGAGCCGCTCCACGGCGTCGGGGGCGAGGGTGGTGTCGGCGTCGATGGCCATGGTGAACATCGTGTCCACGTGAGCGAGGGCCACGTTCTGCGCGGCCGCCTTGGAGCCCGTATTCGAAGGTGGGCGCATCACCGTCACCCCGAGTGATCGCGCTACATCTCCCGTACCATCGGTGGAGCAATCGTCCACCACGATCACCGCCTTGATCGTGACCGTCTGGGCCTGGAGACTCCGAATGGTATCGGCGATGGACGCCCGTTCGTTGTAGGCGGGAATGATGACGGTGAGCTCGCCGGCCAGCGCGGCGATGCTCGAGGAGGCTGCGGCCGCCGCATCTACGAGCGAAGCTGATGTCATGAGATATACCGAGCGGTACAGACTGCAAGAAGCACGCCTTCACCGCGGCAGATCAGTCAGGGAGAGAGAACCCCCCAGATGGTGCAGCCGTTCTCGGATTGGCGGGAAAAGATTCCCGCTGCCTGCCGTCGAGAGAATTTCAAAAGAACAGGGCTAGCAAAAATCTTCGCGAACGCTCTTCCCGATCACGATGACGAGACCGACATGGCGCGAAGAAGAATGGGCTCCTCGAGGGCGCGGCCGGCTCCCAGCACCGCGCACCGGGACGGCTCCTCGCTCACTCTCACCGGCAGGTGCGTCACCGCGCGCAACTCCGCCGCCAGTCCGGTCAAGAGAGCGCCGCCACCCGTGAGAACGATTCCGGAATCCAGCACGTCGGCGGCCAGCTCCGGCGGTATCCGTTCGAGACACGAGCGCACGGCCTCCAGAAAGGCCGCCATGGACTCGTGAAGCGCTTCGCGTAGCTCCTGGACCGATACGCTGATGGTCTTGGGGAGACCATTGATGAGGTTCCGGCCCTTCACTTCGCGGATGAGGGAGGCGTCGTCGGTTCCTCCCTCCGACTGCAGCATCGATCCGACCGCCATCTTGAGCTCTTCAGCCTGCAGCGGACCGATGAGGAGACTGTGGCCCTTCCTGACGTGCTGGGCAATCGCCTCGTCGAGGTCGTCGCCTCCGAACCGTCTGGACTCGCAGCCCACGATGCCGGACAAAGACATCACCGCCACCTCGGTGGTGCCCCCGCCGATGTTCACGATGGCGTGAGCGCCCGGTTCCGCCACCGGGAGGCCCGCCCCGAGGGCAGCGGCCACCGGCTCTTCGATCAGATAGACCTTGCGCGCGCCCACGCTCCGCCCGAGCTCCTCGACCGCCCGCTTCTCCACCTGTGTCGTCCCATACGGAACGACCACGGAGACCCGGGGCTGCCGCACATGCCACCGTCCCACCACGCCCCTGATGAAGTGCCCGAGCATGTGGCGGGCCGCGTTGACGTCGGCAATCACCCCACGGCGAAGGGGTGTGACGACCTGCACGCTCTCCGGAACGCGGCCGATCATGGCCTTGGCCTTCCGGCCCGCGGCGAGCACGGCATTGCCCTGCATGGCGATGACGGACGGCTCGTCCAGGGCCACCCCGATGCCCGGCACGTAGACTCTGGTGTTCGAGGTACCCAGGTCTACGGCCAAGTCGAGAGGCCCCAGATGAGAACGGCTCAAGGCTCGCGGCATTCCTTGCCGGGTCTTCCGTGACAACACGCCGCCATAGACTCCGCGTACAAGCAACCGGCGTGCCTGTTGGCGAAGGGCCGCTCCCCCCCCGGAATCCTTCGATCTCGAAGCGCGACGGACGCGCGCGCCGATACCAGCGAAAGAACTACACGCCGCTCTTACGCGTCCCGCTTGTAGTTCTTACACGCCGCTAGCTCGCGACCCAGGCCGGCGCCACGCCGAGGCGCCGCAGGGTCCGCGCCACGCGCTCGGGTGTGCCCAGATCACACCAGGTGAGGTCGGGAACCTTGGAGACAGCGAGCGACAGCGATTCATCCTCCAGCACGGAGCGCGAGAAGTTTGCGGTGGGAGCGAGCATGCATGCCTGGCGGATCGCCCATGGCTCGTGCTGGGTGCCGAGGAAAAGCTCCATGCGGCTCAAGCGATCGTGCAGGAGCGGCACGCAGGCGCGTCCGGCCTCCACGAGCGCCGTCACTCTGGCCGCGAACACGAACATATTCCACAGGCATCCGGCCTGAAGGAGAACCTCCGCCTCCGCCCGGGCTGGCTTTTCCAGAAAGCGGCGGATCTCCTGCAGGGGGCCTCGAGACGTCCAGGCCACCGTCTCCCCTGGTTCGATCCAGCCGTATTCCGGCTCGGCATCCGTCGCCTCCGCGCCGAGAACGATCATGGACTCGGCACGGTGGCGGGCCGCCCTCGCCACATCGGCCACGTGGCACATGAACGCGGACTCCTCGAGGATGAAGTGGTCGGAGGGAAAGACCACCACCGCGGCTTCGGCATCCCGCGCTCTGATCCAGTGCGCGGGCAGGAGGACACCCGCCGCGGTGCCCCGATCGTACGACTGGGCGAGGACATGGGGTCTCGGCGCGCCCCGAAGCTCGGCCTCCACGAAGTGCGCATGGCTCGCCAGCGTCACGACCACCGTCCGCTCCGCCGGCACGAGCAGACCGACCCGATCCAGCGTTTGGCGGAGCAGGGATCGGGCGCCCACCACGGCCGCGTATTGCTTCGGACGCTCGTCCTCGTACAAGTGGCGGGTGAGCGGCCGCAGGCGTAGACCTTCACCGCCCGCGAGGACGATGGCCCAGAGATTCCCCTTCCGCTGAGGCTCGATACCGGCGGGAAGCGACGACGGTGCCACCAGGACGGACCCGTTCATAGACTCCTCCTCATGGGGATCACATCGCGTCACGACTCGTGCTCGAGCCAGGTCAACCATGCGGGCCCATCCCGAGCGGCTCCGAGAAGATGCGATCAGGACCCCGACCGGCCGGACGCGGGCGGGAGGCGGGCTCGGCCCGCGCCCACCGCACGTCAGGAAGTCAGGGGGATCTTAAGAGAACGGCGGGCTGCGGGTGTCGTTCGGGCGGAGGAGCCGCGGCGGAAGATCGCGCGGCTCGAGACTGACGACGGCCGCGGCGGCCACGGGGGCGCGTTGGAAGATGCGCGGGGATGAGTCCGGTATCGCCCCACTCAGAGAGACGATGAGATCGATCACGTCATCGAAATCGCCCTCGTCGTAGATGCCGGGACGCCACGTCTCATCGGGCGGGCTCGCGTGAGCGAACGCCACCAGGGTGAGCAACGTCCCCCCGAGCAACGGCACGAGAGTAAACCGGCCACGCATGCCGGAGAGGCTACGCCCCGATTCCACTCCGCGCAAGTAAAGTTCGTGTGACGTGTAAAGGAGCGTGAAGCTGACGCGCCATCGTGTCTCTATCCCTTGACAGCTTCGCCATCGGGTGTACTGGTGAAGCCGTGATGAGCCCCCCCGCTCTCTTGATGGCGCTGATGGCCGGCCTCCTCGTCACCCTCTCGTCTCTCGACTACGCGAGCCCGCCGGATCCCTCCTGGATTGCCGGCATCTATGACGACGCGGATCTCGACGATGTGGTTGGGCTCGTCACCTCCGCGACGGCGATCGTCGGGCGGGCGGGCTCGGTCGCTCTGCATGTGATCCCGCCCGCGACCACGCCGCCCGCGCTTCGCGTCGACACGCTGCCTTCTCGCCTCTCCACCGACCGGCTTCACGCTCGCGCCCCGCCTTCCTCGTAGCGCCTCGTCATCTCGACCTGAAGTCTGTCCATCCGCCACCCGCGAACGAGTCGCGGGATGGGGCGAGAACATCACCCGAATGTGGATCGAGGAGGAGCAGAACATGATCAGCATGCGCACGTCCGTCGTCATCATCGTGATGGTCGCGGCCATCCTGGGCCGCACGCTAATTCCGAGCGGGGTGGCCCGGGCCGCCAAGGCCGATGATCCGGCGACCTTTGGCGACAATCCCGCCATCATGGAACAGGACAGGAAGCTTGCCGAGCGGCTCTTCCACGTCGAGTGGACGGCCCGCGAGGGGCGATCCGGCATGTCCCGGATCACCGGGTATGTCTACAACGACTATGGGCAGGCCGCGGAGGACATCGAGCTCCTGATCACCGGCCTGGATTCGGCAGGTCAGCCGGTGAATACGGCGATCGAACACGTCAGCGACACGGTGCCGGCCCGAGGCCGGGGCTACTTCGACGTGCAGATTCCCGAGAGCTCGTCGTACCGGGTCGACGTCGAGTCCTTCGAGTTCATGGAGGGCACCGGCGCCAACTGAGTGAAGCGAACGGGCACGGGGTGACGTCGCCGGTGATGTCGCCCCGTGCCCGGGGGGGGGCCTACTCCGCGGGCACGCGGTCCTCGCCCACCCAGGCCATGAGCAGCGTATAGCTCACCGCGAGCACCACCGGACCCACGAAGAGGCCGATGATGCCGAAGGCGAGCAGGCCCCCGAGCACCCCCGCGAAGACCAGGAGGAGAGGCAGATCGGCGCCCTTCTTGATGAGGACGGGCCGGATGAAGTTGTCGAGGGTGCCCGTGATGACGGACCACACGACCATCACGGTGCCCCACAGCGTCTGGTCCTGCCAGTACAGCCAGATGATCGCGCCCACCAGCACGGGCATCGCACCGATCTGCGCGACGCCGAGCAGGAACATGACGGCGGTGAGGACCGCGGCATGCGGCACCCCGGTGACGACGAGACCGAGGCCGCCTACCAGAGACTGCACCAGCGCGGTGACCACGATGCCGAGGGCGATGGCGCGTATCGCCTGACCCGAGAGACGGGCCGCGCGCTCGCCGTCCCTGCCCGCGAGACGGCGCGCGAAGGTGAGGACCCACTCCGCGGCCGCTTCGCCTTTGGCATAGAGGACCGCCGAGAGGGCGAGGGTGAGCAGGAGCTGGACGAACAGCGCGACGAAGCTTCCCGCCTGACCGAGGAGAAAGCCTCCGATCGCCGCGAGATGCGGGGTGACGTGGGCGGCAAGCTCTTGCGGAGGCGTGGACGCGACCCCCCTCCACCACGTGGAGATTCGGGTACCGACGAGGGGGACGTCGCTCACCCAGGCAGGGGGCGGAGGCACCGAGAGGTGCGTCAGTGACTTCGTCCACGCCGCGATCTCGTCGGCGCGCTCGACGAGCGCCGCCACGGCGAGCCCGATGGGCACCAGGATTATGGCGAGCATGGCCGCGGTCATAACCGCCACCGCGAAGCCGCGCCGGTCGCCGAGGCGCCGCTCGACCCATCGCATCTCCGGCCAGGTCGCCACGACGATCATGACGGCCCAGATGGCCGCGGGCAAAAACGGCTTGAGCACCCAGAAGCTCGCCGCGATCAAGCCTCCGATCGCCACCACCGCGAAGAGGATCCGCGTGATGTCCCAAGGCAGCGCCGTGTCTTTCATGAGGCGCCTATACTAGCGGAAAACTCGGTCCCGCGATGGTCGGCGGTGAGGATAGGCGCTAGCGGGGTGCCCCCATCGCCGGTACACTGGCCGCGCGCGGGCCAGCCGCCCGCAGCCTCGAGGGAGAGAGGACGACCCCATGACGCCCGCCCCGTTCCGCATCGACGTCCCCGAGGCGACCCTGACCGATCTCCGCGAGCGGCTCGGACGCACGCGCTTTCCCGATCAGGCGCCGGGAGCTCCGTGGGCCTTCGGGGCCGACCTCGCCTACGTGAAAGAGCTCTGCGCGTACTGGCGCGACCACTACGACTGGCGAAAGCACGAGGCGATGCTCAACACCTTCCCTCAGTTCACGGCGCCCGTGGCGAGCATCGATCTTCACTTCATTCACGCGGCGGGGCGCGGGCCCGCGCCGCTACCCCTCCTGCTCTCCCACGGCTGGCCGGGGTCGATCTGGGAGTTTCACAAGATCATCCCCATGCTCACCGACCCCGCGCGCTTCGGCGGTGACCCACGCGACGCGTTCACCGTGGTGGCGCCGTCGCTGCCCGGCTACGGCTTCTCCTTCGCGCCGGGCCAGCCGCGCTTCGGCATCACGGAGATCGCCGACACCTTCGCCACCCTCATGACCGATGTCCTGGGCTATCGCCGCTTCGCCGCGCAGGGCGGAGACTGGGGCGGCTTCATCACCTCCCGTCTCGGTCTGACCTACCCCGATCGGCTGGCGGGCATCCATGTGAACCTCCTCTCGCTCCGCCGCGACCTGCCTCGGCCCGCGAACCCGACTCCGGAGGAGCGCGCGTACATCGACGACCTGGGCACCTGGCTCCGCGAGGAGACGGGCTATCAGTGGATCCAGGGAACCAAGCCGCAGACCCTCGCCTACGGACTCACCGATTCGCCCGCAGGTCTCGCGGCGTGGATCGTCGAGAAATTCAGGACGTGGAGCGACTGCGGGGGCGATGTCGAGCGCAGCTTCTCCAAGGATGAGCTCCTGACCAACATCACGCTGTACTGGGTCACCGGGGCCATCAACTCGTCGTTCTGGCCCTACTACGCGCGCTACCACGCGCCGTGGCCGATCGGCGACGGCCAGCGCGTCGAGGTGCCCACCGCCTACGCCGCCTTCCCGAAAGAGATCGTGCGGCCACCGAGATCGTGGGCGGAGCGCGTCTACAATATCCGTCGCTGGACGGTGATGCCCTCCGGTGGCCACTTCGCCGCCCTCGAGGAGCCCCGCGCGCTCGTAGACGACGTGCGCGCCTTCTTCCGCGACCTTCGTTGATGGAGGCCACTCCATGAAGCTCGGATTCTCCCTGCCCATGGCCGGGCCCTGGGCCACGCCCGACAATCAGGTGCTGATTGCCCAGCGCGCCGAGACGCTCGGCTACCACTCCCTCTGGGTGTTCCAGCGACTGCTCTACGCGGTGAAGCCGCAGAACGACTACCCGCCCCTCCCCGGTCAGCCATGGCCGAAATCCTTCGAGCGGGTGATGGACCCCCTCATCTCGCTCGCCTTCGTGGCCGGCGTGACCTCTCGCATCCGGCTCGGCACGAGCGTGCTCATCATGCCGTACTACACTCCCGTGCTGCTGGCCAAGCAGCTCGCCACCCTGGACGTGCTCTCGCGCGGCCGGCTCGATGTAGGCCTCGGCCTCGGCTGGTCCATGGACGAATTCGAGGCGGTGGGCGTGCCCTACGCGGGGCGCGGCAAGCGCGGCGACGAGTTTCTGCGCTGCCTCAAGGCGATCTGGACGGAAGATCCCGTGGAGTTCGCGGGCGAGTTCTATCGCGTGCCGCGCGCGAGGGTCGAGCCCCGGCCCGTGCAGACGCCGCATCCTCCCATCACCATCGGCGGCTACGGACCCACGGTCATCCGGCGGGCCGTCGCCTACAATGGCTTCAATGGCGGCAACGTGCCGCTCCAGCAGGTGTCGCCGCTCGTGGCGGAGATCAAGACCGCGGCTACCAAGGCGGGCCGTGATCCAGGCGCGCTCCACATCGTCTCGCGCGGCAGCTTCCAGCTCCATGCGAGCCCGCAGGGAAAGGACCGGCGCCCGCTCTGGGGCAATCTCGAAGAGATTCGCGAAGACATTGGACGCTACGCCGAGGCGGGACTGACCGAGCTTTTCCTCGAAGCCAACTTCGACCCGCGCGGCGTGAGCCTCGAGCGGACCCTCGAGGTGATGGAGGCCATGGCTCCTCGCTAGCGCCGCGCCGCCTCTATGGCGACGGGAGCAATCGCGCGGCCGCTTCTTCGCCCGACCGGACGCAGTCGGCGATGCCGACGCCGCGATAGGCGCCGCCGGCGAGGGCGAGGCGGGGGTGAGCGCGCAGGCATCCCTCGATGGCCTCGATGCGGGCGAGATGGCCCACATGGTATTGCGGCATGGCCTTGGGATAGCGGCTCACCCGGCTCATGAGGGGCGGGGCCTGGATACCCAGGAGCTCGCGGAGCTCGGCGCGGGCCACCCGCGTCAGGGTCGGGTCGTCGCCCTCGAGCGCCCTCTCGTTCAGCGCCCCGCCCAGGAACACGCGCAGGAGGGCAAAGCCATCCGGCGCGCGTCCCGCATACTTCACGCTCGAAAAAGTGCAGGCGATGATCGGGCGGCGCTCGACTTGCGGCACCACGAAGCCGAACCCGTCGAGCGGGTGCGGGATATCGGCGCGGCGCCAGCCGAGCGTCACCGTGGCCGATGACGCATACGGGATGTCGTCGAGCAGGTGGCTCAGCGCGGGATCGGTGTAGCGGAGCATGCGCCCGGCCTGATACGCCTCCGTGGCGACGATCACGGCGTCGGCCGCGGCGGCGGAGCCGTCGGCCATGCCCAAGCGCCAGCCTTCGCCTTCGCGCGTGACGCTGGTCACCCGCTCCTTGAGGTAGACGGCGTCGGAGGGCAGCCGGGAAGCGAGAGCGCGGATCAGCTCCTCCATCCCGTCGGCGAAGGTCACGAAGAGCGACCACCGGGCGCCGCTCACTCCACGGGCGGCGGGCGCCCGCCTGCTCGCGCGCCACAGGCCGAGAATGAGGCTCCGCTCCTTGCGCTCGACTTCGAGGAAGCGCGGCATGGTCGCGGCCAGGGAGAGCACGTCGGGATCGGCGGTGTAGATCCCGGCCACCAGGGGCTGCGCCACCCGCTCGAGCGCCTCCTTGCCCAGTCGGCGAGATACGAATCCCCCCAGGCTCTCATCGGGATCCCCGCCGCGCGGGAGCACGAGATCCATGGCCATTCTGAGCTTGCCCGCCCACGAGAAGAGCTCCGAACGGATAAAGGGGCCGAGCCGCGTCGGCGCGAGGAGCTGAAAGCCGTCGGGCAGCGGGTGCAGCCGGCCGCCAAAGGCCACGTAGGTGCGCCGGAAGCGGTCATCGGTACGAATCAGCCGATCCTCGAGGCCGAGGCGATGACAGAGGGCGAGGGCCCACGGCTTCTCGGAGAGGAAGGAGTCGGGGCCGCCCTCGACGAGAAAGCCCTCGTGACGCTCGGTGTGTATGGTGCCGCCGATTCGATCCCCCGCCTCGAAGAGCGCCAGCTCGAGCGGGACGCCGCGCTCGCGCGCGAGTTCGACGGCGCGATGGGCGGCGGCGAGGCCGGCCACGCCGCCCCCTATCACCGCGAGCTTCACGGCGCCCCTCGCTCCACGAGGTCGGCGAGCATGGCAATGAAGGCGGGGTGATCGTTGGCCGTCTGCGCCCGATGGAAGCGTACGCCGACCTCGGCAGCCACCGCCCGCGCCTCCACGTCGAGGTCGTAGAGCACCTCGACGTGGTCGCACACGAAGCCGATGGGTGCGGCCACCGCGTCCTGGATGTCGCCGTCCCCGAGGCCGCGCAACACGTCGCAGATGTCGGGTTCGAGCCAGGGATCGCCCGGCGGGCCACTCCGGCTCTGATAGGCAATCTGCCAGCGCCCGTGCCCCAGACGTCCCGCGATGACGCGCGCGGCCGCCTCGATCTGGCGCGGGTACGGCGAGCCCTCGGCCATGGCCACGGGAACGCTGTGCGCGGTGAAGAGGAGGAGGGCATCCGCCCGCGTGGGCGAGGGCACCTGCTCGAGCGCATCCATGGCCCGCGCCACCATGGCCTCGATGAACAGCGGGTGGTCCGCCCAGGGCGGCGCGTATGCCACCTCGGGGGCGCCCGCGCCGACCTTGCCACGCGCGGCGGCCACGTCGGCCACGTAGCGCTCCCACGAGGCCTCGGTCTGGAAGGAAGAAAGAATAATCCCGAGCGCTCGTCGATGGCCACGCTCGCGCATCGCGGCGAGCGTCTCGTGGAGAAACGGGTGCCAGTTCCTCATCCCGACGTACACCGGCACCGCCACCCCCCCGCGCCCCAGGGCCCGACGCAGGCCCTCCGCCTGTCGCATGGTCAGCTCGTTGAGCGGCGAGCGGCCGCCGATCAGCTCGTAGTGGTGGGCCACCTCGTCGATGCGCTGGGCGGGGATCCGGCGCCCCGCCGTCACGATGTGGAGGAAGGGCCGTATGTCCTCGGGCTTCTCCGGCCCTCCGAAGGCGATGAGGAGGACGGCATCACACATCATCGCGCGGACAACTCGTGCACGATCTCCACGAGGGCCCTCACGTTCTCCACCGGCGTCTCCTGATGCACGCCGTGGCCGAGGTTGAAGATGTGGCCGGGACGGCGCGCCGCTCCGTCGAGGATGGCCTTGGCGGCCCGCCGGATGTCGTCCGTGCTCGACAGGAGGAGAGCCGGATCGAGGTTCCCCTGCACCGCCACATCGTGGCCGAGCCGCTCCCACGTAGACCCCAGCTCCACCCGCCAGTCGAGACCGATGACGTCGCCTCCCGCCTCCTTCATCGAGGAGAGGAGGGTGGCGGTGCCCACGCCGAAGTGGATGACGGGCACTTCCGGCGACAGGCGCGTGATCACGGCGCGGCTATGGGGCAACACGAACTCGCGATAGTCGGCCGGCGAGAGCGTGCCCACCCAGGAGTCGAAGAGCTGTACCGCCTGCGCTCCCGCCGCGATCTGGCCATTGAGATACGCCGTGGTGATCCCGGCCAGCCGCTCCAGCAGCGCGTGCCATGCCTCGCGCTCGGCGCGCATGAAGCGCTTGGTCCGCAGGAAGTCGCGCGAGGGGCCGCCCTCGATGAGATAGGAGGCGAGAGTGAAGGGCGCGCCCGCGAAACCGATGAGGGGGACGCGATCGGCGAGAGCCTTGCGCGCGCGCCCCACCGTCTCGAAAACAAAACCCACCGCGTCGTCCACGGCCACCGCGGGCAGGCGTGCGACGTCGGGCGCGCTCCGCACCGGGCGCTGAATGTGGGGACCGTCGCCCTTGGTGAACTCGAGACCGACCCCGAGCGGCTCCAGCACGAGCAGGATGTCGGCAAAGAGAATGGCCGCGTCCACCCCGAGCCGCTCCACGGGCTGGAGCGTGACTTCGGCGGCCGCCTGCGGGTTCTTGCACAGCTCGAGAAACCCCCAGCGCTCGCGCAAGTTACGATATTCGGCCAGGTAGCGGCCCGCCTGACGCATGAGCCAGATGGGAGTGAAGGCGGTCGGCCGCCGACGGCATGCATCGAGAAACACCGAGGGCGCTGCCATCGCCGCCGAGGGTACAGGCCGCCTCTGGCGCAGTCAAGAAAGGCGGCGTAGAATGCGGCGTCGATGCGCCGTCTGACGCGTCGAACGCGATCCTGACCGTCACCCGTGAGAGGAGCCTCCGATGCCCTTCACCTCCGGCAAGCAAGCGTTCCTCGAGATCCTCAAGCAGGAAGGCGTCGAGATCATGTTCGGCAATCCCGGCACCACCGAGCTGCCCCTCATGGACGGCCTCGCACGCGAGCCGGGGATTCGCTACATCCTGGCCCTCCAGGAGTCCGTGGCCATCGCCATGGCCGATGGGTACGCCCAGGCCAGCGGCAAGATCGCCGCCGTCAACGTGCACACCTCGCCCGGGCTGGGCAATGCCATGGGCATGCTCTACGACGCCATGAAGGCGGGCTCGCCGCTCCTCCTCACGGCCGGGCAGCACGACCAGGCCATGAATCTCACCGAGCCGATACTCTGGTCCGATCTGCCGCCGGTGGCCCGCCCCTACGTGAAGTGGTCGCACGAGATCACCCGGCTCGACGATCTGCCGCGCGCGGTGCGCCGCGCCGTCAAGACGGCCCGCGCCCATCCCACGGGTCCCGTCTTCCTCTCGCTGCCCGTGGACGTGCTCAACGCCGAGCGCCAGATCGATCTCCTCGAGACCACGCGCATCGCCCCGCGCATCCGCGGCGACAAGGCGGCCATCGAGGCCGCCGCCGAGCTCCTCGTCAAGGCCCAGCGGCCCGTCATCATCTCGGGCGACGCCGTCGCGCACGGGGACGGCATCGCCGAGATGGCGGAGGTGGCCGAGCTCCTCGGCGCGCCCGTCTATGCCGAGTGTGTGCCCTCGACCTGTTCCTTCCCCTTCACGCATCCGCTCTACGCGGGGGCCTTCCCGCGCCTCGGCCCGCCCATCCGCGCGCTCCTCATGAAGCACGACCTGCTCTTCAGCGTGGGCGGAGACATCTTCACCCTCTCCCTGCCCTCCGACGTCGAGCCCATGCCGGAAGGCCTGCCCCTCATCCACATGGATCTCGACCCGTGGGAGATCGGCAAGAACTATCCGGCCAAGGTGGCCATCCAGGGTGACCCCAAGGCCACCCTGCCCGACCTCGCCGAAGCGCTGCGCCGCCGGCTCTCCCCCGACGCGCTCACATCCGCGAAGGCGCGCACGGGGGAGCTCGGCAAGGCGCGCGAGGCGAGGATCGCCGATCTCCGCAAGCGTGCGCAGGCGGAAGCGGGGCTCACGCCGATCACCCCGCTCGCCCTCGTGGCCGGGGTGGCGGACGCGGTACCCGACGAGGCCATCGTGGTGGACGAGAGCATCTCCTCGGGCGGCGGCCTGCGCGATCTCCTCAAGTCGCGCGACTCGAAGAGCTTCTTCGGGCTCCGTGGCGGAGGCATCGGCTGGGGACTGCCGGCCGCCCTCGGCATCAAGCTCGCGCAGCCCGCGCGCCCCGTGGTCGCGCTGGTGGGCGACGGCAGCGCCATGTACACCATCCAGTCGCTGTGGACGGCCTCCCACGACTCGATCGCCGTGGTCTACGTGATCTTCAACAATGCCTCGTATCGCATCCTCAAGCAGCGGACGCTCGCCCTCAAGGGCTTTTCGGCCGAGGACGACAAGTACGTGGCCATGGATCTCGTCAATCCGCGCCTCGACTACGTCGGCCTCGCCAAGTCGATGGGAGTATCGGGCGAGTTGGTAGAAAAATCGGCCGACGTGGGGCCGGCCATCCACCGGGGGCTCGCCTCGGGCGGCCCGTACCTCGTGGACGTGCGTATCGACGGGTCGTTCAAATCATAGAGCGCAGGCCATGAGCGGGCGGCTCACGGACAAGGTCGCCATCGTTACGGGCGCGGGCTCGCGAGGGCCCGGGCTCGGCAACGGCAAGGCGGCGGCCATTCTGTTCGCCCGCGAGGGCGCGCGCGTCGTCTGCGTGGACGCCAAGCTCGAGAACGCGGAGGAGACGGCCAAGCAGATCGCCCACGAGGGCGGCCTAGCCATGGTGGTCGCCGCCGATGTGACGCGCAGAGCGGAGTGCGAGGCCATGGTCAAGGCCGCCCTCGACCGCTGGGGCGCGGTCGACGTCCTCCACAACAATGTGGGCATCGAGTCGCGCCAGACGCTCTTCGAGGTCACGGAAGAGGAGTGGGACAAGGTCATGGCCGTAGACCTCAAGTCCATGCTGCTCGCGACCCAGGCGGCCGCCGCCGCCATGGTGGAGCGCGGGCGGGGGTCCATCATCTGCGTGTCATCCGTGGCCGCCATGCGCGGGGCCGGCCGTACCGCGTATGCCGCGGCCAAGGCGGGCGTGATCGGCTTCGTTCGTACCTGTGCCAACCAGCTCGGCCCCCAGGGCGTACGCGTCAACGCCATCGCCCCTGGAATGGTATGGACGCCCATGGTGGAGAACGTCGGGCCCGAGCTTCGCGAGAGGAGACGCAAGGCGAGCCCGCTCGGCACCGAGGGCGAAGGCTGGGACGTGGGCTGGGCCGCCGTATACCTGGCCAGCGACGAGGCCCGCTGGGTCACCGGCCAGACCCTCATCGTGGACGGCGGCCTCACCATCACCACGCGATAACTCTCACCGGAGACCTTATCCATGACGATGACGTTCGGGATGCACCTGGGCCACGTGGGCGGTCCCATGAACGAGATGCGCAAGCTGTGGCGCTTTGCCGACGCCCACGGCTTCGACTGGTTCTCCTCCGCCGACCACTTCCAGGAGTCGCCCTATCGCGACGGCAACGGCGACTGCTTCGAAGCCATCAGCACCATGACCGCCATCGCCCTCGACACCACGCATGTGCGCGTGGGGTCACTGGTCATCTGCGTCAACTACCGCAATCCGGGAGTGCTCGCCAAGGCCGTCTGCACCATCGATCATCTCTCGAACGGCCGTGCCAATCTCGGCATCGGGGCGGGCTGGCACCAGCACGAGTACGAGGGCTTCGGCATTCCGTTCGAGCGCATCGGCGTCCGGCAGGACCATCTCGAGGAGGCGGTGCAGATCCTCCGCATGCTTTTCGACCAGCCCATCTCGAACTTCAAGGGCCACTATTTTCAGCTCAACGACGCGCGGTGCAATCCCAAGCCCCTCCAGAAGCGTCTGCCCATCTGGGTCGGCGGCCAAGGCGAGAAGCGCACGATTCGCACCGCGGCCAAGTATGCCGACGGCTGGAATGCCCCCTACATCGACGCGCCGGTGTGGAAGGGCAAGAACGCGGTGCTCGACGACTGGTGCGCCAAGGAAGGCCGGGACCCGAAGCAGGTCGCCCGCACGGTCAATGTCGGCTTCTACATGGGCGCTGACGCCAAGGGCATCGCGCGCGGCGAGACGATTTTCAAGTCACACTGGGGAGAGAATCCGGAGCGCAGAGGATTCTTTCGTGGCACGGCCAAGGATGCGCTCGAGATGTGCCAGGCCTACGAGGCCGTGGGCGTCCAGCGAGTGAACCTGGCCTTCCGCGAGGGCCCCTACGACTTCGAGGCGATTCAGGCCTTCGTCGAAACCGTCTTCCCCGCCTTCGGCATCAAGCGCCCCGCGTAGAGATCTATCCCGGAGCCCTGCTCCTCGACGGGAAGCCGGCCGAATGCCTTCCTGCCGGTCTTGACTATGCGTGGAGGCCGGAGGCACGATTCCTCTCGCGCCGGCCGGCACCGTCATTCGCGGCGGCCCGTCAGCCAGCGCATCGCAGCGAGCCCATTCCCTCGTTTCCCATCTGGAGGTAGCCATGGCTGATCCGTGTGCTCCACTCGCGCCGTGCAACGATCTCGACGGCAAGCTCCTGATGCAGCGCTCCGTCTATGGTCCTCAGCTCGCCTTCGATCCCGGCACGGTTCCCCTCGCGGGCCTCTCCACCCGCGGGGCCGCGCTCCGCGGGGTGCTCGATCTCCTGTTCGAGGTGCGCTGGCACTCCACCGGCTTGTGCCAGGGACCGGCCACGTCGGTGATGGGCCTCGCCCCCGGCGAGGTGGTGACGGTTGGGCTCCGTACGCGGAGCACGCGAACCTTCTCCAGCCTGATCCGTGACGCCGCGGAAAGCTCGCGCTCCTCTTCGCACAGCGATCGGGAGACGGGGCCGGCGCAAAAGCCCGCAGGAGGCGCCGCGGGTATCGGCGGGATCATTGGCGGCATCGTGAGTGCCATCGGTGAGCAGGCGGGCGCCAGTCCGGCTGGCCGGTTCGTCGAGCAGCTCGCCGACAAGGTGGGGGATCAGGTCGGACGGGAGGCGAACAAGATCGCGGACTTTGGCGCGGCCAGAGCAGAGCAGGCTATCGACCTCGTTCCGATCTTCGCGAGCAAGTTCGGCAGCATCTTCGGCGACGCGCTGGGCGCGATCGGTGGTGCGGTGGGCACGGTGGTCGGCGGGGTGGCGGGCGCCGTCACGGGAATAGGAACCGCCGCGGGCAATGCTATCAGCGATCTCGTCGACAACGTGGTGGGCGGGGTGGCCGGAGGGGGAGCGGCCGCCGGCATCGTGGGCACCGTGCAGCAGATCTCGGAGGTGGTGGACACGGTGGAGCGCTCGGAGAGCGAGAGCCATTTGCGCGAGACGAACGTGACCACCTCAACCGAGAGCGAGCAGACGATACAGCGCACGTTCGGCAATCCGTATCTCGACCGCTCGCTCGAGCTTCGATTCATGCCCGTCTTCCACCGCTACGAGGTCACCACGGTACCCGTGAACGCGCGGGCCGGCCTTGCCACCATCGTCGCGGATCTGGACCCGGCCGAGCGGCCGGCGCCGTCGGCCGGGGGCCTCGCGGAGCGCTTCGCGAACCTGCGCTCCGCCAACATCGCGGCTCCCCTGGCCGCGGCCGCGGTATCTCGCGTCCGCACCGCTTTCACCAGCTCGGTACGGACGGGCGACGAGGACGCCCTGCGCGTGCCCATGATGACCTTGCTCCAACGGGCAACCGGCCCGGAAGACGCGCGGCGGGCCGTCCGCCTCGACCAGGGGCTGGCGTGGGAGCGCACGGATGCGCGCGGCAGCGCGGTCCACGTGCCGCTCGCCGACGCCGACGTGGTGCACCGCGCGTGGAACCTTTCCGCGAAGGTCGCGGAACGTCTGCAGGACGCGCTCGGCCGTCTCGCCCCGGATCGGCTGGGTCGGCTCTTCCCCCAGCCGAACGTGCGGGTGGTGCACGTGTTCGCGGGCGTCCATGTCGAGGCGGTCCCGGGCAGCTGCGTGCTGCCCGATATCCCGGATCACCTGCGCGTCATCGTGCCGGGGGCGACGCAGTATCACCCGCCCGCGTCGAGCAAGGTCTAGCACCGCGTAGGGCGCGGGAGGCGACCCTCGGCGCTCTGGTGCCGAGGGTCGTTCAACCCTGTCATCCCCGCTTGCGCGGAACTTTCTTTCCCTTCTTGCGAGCCTCGGATAACGCGATCGCGATGGCCTGCTTGCGGCTCTTCACCTTGCCGCCCTTCCCGCCCTTACCGCTACGGAGCGTGCCGCGCTTTCTCCTGCGCATCGCCCTCGCCACGTCCTTGCTTGCGCTCCGACTGTATTTCCGCCTCCCGGATTTCTTCGCGGCCATTCTCAATTCTCCTTCGCGAGGATATCTTCCACCCTGGCCTCGAAGGGTGCAATCGACATGCCGGTGGATTCCGGATGAAACCTGCCGCGGAATCACCGGCGACGCCGGCGTGGCTGCCCCGTCCGAGTCGCGGCGACTCGGTAACAACGCCGCCCGCGTCAGCGCCGCCGTGCGAGAGGCGCCGGGCGATGCCCACGCCGCTCGGCGCCCTTCACGGTCGTGTAGTCGAGCTCGATGCGCGCCCTCGCGTGGCGGAGGAGCAGACTCCCTCGGCTCATGTCGCCTCGTCCCACGAAGTCGGAGGGGAAGCACAGGCGGGCGCCGAGCACGTCGATCAGGGGATCGACGTACTTGCCCGTGGCGATGCTGCCGAGCAATACGACCTCGCAGTCCGGCCCCGCCGCCTCCGCGAGGAGGCGCAGATGGCGCATGAGCGGGCGACGATACCGGGCGTCGTCCGCGCGGATGTCCACGCTCCCGAACCGCCGGAGGCGATCGAGGTCGACGGCGGACTCCGGCAACTCCAGCCCATCTGACGGCGTGATCACGTAGACCCCGGGCAGTCCGGCGGGCGGGCGCGCGAAGGCATGCGCGTAGCTCAGCTTGCCGCGAAAGTAGAGCCCGCTGAGAAACGAAAAGACCTCGCCGAGCGGCGCCCCCGAGGCGCGCAGGCGGAGCGCGAGATCGAAGCGGGCCCGTTCGTTCAAGACGAGCGCGGCGCGCTCGCCGCCGCAGTGGGCGGGAGAGAGGAGGAAGATGCGGCTCACTTGCTCCGGCGGGCTCCCGCGCGGCGCGGCTTCGAGGGGGTCCTCTTCGTGGACCGGGAGGTCTTTTCCACGGTCTCGACGGGGGCGGGAATCTCCCGCACGACAGAGGCCGCGGGCTTGTCGGTGCGCAGGCCAAGAAAAGCCGGGTGCCTCATCCGGCCGTCGTCGGTCCACTCGCTGAAGGCCACCTCCGCCACCAGGCGAGGCTTGATCCAGTGCGGTCGGCCGACCCCAACCGGACGCGTGGTGAACGGACACGTCTCCTGCTCGAGAGACACCAGGCGCTTCTTGAGATCGCGCAGGGTCTTGTCGGAGAAGCCCGTCCCGATCTTGCCGACATAGACCAGACGGCCGTCTTCATGGACGCCGCCGAGAAGCGCGCCCAGGCCGACCCGCGAGCCCTCGGGGTCCGTATACCCGCCGATCACGATCTCCTGCCGCTTGACGCACTTGACCTTGAGCCATTCCCTGGTTCGCGTGCCCCGATAGGGCGCACCACGCCGCTTCGAGATGATGCCCTCGAGGCCGAGGCGGCAGGCCTGGGCGAAGAAGTCGGGTCCGTGACCGACCACATGGTCGCTGTACCGCACCGGTCCTGCCGCGTCGCCCGCCGACTCGAGCACCGCGGCAAGCGCGCTCTTCCGATCCTCGAGTCGCGCCGCGGTGAGATCCCGGCCGTTCAGGTGGAGGAGATCGAATACCATGTACACGAGCCGGTCGGAATGCGCTCCCGAGAGGAAGTTCTGCAAAGCCTGGAAGCTCGTGGTGCCTTCCGGCAGGAGCACCGCGACCTCGCCGTCCAGCATGGCGCGCTCCACGGGCAGGCCTCCGGCCGCCTCGGTTATGGCGGGGAACTTGTCCGTCCAGTCGCGGCCGTTCCGGCTCAAGAGGGTGACCCGACCGTGATCGATCCGGGCAAGGATGCGATAGCCGTCGTACTTCATCTCGTGCAGCCACCCCTCACCGCTGGGGGCCCGATCCACCAGCGTGGCGAGCTCGGGCGGAACGAACTTCGGGAGAGCGGCGGGACGCGCGCCGGGCACGTCGGGAAGCCGACGGGGCGCCGCGCCGGCGGCCATCGGCTTGCGGGAGGCGGCCGGAGCGGACGCCCGGCGGTCTTTTTTCGAATGCCAGACGCGGTCCTTGGCGGCCGTCACCTCGTCGAGCGTTCGCCCGGTGGCCGCGCTCTTGGGCTCGCGGTCCACGATGCGCGCGGCGGGACCGGAGCGAGCCTCGCCATCCCGCTCCTTGATCAGGAGCCAGCTTCGCCCCTCGTCGCCCTGCTGTCGCCCGCGGATCCGGACAAGGACCCAGGCGCCCCGGAGCTTCTCGCCTTTGAGAGTGAACTTGAGATTCCCCTCGCGGTATCCCTTGCGCGGATCGCCGATGGGCTCCCAGGTGCCGCGGTCCCACACGAGGACCGTGCCGCCGCCGTATTCGCCTTTCGGTATCGTTCCCTCGAAGTCTCCGTATTCCAGGGGGTGATCTTCGACGTGCATGGCGAGGCGCTTGTCGCCCGGGTCGAGGCTCGGTCCTTTGGGCACGGCCCAGCTCTTGAGGGTGCCGTCGAGCTCGAGCCGGAAATCATAGTGGAGACGGCTCGCCGCATGCTTCTGGATCACGTAGGCGCGGGTACCCGTGCCGCCCCGGGCCGGCTTCGAGCGCTTGCCCGCGGGCTCCGGAGTAGCCTTGAAGTCACGCTTGCGCCGGTACTCGCGAAGCCCCATAGATCGATCTTTCCACGGTTGACTCGAGCCGTCCACCGGAAGGCCGTGGCTCCCCGCATCGTGACCGGTGTATATTTGGTGGCCTCCGCGGGTCCACGGCGGCGATCACCAGACGATCCTGAGAGGAGTCAGGCATGGCTGAAGGCACCCACCTCATCCGCGGTCTCGAAGGCGTGGTCGCGGCGGAAACCGAGCTCTGCGATCTCGACGGCGCCCGTGGCCGGCTCGCCTATCGCGGCTATGACATTGAGGACCTCGCGCGCCAGGCCACCTTCGAGGAAGTGGCCTATCTGCTCTGGATGGGCGACCTGCCGAGCACCTCGCAGCTCGGCCGCTTCACGTCCGAGCTGGCCACGGCACGGCCCATACCCCCCGAGCTCGTCAAGGCCTTCGCGCTCATGCCCAGGCAGACCGATCCCAATCGCGTGCTCCAGGCCGCCGTGGCCATCCTGGGCATGCATGACGCCGACGCCACGGACAACTCGCACGCGGCCAACCTGCGCAAGGCGGTGCGGCTCACCAGCCAGTTCGCCACCGCCATCTGCGCGCACCATCGTGTGCGGAGCGGCGAGGAGCCCGTGCCGCCCGCCAAGGATCTCTCGCTCGCCGCCAATTTCCTCTACATGCTCACGGGGAAGAAGCCGAGTGCGGTCACCACCAAGGCTTTCGACGCGAGCCTCGTGCTCTATGCCGAGCACGAGCTGAACGCCTCCACCTTCACCACCCGCGTGATCGCGGCCACCCTGTCCGACATGCATTCGGCGGTGGCGGGCGGGGTGGGCGCCCTCAAGGGCACGCTCCACGGGGGGGCGGGCGAGGCGGTCATGAACACGCTGCTCGAGATAGGGACCCTGGACAACGTGGACGCCTTCGTGGACAAGGCGCTCGTCGAGAAGCGCCGCTTCATGGGCATGGGCCACCGTGTCTACACGGCCGGCGACCCCCGCGCGGCCATCTTGAAGGGCATGGCGGAGGAGGCGTGCCGCCAGTCGGGGCAGGCCCTCTGGTACGATCTCGCGGTGAAGCTCCACACGAAGGTGAACGCGACCAAGAAGCTCATCCCCAACGTGGACTTCTACTCGGCGCCCCTCTTCTATTCGATCGGCATCCCGGTTGATCTCTTCACGCCGGTCATCGCCGCCTCGCGCATCGTGGGCTGGACGGCCAATCTCCTCGAGCAGTACGACGACAACCGCCTCATCCGGCCGCGCGCCGACTACAAGGGCCCCCAAGGCAAGACGTTCGTCCCGGTGGAGCGACGGTAGCGGTGGGCCTCTCCGTCGCGCGCAAGCTTCTCGACTCGCATCTCGTATCCGGCAAGGCGGTGGCCGGGGAGGAGATCGGTCTGCGCGTGGATCAGTGCCTGCTCACGGATACCAACGGCAACATGGCATGGCTGCAGTTCGAGACCATGGGCTTCCCGCGGGTCAAGCCCTCGCGCGTGGTGAGCTATATCGACCACAACGTCTACCAGACGGACTCGCGAAACACTGACGACCATCGGTACATGCAGACGGCCTCCGCGCGCTACGGGGCGTGGTTCTCCAAGCCCGGCAACGGCATCTGCCATCAGGTGCACTTCGAGACCTTCAGCGTTCCGGGGCAGTTCGTCCTCGGCACGGACAGCCATACTCCGCTCTGCGGCTCGACGGGCATGCTGGCCATCGGCGCGGGCGGGCTCGACGTGGCGGTGGCCATGGGAGGCGGCGCCTATCACCTGCCCATGCCCAAAGTCGTCCGCGTGTGGCTCACGGGACAGCTCGGTCCCTGGGTGCACGCCAAGGACGTCATCCTCGAGCTGCTGCGCCGCTACTCGGTGCGTGGGGGGAGCGGGAAGATCTTCGAGTACGGCGGGCCGGGCGCGGCCACCCTCTCGCTGCCCCAGCGCGCGACCATCTGCAACATGGGGGCCGAGCTGACGCTGACCACGAGCGTGTTTCCTTCCGACGAGGCGACGCGCAGCTACTTCGCCCTCCTTGGCCGGGAAGAGGAGTGGAAGCCCCTCGCCGCCGACGCCGACGCGGAGTACGACGATCAGATCGAGCTCGACCTCTCGAGCCTCGAGCCTCTCGTCGCCCTTCCCGCCTCCCCCGACAAAGTCGTACCCGTGCGGGAAGCCGAGGGCATCACCCTCGAGCAGGTCATGGTCGGCTCCTGCACCAATTCCTCCTGGGAGGACATGTGGGCGGTGGGGCAGACCATCAAGGGGCAGCGCGTCGCGCCGAACGTGCACCTGGTGGTGTTCCCGGGGAGCAGCCGGATCCTCGAGATCATGTCGCGGGAGGGTCTCCTCACCGACCTGCTCGCGGCGGGCGCCACGGTGTCCGAGCCCACCTGCGGGTCCTGCGCGGGCATCGGGCACGTCCCCGCCGCGGGCGGGCGGAGCCTGCGCGCCTTCAATCGTAATTTTTCAGGGCGGAGCGGCGTGAAGGACGATCAGGTCTATCTCTGCTCGCCGCTCACCGCGGCCGCCTCCGCCCTCACCGGCGTGATCACCGACCCCCGCGGCCGGGGCACCGCCCCCGCACGTCACTATCCCGCTACCCTCACCGCCTCCAATGCCGGCCTTCTGCCCCCGTCTCCTGAGAGCGAGGCAGGAGCGGTCACGGTCGTGAGAGGGCCCAATATCAAGGACGTGCCGCGCGGGCGGCCCGTCGAGCCGACGCTGCGCGCCTCCGTGCTCATCAAGCTCGGCGACAAGGTCTCCACCGACGACATCTCGCCCTCGGGCACGGCCGCCCTCGTCTTCCGCTCCAACGTGCCCGCCATCGCGGAGTTCACCTTCAAGAACACGGATGCCGACTTCGTCGCCCGCGCTCGGGCCGCGGGGGCCGGGGTGCTCGTGGGCGGCGAGATCTACGGTCAGGGCTCCTCCCGCGAGGCGGCGGTGCTCGGGCCGCTTCATCTGGGCGTGCGCGTGGTTCTCGCCAAGAGCTTCGCGCGCATCCACCGCGCCAACCTCATCAACTGGGGGCTGGTGCCCCTCGAGTTCGACGATTCCGCCGACTACGACCCGATCCAGCGCGACGACGTACTGCGTTTCGACGATCTCCGCGACGCGCTCCACGCGGGGCGGAAGATCGCGGCGACGAACGAGCGAACGGGCGCCACCTTCCAGACGCGCTGCGTGCTCACCCCGCGCGAGCGCGACATCCTGCTCGCCGGAGGCCTCCTCGCCCAGACCGCCACCTCTCCCAATGCTGAGGGGGCAGTGAGGGAACCATGACTCAATCCCGCGTCCGAGCCGTCTACATGCGCGGCGGCACCAGCCGCTGCCTCGTCTTCCACGAGCGCGACCTCCCGCCCGCGGGGGCCGAGCGCGACTACATCCTCCTCGCCGCCCTCGGCAGCCCCGATCCCTACGGCCGCCAGCTCGACGGCTTGGGCGGCGGCATCTCCTCGCTCTCCAAGGCCTGCATCATCGGTCCCGCCACTCATCCCAGCGCGGACGTCGACTACACCTTCGCCCAGGTCGAGGTGAGCAAGCCGCAAGTCGATTACACGGGCAACTGCGGCAACTGCTCCTCCGCCGTGGGCCCCTTCGCCATCGAGGAGCGCCTCATCCA
>WNGE01001871.1_pt1 | contig 36666 bp, 35 predicted proteins | sample 5400651 | NCBI WGS metagenome assembly WNGE01 (sample SAMN13153370, study PRJNA577476) | soil metagenome | isolation source: 60 cm soil or saprolite under grassland replicate 2 | place: USA:California | collected 2016-06-15
CAAGTGTGGCTGCATAAGAAAAATTGCGAATGATTTTTTGGTTTTTAATTTCGGCCTTACTCAGTGCATCTTTTTTATCCTGTGCTGCTTTGGTAGCGGCTTCTTTTTTGTCAAACTCATATTGCATTTGCTGTTGCACCAGTTTCTTCGTGTTCTCTTTATTTAATAAGCTATCTCCGCAGGCGATGTCAAGCTTATAATCTTCCAGCGCCTTTTTATAGTTGCCCTGTGCGCTATCTAATGTTGCCAGGTTTTCATAGGTAAGTTTAATATATTCCAAATGACCAGTGCCTTTTGAAGTTGACAATGCTTTATTCAAGTATTCAGAAGCATCATTGTATTTTTTTTGCTTTATATAAACTGATGCGATGTTGTTATAAACAAAAGGAATTTGCCAATTGAGTTCTATTTCTTTATATATTTTTAAGGCAGCAAAATCATACTTCAACGCTTTGCTAAAATTTTCCTGCTTATCATTTATAACTCCGAGGCTTTATTTCCCAGTTGTTCCATTATTTTTAGAGAAGCAAAATCATGCTTTAGCGCATCGTAATAATTATGCCGACAATAATATATATTTCCGATATTGAACTCTGTAGCAGCAATACCTTGTCTATCCCCGGTTTGTTCTTTAATTTTTAAGGCATAAAAGAAACTGCGTAAAGCTTCAGGATAATTTCTCTGTGTGAATCTATTGTTCCCGATTTCATTATATGTAAACCCGATTTTTCTTAAAATTCTTCTTTTTGCGTTGCCTTTGCTGATAAAAGTAATTTGTTATATAAGGTTAATGCTTCATTGCAGGCTTTTACACCTTCATCACATTTTCCCTGCTGCCCATCAAGTGTACCTATAATTCTTTTTGAATCAGCAATCTCCATTTCATTGTCCAGCTTTTTTGCAAGTGTGAGTGCCTGATTGATAAAATAAAGAGCGGTATCAGCTTTAGTATCTGAATTCACGTGCAAGCTCAATCAGCGTATTTACTTTATTAGTATCATCTTTTTCCGTTTGAAAAACTTTTTTAAGTGAGTCAATGGTACTATTCTGGGCTGAAACATTTTGCAATGCAAATATTGCAATGAAGAAAACAAGAGTTCTCATAGCAGGTAGTTTAAACGGTCAAACTAAAGGTAATTATAGTTCCGGTATTTGCAGATGGTTGAATGTTTAATTTGCCCATTTATACTTTCCGTTTTTGCTTGCATATTTTTACCGTTATCGCTAACGATTTGCTTAATTCAGTTGCAAACCTTTCACCTTCACCCGTCCGACCAGGTCATCAGGGGGCTTCTTTGCCTTAACTTTTATTTTCCCCGATTTACTCCTATAATATAAATGGAATTGCTATGATTTTGTATTTTTGAATAGTATTATTCATTCATTTTATTCATGTGAACAGAAAGGTGAACAATAAAAAGAAGTAATTGCAACAAATTGATAAATAGAATATTAAAAACTTTTGGTGCGTTCTGTCCTCCCGACTATAATCTTCACAAACGCATCAAAAGGCTGGTAAAATTATGATTTTACAGCCTTTTTTTTTGCATGTTAAATCAAAATATATCAATGCTTGCCTAAACTAAAAGCTTTCCGAATGAAAAATTATATTTGGGTCATCAAAATTGAGATTTGTGATTTGTTTAATGAATTATTTCAGCGTGAATTTCAGCAAAATGTTTTTGAGCAGAACTTGCAAGTTTTATAAAAACTTAATACACATCTGATGAATATGAAAGGTGAGTAGTAATAAATTCATTAAGCTGTGCGCAACATTTATTGATCATTGACGATGCTCTGTTCAAAATGTAAAAACGAGCAATTTGCGTGATGAAGCAGCACGCATAGCAGGGGAAACAATAGACCATAAGAAGAATTACAAAAGTTGGCCACATAAAAAATATAACAATGCCAAATGAAACCGCACAAATACCTTCACTGCAAAAGCAAGCCACAGGAAATTACAGGTGGACAATTTGTACCCTTATTTTTTTTGCAACTACCATTAACTATCTCGACAGGGCTGTTATAAGTTTATTGAAAAGTTATCTGGAGAAAGATTTTAAATGGACAGAAACTGATTACTCAAATATCGTTATTGCATTTCAATTTTCGTATGCTGTAGGGTTGTTGCTTGCAGGACGTATTATTGATAAAGTCGGTACTAAAATTGGTTATGGAATTTCTCTTTTATTATGGAGTGTTGCATCCGTGGGGCATGCTTTGGTAAGAAGCACTTTTGATTTTGTTGTTGCACGCTCTGCACTAGGTGTAAGCGAGGCAGGAAATTTTCCCGCAGCAATTAAAACTGTTGCAGAGTGGTTTCCTAAAAAAGAAAGAGCATTTGCAACAGGCATTTTTAATTCAGGAACTAACATCGGTGCTATTGTTGCTCCGCTTACAGTGCCGTTTATTGCACAAAGTTTGGGATGGCAATGGGCTTTTATTATTACAGGTTCAGTTGGTTTTATATGGCTGATCTTTTGGTTAATTATGTATGAAATTCCCGCCCGGCATAAACGTCTTTCTAAAACAGAATACGATTATATACATAGCGATGCAGATGAAAAAAAAGTAAATGATGAACAGGCAGATAAAGGAAAAACTTCATGGCTTCAATTATTAAGATATAAACAAACATGGGCTTTTTTCCTTGGTAAATTTTTAACTGACCCGGTATGGTGGTTTTATCTTTTTTGGTTGCCTGCTTTTTTAAAAGCCCAATACGGCATAGAGGGAACAGTTATTGCATTACCTGTTGCACTGGTTTTTACCATGTCAACATTTGGAAGCATTTTTGGTGGATGGCTGCCATTAAATTTTATCAGCAAAGGATGGACTGTATATCGTTCACGCAAAACATCTATGTTTATTTACGCTCTCTTTGTTTTGCCTGTCGTATTTGCACAGTGGTTGGGCAGCATCAATATGTGGTTTGCTGTGTTGATTATAGGTTTGGCAGCATCAGCGCACCAGGCATGGAGTGCAAATATTTTCACAACGGTGTCGGATATGTTTCCGAAAAAAGCGGTTGGTTCCGTAACAGGTATCGGTGGCATGGCAGGTGCATTGGGCGGTATATTGATTGCCAAACTTGCAGGTTTATTATTTGATCATTATAAAGTTTTAGGCAAACTTGAAACGGGTTATTATATTATGTTTATCATTTGCGGTTTCGCTTATGTTACTGCATGGCTTATCATGCATGCATTAGTTCCGAAGATGAAAAGAGTTGAATTGTAAAACTAAATATATTACTAAGTTCATCTTCGTGTCCGGCAAGCGTTAATAATACTTCCGCATAGCGAATGGTCTCTACGATCACATCCGCATGACGGTGGGCTTATAAAAAAACAAGCACAAAAAAACCACGCTTTCTAAAACGTGGTTCCGTTTTATTTAAGAATGTGGATATGTTTATGGCTTTTTAGTTGCGCCGCCCGCAGGAGGATTATTTGTTTTTGGAGGCGTAGTACTGCCAGTCTTTGGTGCATCAGGATCACCGCCAAACTGCAATAGCTCCTGTGGCAATGAAGTAAGTTTTAATTCTTTGGCAACAGAGATAAATAAGTTGTCAACATTAGAACCAATCTCGTAAGATTGTGGCTTAAGAATAAGTGTATATTTTTTTGTATCAATTACTTTTTTATAAGCATCAGCTATCTGCCGATATAAAGGCTGAGCTAACTGGCCTCTTTTATTTTCAAATTTATTTTGCGCAATTTGTTGCCAGTAAACAATATTTGTCGTCATTTTTTTGCGCTCACCTTCTGTATAATCCAGCAATGCTTTTGACTTTTTACCCTGAGCAACCAAAACTGAATCTGCTTTATAAGTGCTGTCCAAACGCTTATATTCATTTGTATACACCTCATACTCAGCATTCAGCGAATCATTTTGGTAAATTTGCAAAAGGCTGTCTACATTACGATATTCGGGCATAACCTGTACCATAATATCTATATCGAATACGCCAATTTTCATTTGCTGTGCGTGTACGTTTTTACCTGCAAATAAAACAGCAGTTAAAATAAGTACGGAAAAGAAAACTTTTTTCATTTTTGTTCTGTTGAAATTATTAATTGATTTTTGATGACTGATTTTATCTGGTACCCAATTGCGCAAAACTTCATTACTCTTCTCTTTCTCCAATTTGGGTCGGCAAATATAATAGTAATCCTTTGGTTTTCTCGACTATAAAATGTTAACTGCTGAGAACCTGAATTTTGTTTGAACCCAGATTTTGTAGTTGGAAATGATTTCTTCAAATTCAATCCTACTGCCGCACTGGAAACAGTGGCAGAAAAACATTCTGTTATATAAACTGTCATTTTTCACATTGCTGTTTTTTGAAGTCGTTTATTTGATTTTTGGGCTGTTTATCAATGAATTTGATTAAAAAGTTTCAACTGCACAGCAGTTGAAAAGGAATTATAGAATCTGCTTTTTTGACAAAATAGTTTTAACTGCAAAATCTGGGTTGAATGCAATGAAACCTAATTTAGAAATGTTTAAATAAAAAACCACACCTGTCTGTTACATGGTCTCTTTCATTAGCTATTTTTTCTGTTAAGGCTTTTTATTCGGAGCAGAAGGATTTGTTTTTTGAGGTACAGTATTAGCTGTTTTTGGCGCATCCGGATCACCGCCAAGATACAAAAGCTCCTGTGGTAATGATGTAAGCTTTAGTTCTTTTGCAACAGAGATAAAAAGATTATCTACCGGGAAAAGATTATCGCCGGGATTACCAGGCTCATAAGCACCCGGCTTGAGAACCAATGCATACTTTTTTTGACTAACTACTTTTTTATAAGCTCCATACACTTGCTCATACAAAGGTTTGGCCAATTGAGATCTTTTATTTTCATATTTAGTCTGTGCAATTTGTTGCCAGTAGGCAAGATTCATATACATTTCCTGGCGTTTACCACCAGTATAATCTAATACAGCTTTTGGTTTGCCTGCTGCTGAATCTGCTTTCCAGGTGCTGTCGAGACGTTTATATTCGTTTGCATAAATACTATATTCGGTAGCAAGCGAATCATTTTGATAAATCTGTAACAGACTATCAACATTGCGGTATCCAGGCATAGCTGTTACCATATTATCTATATCGAATACGCCGATTTTCAGTTGCTGTGCCTGAACTTTTTCAGTTGAAAACAAAACGGCAGCTAATACGAGTAAGGAAAAGAAACCTTTTTTCATTTTTGTTTTTCCGGAATTTATTTGTTGATGATTTATTTTATTTGATACCTAATTCGCGCAATACTTCATCGCTCTTGTCTAATTTTGGATCGGCGAAAATAACAGTAATTCCTTCGCTTTTATCCAATATAAAATCATAGCCCCGCGCAACGGCAATTTTTTGTACCGCGTTATAAACCTTATCCTGCAAAGGTTTAACTAATTTTTCCCTTTCTTTAAAAAGATCTCCCTGGTAGCCAAAACGTTTTTTCTGCAGTTCACGCAATTCTTTTTCTTTATTAAACAATTCGTCTTCGCGTTTCTTTTTAAGATCCTCGCTTAGCATAAATTGCTCTGCATCATAATCCTTATACATTTTATCAAGATCAGCCTGTCTCTGGTCAATTTCTTTTTGCCATTGGTTGCTTACATCCTGAAGTTTTTTATCTGCATCCACATATTCCGGCATCTTACCAAGAATATATTTTGTATCAATAATTGCGTAGCGCTGTGCATAAGAACTAACAGTAAACAGCATAAAGGTTGCAGCAATCAGGAAAAACTTTTTCATACAAATTTGTTTTAATGAATTTAAGGTACTGCTTTTATTAATCTGGTTCAAAACCTAACATAAATGTAAATCTTGAAACATCTTTAAAGGATGAGCCAGGCCCGTATCTGTCTAACCCTATACCATAGTCAAAGCCAAGCAAACCAAACATGGGAAGGAAGAAGCGCATACCAACTCCAACAGATCTGCGCAGGCGAAAAGGATTATAATCTTTGAAAGAATACCATCCGTTTGCAGCTTCAAAGAAAGTTAAACCATAAATAGTGCTGCTGGCTGCAGTACTAAACGGATAACGTAATTCAAGCGTATATTTATTAAAGATGGTAAAGTATTGTGATGCACCCTGCTGATCAGGATTTACTCTCGGATCGGATGTTTCATAAACGGGATAACCTCTGTGTGCAATAATATCATAGCCCAATAACGCATAACTGTTACTTATTCCCGCATCACCCACCTGGAAGCGTTCAAAGGGAGAAATTTGTAAATCGGGATTATAACGCCCAAGATATCCAAACTTGGCAGCAAGTTTCATTACAAACTGTTTATTATGCTCTTCACCTTTAGGACGTCCGATGGGTACATACCATTCACCGGTAAAGCGCCACTTATGGTATTCAATCCACTCATAAGGATTTGCGGAATGAACGATATCTTTGTTAAAAAGCGAATAAGGTGGCGTTAATGCGACACTCAATGAAAAGTTAGAACCGGTGCGCGGAAATATTTGCTGGTCAAGAGAATAACGGCTTAGATTTATTCTGAAACTAAGGTTATTGGAAAAACCATTATTAAAAATTGACCCATCTCTAAGATGAAGATTCTGATCTATTGCATAGTTTTTGAGCCTGTACCTGGCATAATTAAAAGTAAAGCCAAGAGAAAAATAATCATCAGGCCATTTTAATTGTTTTTGTAAACCAACCGAAAAACCAGTAGTCTTAAAAAAAGAAGTGTCAGCTGCAGATTTTTCGTAAGTGCCTGTATAAGGATTATATGCATTTGCAAATTTGGTATCGTAAAAGCTAACAGATAATGCATTTCTTTTTTTGCCGCCCAGCCAAGGTTCTGTAAAAGAAATATTGTAAGAGCGGTAGGCGCGGCCATTGCTCTGCACGCGCAAACTTAACTTTTGCCCATCACCTACGGGTAAAGGATCCCATGCTTTTTTATTCCAAATATTCCTGATGGAGAAGTTATTAAAAGAAACACCGAGTGTACCGGTCAATCCTATGCCACCACCAAAGCCGGCGCTCAATTCAAGCTGGTCACTTGATTTTTCTACCACTTGCCAGGTTACGTCTACAGTACCATCATCAGGGTTTGGAACTATGTTTGGATTAATTTTTTCCTGGTCAAAAAATCCGAGGTTGGCTATTTCACGCTGAGAGCGAATCACATCACTGCGGCTGAATTTTTCTCCCGGCAGTGTTCGTAGTTCCCTGCGAATTACATATTCTTTTGTTCTTTCATTTCCGGTAATACGTATGTTTTTCCAGGTAGCTTGCGGACCTTCACTTATACGGATTTCAAAATCAATTGTATCATTATATACTGCTGTTTCTATAGGATCAACTTTAAAGAAAAGATAACCATCATCCTGATAAAGCCCACTGATATCTCCCCCTTCTGGGGTGATGGTTTTACCAAGTTTTTTATTTAGTAATTCAAGATTATAAATATCACCTTTATTAATCCCAAGAATGGCAGTAAGCAAAGAATCAGGATATTTTGTATTGCCTCTCCACGTAATATTACCAAAATAGTATTTGTGCCCCTCACCTACTTTAATATCAATATTCAAACTTGGCCTTCTGGCGGTGTCTACCGTATATACGGTGTCTTTTACAATAGTGGCATCACGATAACCAAGGGAGTTGTAATAATCAAGAATTTTTTCTTTGTCTTCTTCGTATTTTTTACTGTCAAATTTTGCTGAAGAAAAAAGTTTAAGACGTACGTAAGGATCTAAAACACGTTTTGTTTTTGTAAATGAGAGAAATCCTTTTTGTCTTAGATAATCACTGAATGTATAGCGTGTCGGATTGGCAAAGCCTCCTGTATCACTGCTTGGATAAAGCGTAATGCGGGTCATTTCCTTAGTACCCTTCATTTGCTTTTTCAGCTTCATCTCATCTACAGTATTATCAACAAAATTGATTTGGTTTATTTTTACTTTGCTGCCCTTTGTAATATAAAAAACAAGTGCAACTGAATTTTCCAAACCGGTATCCTGTTTTGTTTCTATTCTTGTTTGTACATTTCTAAAACCCTTCTCGAAATAAAATTTATCAATAGCATCGAGTGCAGTACGCCTCATATTTTCTGTTACAACCCTGCCTTTTATTAATCCTGTTTTTGGACCTAAATCATCCGCTTCACTTTTACCGATGCCTTTAAAAGAAAAATTTGAAAGCCTTGGTCTTTCGGTTACATTTATTTCAAGATAAATATTTGTGCCTTCAAGTTTCGTAATATAAATAGTGACATCACTAAAATAATTTTGTGCCCATAATTTTTGGATAGCTTTTGAAAAGTTATCAGCACCGGGAAGTGAAATTTCATCACCTACACTAAGACCGGAAACAGAAATGAGCAATGCTTCATCAAAGTATTTGTTACCGGTTATTTTAATACCTGCAATCTTATATTTTTGAGCTGTTTTCTGGTTAAGAATATTCAGCAGTTCTGCATCAAGTGAAGTAACAGGTTGTGTAGTATCAGTGTTAGCAGGATTATTGGGTACTTGTGCATGTGCAACAGTTTCCCAAAAGCCGAAAGTGGAAAGCGCTAATAAAAAAATGTAAAATCGCTGCATCCGGTTATATTTAATGCATCTGAAGGTGAACTGCAGTTGCTTTTTTTCTAAGTTTGGGCAAATTAAAAGGAATAATCAGAACTGTTTCAAAACTGTTTGTTAAAACAAATAGATATATTTTTTAATGAGCTACTTCTTCGTGTTTTAATTGTTCGCTTATTTTACCAAAACGTCTTTCACGGCTCTGAAAATCAATAATAGCATCATAAAGATTTTCTTTTCTGAAATCCGGCCAGCGCACATTGGTAAAATATAACTCGGCATAAGCAAGTTGGTATAATAAAAAATTACTGATACGGTATTCGCCACTTGTGCGAATCATTAATTCAGGGTCAGGAAATTCACTTGTAGTAAGGTATGATTGAAGTGTATCCTGTGTGATAGAAGAAGGGTCAATCTTTCCTGCCTTCACATCAAAAGCAATATTTTTTACAGCATTTACCAATTCCCAGCGGCTGCTGTAGCTAAGCGCCATAATAAGATTCATTCCAGTATTTTCCGCAGTTTCCGCCAGCACATCAAGCAATTCAATTCTTGCACTTTCGGGCAGCATTTTCATATCCCCAATAACATGAACCTTAATGTTATTTTTCTTTAAATCCGGAGTCTCCTTTTTAATGGTGTCAACAAGCAGTTCCATTAAACCCGTTACTTCATATGCTGGTCTGTCCCAGTTCTCTGTACTAAAGGCATAAAGGGTTAAGTATTCAATGCCAAGTTCGGCGGCGCTTTCCACTATATCACGTACACTTTCCACACCGTGAAAATGACCGTAAAGCCTGTCCTGACCTTTTTCTTTAGCCCAACGGCCATTGCCATCCATAATTATGGCTACATGTTTGGGGAGACGGGTTTTATCAATATTATCCAACAATTCCTGCATATTCCTGTACTGTTTAAGGGAATGCAAAATTAGTAAAATACACGGCTTTCCTGCATTTACCTGAAATTTTAAGGTTAATGTAGCAATAATTGAATGTTGCGGGTGAAGGATATCTTTATTATGGCATGGTAGCCGTTGCAACTGAAGGTCACACAAACTAAAGACTGTAAACCGAAGACTGCAACTGTAAACCGATTTCTTCTTATGCTCTTTTCTCGGTTTTTTCTTCTTCATCAGATAAATACTTTCTCTCCTGCAGTGAGATTACCTGCTTTATTCTTGTGGAAACGGTAGAAGGCCACTGCATCAAATAACTGATGATAAAATTGTCTTTTAAACTATTCTTCAAATTGCTGCGCAAAAGTTTTACCACAAAATCCTTTTCCACTTCGCCAGTTTCCTGCACACGTTTTAATAATCTGATGGCAAACATAGCGAGCAAAGCACCAATCAAAAACAGGAAGTTCCATTGATGTAGTGCAAGCACATGTATCTCTTTCATGCCATTAGGACTACCCCATTGAATATTCCAGTTGAGTTGCCTGTTGGCAAAGAAATCTGCAAGCCATCCGCCGATCAATGGTGCAATAGAGGAAAAGAATGCGGTGATAATATTTTTTGTAGACAGGTACACAATGGCATCTTCTCTTGGCGCCAGTTTTAAACCAATATTTGTCAATGAAAGATTGATGCCTGCCGTAGCAATTCCGGTGATTATGTTTATAATGGCTAACAAAATAACATTAGTGAATTCATTAGCAGATGCGCCCACAAAACACCATGCAATAATGCAACAGATATATAACGGAGCACCAATTGCTATAATAGTTTTATTGCTGTAACTATCAGCGTATCGTCCCCAAAGTTTAATAGATCCAATGCTGCTTAATTGCGTTAAGATGCCAAGAGCGATAATGTATGATAAAGGCAACCCGATTGTCTTCATCATGTAAACAGAAAAGAAAGGTGTTGCAATATTTAAAGCAAATACCCATGCAGAATTAAATATCAAAAGATTGCGGAAATTACCATTCTTCAATGGCTTTTTAAAAAGTTTAAATATGTTTTCATTTGCCAGTTGAGATTGCGGTTCAGGAGTCCGCGATAAAAAGAAAGCACCGCACAAACCAATCGCACCACCTGCAATAAACATGCACGCATAGGCAGTTAATACGGCGTCCGGATTATGTTTCTTTACAAAGTCAAGCATGAATGCTATTGTAAGACTCATTATAACATTAAGCATTTGAGTCAACCTGCTTCTGTGCGAAAAATATGTACCCAACATTTTTTCTGGTACTAAATCTTTCATCCACGAATTCCAGCTTGGCCCGGCAATAGAGCCAAAGAAATAATAAAAGAAAAGGAAGAAGATAAGTACTTGTATAGTAGTGGCTGAAGAGAACAATAAGGGCAGGGTGCCAATTATCAGCAAAGGAAAACGTGCAAGGAATGCGCATATTACTGAAACAGCCCTGCGGTTATTATATTTTTTTACCAGCCATATTGATAATAATTGAAAGATGTTTGTGAATGTAGGTAGCGCAGCAAGTACACCAATTTGAAAATTGGAGGCGCCCATCAGCAATGCCATAGATACAAGGAAGGCTCCGCCTGTAAGTGCAGTCATCGCTTCTGCGGCAAGACCATCTTTAATCACCAGTTTTAAACCGGTCTGTACCTGTTGTTCAGTTAATTGTTTACTTGGACGTAAGTTCATGGAACTTTCCTGATATATCTTTAACGTTTAAGGAGCTGTAAAAATTGAAGCGTTGGTAGAAAAGCAGTTAAGAAAATATGGCGAAACAAAGTGGTCATATGCTTTCACTCTAATTTTCCAAGGCTTATGGATTTTGATATCAAATGTAGTATTAGATAAAATGAATGTGGCTTTAAAACGAATTAAAACATTTTAGTTTAACCAAAATTTAAAAATGAATTTGTTGATATTATGTGGAGAAATTCTGTTGTTTCTTAAAGAATTTTGCGAACATTTAAACTTGGAAATTATTAATAAACTAAGTTCTCTTTCCCCAACAAAAAAGAACCAATTACCAATGCATCAAATGGTGATGTCCAGAAACATTCAACTGCATCACGTGGCGTGCATACAATGGGTTCTCCTCTTGTATTGAATGAAGTATTTACCAGTACGGGAACACCTGTAAGTTTTTTAAACTCTTTCAGCAATGCATAATAACATGGATGTTGTCGCTGATTAATGGTTTGTATTCTTGCAGTGCCATCCACATGCCGCACCGCAGGAATATTGTCTGCCTTATCATCATTAACATCATACACAAACAACATGAAGGGAGAATAAGAAGCATCATTAAACCATTCCGGCGCATCTTCTTCCAATACCACGGGTGCAACCGGGCGAAAATCTTCACGGTCTTTAATATCATTCAGTCTTGCCTGCATCTCCGCGTGTATAGGGGATGCAAGAATAGAACGACTTCCCAAGGCTCTTGGTCCAAATTCCATGCGACCCTGATACCAACCAATCACTTTATCCTGTGCAAGAATCTGAGCAGCTTCTTTTGCAACATTATTTAGTCTGCGGTAGGACACTTTTGTCCATTTCAAGAAGGCTTCTATTTCTTCATCAGTATATTCAGGGCCCCAATATGCATGTTCCATAACAAATGATCTTTCGTTTGTTTTTCTTTGCTGAACATCTACCCATAAAGCGGCTCCTAAGGCAGTGCCTGCATCTCCAGCGGCAGGCTGCACCCAAATATTTTTAAAAGGACCTTTATCTCTTATCACTGCATTCATCACGCAATTCAATGCAACGCCACCCGCCATGCATAAATTCTCTTCATGTGTCGCTTCATATAACCAGTTTATCAGTTGCAGTACGGTTGCTTCCAGCACTTTTTGCAGTGAGTATGCAATATCAAAATGTTTTTGCGTGAATGGCCCATTGCGTTTTCGTGCAGGACCAAACATAAGATTAAGGCGATATTCGTCAATTGTATATTTGCCATTTTTTCCAAGTTGAATCAGCGAACTGAATTCATCAAGATAGGTTGGCCTGCCGTAAGAGGCAAGTGCCATCACTTTATATTCATCAGAAGAATGCAAAAAACCAAGATGAGCTGTAACTGCTTCATACAACAATCCTAAGGAATGAGGAATCAACACCTCGCTTAGTTTTTCAAGCTGGTTTCCTTTGCCGAGATAATAAGTGGTGCCTACATTTTCTCCTCTGCCATCAATAGTCAACACTGCTGCATGCTGATAAGGTGAAACAAACAATGCACTTGCTGCATGTGCAATATGATGGTCTACAAAATGCCATTCAAAATCATCTGCGGTTGTACTATCAAACCTTTTTTGCAAGTGATGCGGGTAACCACTCACCAACAACTTAGCTGCACGCCTGATAGAAGAAAGATAGAGATCATCAAGGCCTGGATACACTTCTATTTTATTAATATCAGGATCGAATGAATAGGCGATATGATCTACTTCACTTAAATGAATGCCCGCTTCTTTAAGACAATAATCAATCGCATGATACGGTAATTCATAGGCGGAAAAAGGTGTCGGTCTTTTTCCGTGCTTCACATGTGTAAATCTTTCTTCTTCCGCAGCCGCTATTAATTCTCCGTCTTTTATAAGTGACGCAGCAGAATCATGAAATGCTGCATTGATTCCAAGAGTGTACATGAGTGTCTGTGTTCATTTTATAGAATAAGAGACATGCAACTTCTTCATATTTAATGCCAACATGGTTGAGGGTATAATTTTCTACAGACAGTTTTCAGTCCCCAGTTGCCAGTTTTCAGTCCCCAGTTGCAACTTGCGACCTGCAACCTTGTAAGCTGTGACCGGAAATTGTATTTTAAACTTATATGCTAATGAGTGTTATTTTTGCAGCATGGCAAGAATACAAACCGAGAAAGATGTTTCCCGCAAGGAAGTGATCCTGAAAGCATCAGCAAAATTGTTCAGGGAAAAAGGTTATAAAGCCGCAAGTATGCGTGATCTCGCTGTAAAGGTTGGGGTAGAAGCTGCAAGCCTTTATAATCATATCCGCTCAAAAGCTGAATTGCTGCATGATATATGTTTTAATGTGGCGAATGTTTTTTTTGAGCACCTTGGTGTTGTAGAAGCAACCGATGCTCCTGCCATAAATAAATTGGAAACTTTATTGCGCTTTCATATACGACAGATGCTCGAGAATTTTGAAGAAGTATATGTAAGTGACAGGGAATGGCGCTATTTGGCAGAACCATATTTATCGAATTACCGCAACCAGCGACGCAGCTATCGCAGACGGTTTGCAGCAATTATACAACTGGGCATTGAGCAGGGACAAATCAATAAAATTGACGCCTCCACTGCCGTGCTCATTTTACTGCATGCAATTGGAGGTATAGATTCATGGCATCGCAGCACACATAAAATAAGCGGTGAAGAACTTGAAGAAAATATGGTAACAATACTTATAGAAGGGCTAAAAAAATAATTGTGACAACCGTTTTTGATTAAATGATTTCCATCGCATGTCAGTTCATTTTGAAAAGATTCGTATAAAACAGATAAGACGTGAAACCCCCGATTGTGTGTCTATTGTTTTTGATATACCTCAGGAATTACAGGAAAAATTTTTTTATAGGCATGGGCAACATCTTACCATGCGCACTTTTATCAATGGTGAAGAAATTCGCCGCTCATACTCGTTGTGCAGTTCACCATTAGAGAACGAATGGAGAATAGCAGTGAAAAAAGCCGAAGCTGGTTTGTTCTCTACTTATGCCAATCAAGTTTTAAAAACCGGAGACCTTCTTGAAGTAATGCCTCCGCTCGGCCATTTCTATACAGAAGTTAATCCTGCTTATAAAAAATCTTATGTAGCTTTTGTCGCAGGCAGTGGCATTACGCCGGTTATATCCGTTATCAAAACTATTTTAGCTACTGAGCCCAACAGCAGTTTTACACTTGTTTATGGCAACCGTAACAGAAGCTCTATCATTTTTCGTGAACAACTTGAAGCACTGAAAAATAAATATATTAATCGGTTTAGCCTTATTCATGTGCTTAGCCGTGAAATGACAGATGCACCTATCAATCATGGAAGAATAGATGCAGCAAAATGTGCTTTGCTTTTTGAAAAAGTAATAGACATTCATGCAGATGAATTTTTTATTTGTGGTCCTGAAGAAATGATTTTTACTGTAAAAGATTTTTTACAAAAAAAAGGGGTTGAAGAAAAGAAAATTCATTTTGAATTATTTACTACTCCGGGCATTAATCAAAAAGTAAAAACTAAAACTAAAAAACACGAGCAGACAGAAAAAGCAAAAAGTCATGTAACCGCTAAACTAGATGGAATCATTTTTGGGTTTGATGTTGATTATGACGATGCTATTTTGGATGCAGCATTGAAAAAAGGCGCTGATCTTCCTTACAGTTGCAAAGGTGGAATGTGTTGTACCTGTAAAGCAAGATTACTGGAAGGTGAAGTTAAAATGGATGTACATTATGGACTTGAAGCCGAAGAAATTGAAGAAGGTTTTATTCTTGCCTGCCAGTCACATCCAAAAACAGAAAAGGTGGTAATTGATTTTGACATTAAATGATGAGTGGAAATAAGTTGCAGGTGCACGTTACAAGTTGCAAAGAACTACAAATTGTTTCCTAATTCTCGCTGTATTCAGGTTGTATCAGTTTGAAACAGTTTCTTATAATTTCAAATTTTACTTCCTGTGGAGTTTCCATGGGTTCTCCGTCAATATGCAGTGGTGCATATTTTAGATTTTTGATGTTGAGTGAATGTGTTTGAAAATAAAGCACATTCTTTTTTGAAATATCTTCTACCAGTTGCTGCAATTTATTATTACCACGCAACTGCTTTAATATGGCGAAGGGAAGTTTAGCCTTATTCATTTTCTGTACTATAACTACATCAAGCAAGCCATCATTTAAAATCGCTTTTGGTGCAATTGTAAAATTGTTGCCAAACTGGTTGCCATTCGCAACGCTGATAAAAAATGCATCTGTAAAGAATGAAAAATTATCGAGTACAATTTCGAACTGGTAAGGCTGCGCCTTAAAAAAATGAATGATACTTTGTTGGGTATAAGTAAGTAAACCACGTGCTGCTTTGTTTGCAAATTCATGAGCAACTTTTGCATCGAAACCAAGACCACTCAACATACAGGAAAAATGATCATTAACTGCAAAAGCGTCCACAGCTGCCGCATGACCATGAATGATGATGTCAATTGCTTTTTGAAGATTTCTTGGAATGTTGGCAGCAAGTGCAAAACCATTGCCGCTTCCTAATGGTATTATGCCGAACCTGACAGGTTCTGTATGCAATGACTGAACAACCTGGTTTACTGATCCATCGCCACCAATTACAATTACATCTGTAATATGCTCCTGTTGAATTTTATATTTCAGAAAATCGTAATTGCCACCAGGATCGGTAGGTATAATTTCAAAATCAATTTTTTCTTTTTTAAAGGCGGTTTCTATGTATTTCAATACGACTTCTTTTTTGGAAGTACCTGAAATAGGGTTAACCAGGAAAATAATTTTACGCATAATCTATTCAATGCTTTTGCAAGGCAATCTTAACTTTAATTATTCTAAACTCTCCGGGACAAATTTATAAACATTAATAACGAATGCCGCGAAACTTTCTTTTTACTAACACTACTTTATGAATAAATTAATTCCTTTTTACACCATTATTAATTTAACTTCTACTAAGTGTTAGACAACATCAACATCTTTTACTATAACTATTTTTATGCCTTTTAGTTTTACATCAAGGTTTTTATTCTAAAGATTTATATTGGGTAAAAGATTCTACATTTCTTTTAAACAATGTAAACTCTTTTACAAATCATGGATTGAAAGAATCTTCATTATTACGGAACTCGTGTATTCAAAAGTTATTCTCTTATAAATCGCGCTTATTGTATTTGCAAAATATAAATCATAACGGGGTACATGAACTACGAGCGTTTCTGTTTGTGCATTTTAATAACAACTATCTTCGCAACACTCAAATTGAATTAGCTGCCATGCATTTTGAAAGAAAGCATCTTACCAATGATGAATTAATATCTATCTATAAAAAGTTATTACTACCACGTTTGATTGAAGAGAAAATGCTTTTGCTTTTACGACAAGGCAAAATAAGCAAATGGTTTAGTGGTATCGGCCAGGAGGCCATTGCTGCTGGATGTGCACTTGCATTGGAGCCTGATGAATGGATAATGCCTTTGCACCGCAACCTTGGCGTTTTTACAACACGCAATATTCCTTTACATAAATTATTTATGCAGTGGCAGGGAAATAAGGGAGGATTTAGTAAAGGAAGAGAAAGAAGTTTTCATTTTGGCACAAAAGAATTTCATATCTGTGGCATGATCTCTCATTTAGGTCCGCAGTTAGCAATAGCAGATGGCGTTGCACTTGCTTATAAATTAAAAAAAGAAAATAAAATTTCCCTTGCATTTACAGGCGAAGCCGGTACCAGCGAAGGTGATTTTCATGAAGCATTAAATGTTGCATCTGTCTGGGATTTACCAGTAATATTTATCGTTGAAAATAATGGATATGGTTTGAGTACTCCGGTAAGAGAACAATACCGTTGTGAAAATCTTATTGACAGGGCAAAAGGTTATGGTATAGAGGGCGTACGCATTGATGGAAACAATATACTTGCTGTTATTGACACAATAAAAGGTGTACGTGAATATTGCATAAGAGAACAAAAGCCGTACCTCGTAGAATGCACTACATTTCGTATGCGTGGTCATGAGGAGGCAAGTGGCACCAAATATATCCCCAAAGAATTGTTTGAAGAATGGGCGTTAAAAGATCCGATCATAAATTTTGAAAGATATTTATGTAACGAACATGTAGTTAACGAAGCTGAAATTAATAACATAAAAGAAGAAATAAAACAACACATAGAATCAGAATTACAAATTGGTTTTCGTGCTGAGACATTGATTCCGGATAGTGAAGAAGAATTGCATGAGGTATATGCACCAAAGGCACAAGTGCAAAGTAAGAAGTACGAAGTACGAATAATAGATAATTCTAATCAACCGGCAATTGGTAACCCGCAATTAACAACTGACAACCGGCAACTGGGAACTACTGAAAAACGTTTTATTGATGCTATTAAAGAAGGCTTGCGCCAATCCATGCATCAACATGAGAATTTAATTTTAATGGGCCAGGATATTGCAGAATATGGAGGAGCGTTTAAAATAACAGAAGGCTTTGTACAGGAGTTTGGCAAATCAAGAGTGCGTAATACGCCATTATGTGAAAGCGCAATTCTTGGTGCTGCATTGGGATTAAGCCTTGAAGGTTTTAAAAGTATGGTGGAAATGCAATTTGCAGATTTTGTAACGGTAGGTTTTAACCAGGTTGTAAATAATCTTGCTAAAATATATTATCGTTGGGGACAAAATGCGGATACTGTTATTCGCATGCCAACGGGTGCAGGCGTGGGCGCCGGCCCCTTTCATTCGCAAAGTAACGAGGCATGGTTTGTACATACGCCGGGATTAAAAGTGGTATATCCTTCAACGTCAATTGATGCAAAAGGATTACTTATTGCGGCTATAAATGATCCAAATCCTGTTATGTATTTTGAGCATAAGGCTTTGTATCGCAGTATAAATGGTTTAGTGCCCGATGAATATTTTGAAATTGAAATTGGCAAAGCGCGTCTTGTGCGGGAAGGAAGCGACATCAGTATTATCACGTATGGAAGTGGAGTGCATTGGGCAACTGAATATGCACAGCAGCATTCTGATATTTCCATTGACATACTTGACCTGCGAACTCTGCTTCCTCTGGATTATGATGCGATTAAAAGTTCTGTTTCAAGAAGCGGAAAAGTTTTATTGCTGCATGAGGACACTTTAACCGGTGGTATTGGCGGAGAAATAAGTGCGTGGATAACGGAACATTGTTTTGAAATGTTGGATGCACCTGTAATACGTTGTGCATCGCTCGATACACCTGTGCCTTTTAATCTCGAACTTGAAAAAAATTTTCTTGCAAAATCAAGATTGGATGTGTATGTGCAAAAACTGATAAAGTATTAAGAAATATTTGAACTGTTGCAATAACCTATCCTATGTTATTCTATTTTGTAAAATACATATCGCACTTTTGATGTTATACCATGACTTCCCTCGTAGTGTTCGTCTTTAGTTTCTAATTGCATAAATGATTCTGTCTCAAGTATTATGTCAAAACTTCGCGTATATTTAAGTGGGTAGGGATTATTAATATCAATTACAATTTTGTTATCTGCTGTTCTATTCCATTCACCATTTTCTTCTTGTATATATTTAAGAGGACTGAATATTCTGATTTGATGGTCACTTGAAAAAGTCCAGACACTATTTGTTATTTCTGAGCTATGATACAGATCTGGGTAGTAAAAAATCACTTGAAATAATGACCAATTGATATTTTCCGAAGCGTCAGCTTCAGGTTTTATCGGTTCTTCTTTTTTGCAACTTACAGTTGCCATAGCGAATATTAATATTGCTAATAGTGATGAAAAAAAATTCTTTTTCATTGTAATTGATTTTTGAAGGCTATTCATTTGTAGTTGAGAGAAATATAATCATGTATCATGTTAGATACTCAAAATTGTAAATACGATGCTTTTAGTTTTAAAATAACCTGAAATAAACTACAATAAGGTATAATTAAAATTTGATAATGGAAGCACTATTTCAAAGGGGTAACGATAGCTGTATTAGTGACGCAATAAAGGCATCACAGTAGCATACAGCTAAGTACCCTAATAAAAGTCCTTATTAAAATGAGAAAACTTGCGTTATTAGTTTGTTGCTACAGCGCCGGAGCCAGAATCTGATAAAAGTAACTGCACACTTTCCTGCAATATTACTTGCCTTTTTGCTTTAAAAACTTCAAGCTTATCATTGGGCAAACGCAGTGTATAAAATTTTCCTTCGGCAAGTGTTTTATCAAAAGAAGGATTGAGCTGATTGAATTGTCCCAGGTCAATTGAAAGATAATTTGCAACTGCGGTTGAATTATATTTTCCCACTATTTCAATTGTTCCGAGATCAGCTATTTTAGTAAGTGAATCTATTTTGTTTTGAATATAAGCAAGTGTTGCCTTTTTTTCGTTCGTTTCATCGGCAGTTAATGTTGTCCAGCCACCATTACCTTCAAAAAAATAATGAGTGGCAATATATTTTTTTACATGATTGCGTGTTTCTTCAGGAAGATATGATTGTAAATCCCAAAAATTGTTTGAACCCGATTTGGTTATTGCCTTCTTAACGCACCCTGCGCCACCATTGTAAGCGGCAATTACCAAAAGCCAGTCTCCAAACTGATTATAAAGGTCTTTAAGAATTGTGGCCGCAGCCTTTGTACTCTTATTAAAATTGGTACGCTCATCGAACTTGCCTGTAACTTTCAGGCCGCACCTTTTTGCTTCATCAGGCATCAGTTGCCAGGGACCTACTGCTCCTTTGCATGAAACAGTATTGGGCTGTAATTCACTTTCAATTACTGATAAATATTTCAATTCAACAGGAAGGCCGTTATCAGCTAAAATTTTTTCATACAGTATAAAATATGGCTTCGCCCATGTTTGCAATTTTTCAAGATCCTCTGATTCTTTGGCAAGATAATCATCTACAAAAGGAATTACATTGGAACTTAATTCAAAACGAGCCGCATTAGCAAGATCTCTGTTTACAGAGTTAAGCGGGCTTTTAAAACCTTTAATACTATCATGCTCGTTTGAAGGAAGGTTTATAATATTTTTAGGATAGCTCTTATTGATAAAAGAGGTAAATGTTAGCATCAAAAGCATCAAAACAGTCAGGTAGGCAAGATGCCTGAATGTGATCGTTTGCATAAGGTATGTTTTTAAAGAGATAGGTTTTCAGTCAGCAATAATCAAGCCTAAATTGGTTTAGCCCTTCTGCAACAGTTAGTTATCATTACCTTTAAGCTGTAAAAATAGTTTTGACAGACGGAGTAAAGTAGTCTCATCATCATGCGCAGCCATAGCCTGCAAGCCAAAAGGCATTCCCCAACTATTGGAAAATAAAGGAACAGAAATGCCAGGTATGCCGACAAGATTTGCAAATACAGTATAAATATCTGCAAGAAACATTTCTATAGGGTCATTACTTTTTTCATCAAAATGAAAAGCCGGCGAAGGAACTGTTGGAGAAATAATGGCCTGGTAATTTTTGAAGATTGTTTGTGTGGTATCGTACAAAATTTTTCTTACCTGCTGAGCCTTTGTAAAATATGCATCATAATAACCGGCGCTCAACACAAAAGTACCCAGCATAATGCGTCTCTTTACTTCCCTGCCAAATCCATGACTTCTTGTTTTCTTATAAAATTCTGTAAGATCTGCAAAATCATGTTTAGCAGCATAGCCATATTTTATTCCATCAAAACGGGAAAGATTGCTTGAAGCCTCTGCAGTTGTAAGAATATAATAGGCCGGAACAATATAATCAAGCATATTAAATTTAACCGGCTCAACAGTATGGCCGAGATCGGTCAGCTTTTTTATAAATGCGTTAATGGAAACCGCAATTTCAGGATCGAGTGCAAAATGTTCCAACGTTTCTTTAAAATACGCAATTTTATACTTGCCGCCGCTATCATTTAGTAATCGTGAATAAGCAGGAACATCAGTTGTACTTATCGTGCTGTCAAATTCGTCAACACCAGCTATTACTTCGAGTGTTAAAGCAATGTCTTCAATGCTATTTCCAAAAATACCGATCTGGTCAAAAGAAGAAGCATAAGCTATTAAACCATACCGGGATATTCTTCCATAGCCCGGTTTTAAACCAACAATACCACAAAAATCTGCAGGCTGCCTTACAGAACCTCCTGTATCACTGCCGAGACTTATCATACACAAAGCTGCCTGCACCGCTACAGCAGATCCACCAGAAGAACCACCCGGAACACAACTATTATCTTTTGCGTTAAGCACATTGCCAAATGCTGAATTTTCGTTACTGCTTCCCATAGCAAACTCATCACAATTATTGCGGCCAATAATTATTGCTCCTTCAGCAAGTAATTTTTCAACAACAGTTGCATTATAAATGGAAGTAAATCCTTCCAGAATTTTGGAAGCTGCGGATACCTTATGGCCTTTGTAACAAATCACATCTTTTAATGCTACCACTACACCATGAAGCTTGCCTGTTGGTGTTCCTGATATGCGCGATGCATCTAATTGTGCTGCACGCTGTAAAGCTTCTTCCCCGTATATTTCGAGAAAAGCATTAAGATGTTTATTCGCTTCAATCTGCTGTAAATAATAAGAAACGGCCTCAACACAAGTGGTTTGGCCGTTTAATAAAGAAGATTGATAGTCTTTGATAGAAATAAAGCTAAACAAAGGCTTATCGGAGTTTAAAACGGGAATAAATTACTGCTGAGTACTTGTAGTAGTAGTGGTAGTAGGTGCATGATCTTTTTCGTTCACGCGTTCATTCAATCCTTCTTCCAATTCTTTCTTCACATTGTTTTTTGCATCATTAAATTCACGGATGCCCTTGCCTAATCCTCTCATAAATTCTGGGATTTTGCGGCCACCAAATAAAACAAGCACTACAACCGCGATAAGCAGTATTTCCTGAAAACCTAAATTACCCATAAAAAAGTTTTGAGATGTGAATGGCGAAGTTAATTATAAATTTTTCTCCAAATCAATAATTATTGTTAACAGCAAAATAATGAAATTATTTTTTTGAGCCTGGCTTCTGTTTAATTGGCATCTTTTGTTCCGCCTCAGGCGGATACTTTTACGTTCTGTTCTTTAATTGTACTTTTCCGCGAATGATAAGTAGCCAATAATAAAAAGGAATTGGAAATGGGATAAAAGATAATGAATTCTATATCTTAATAAATGAGTTCTCGTCTCAAATAGTTTAAACATAAAAAAGCAGAAATCTTTAAAACTTCTGCTTTTTAAAAAAATATTTTGAGGAATTTTACAAGCGTTTTTCTTTAATTCTTGCGCTTTTACCACTGCGTTCGCGCAGGTAAAACAATTTAGCCCTGCGTACCTTGCCCACTTTATTTAACAAGATAGATTCAACATTAGGAGAAAAGAAAGGAAAAACTCTTTCAACACCAATTCCATCAGAAATTTTCCGTACCGCAAAAGTAGCTGTAGCTCCTGTGCCCTGTATTTTTACAACATCCCCACGAAAACCCTGAATACGCTCTTTACCGCCCTCTATAATTTTATAGTTAACAGTAATATTATCTCCGGCTTTAAATTTTGGGAATTCTTTTTTGGCCGTAAGCTGGTCGTGAACAAATCGCACTGCCGAGTTCATAGCTTAAAATTTTAAGGACGGCAAAGGTAATGGCTGTAAAAAGAACTTCCAAATAAAAACTAAGATTATGCAATCGTACTCCCTTTGCATTTTTACATTAAAAAGAACTGACCAATTATCGGCATATTGTTTTACTTACGAGATACTACTTCATTCAACAACTAATATTTCAGAAAGATTAACAAACAGCTTTATGGTCAGCCCCTTTAAAATGCAGTGATAAATAAATTAATAATGCGATGCGTGTACGCCTTCTTTTATCTCTTCTATTAATTTTCTGTTGAATGCTTCCAGATCTTTGGGACTACGGCTCGTAACCAGACCATTATCTACCACCACTTCTTTATCCAGCCAGTTAGCGCCTGCATTCTCCAGGTCTGTTCGAACAGAATAATAGGAAGTCATTGTTCTTCCCTCGAGCATTCCTGTTTCTATTAATAATTGTGGACCGTGACAAATAGCTCCCACAGGCTTATGTTCTTCTAAAAATTGTCGCGCAAATTCTACACAATCCTTATTAAGCCGCATCTTGTCAGGGTTGATAACACCACCCGGAATCATCAACGCATCATAATCATCTGGTTTTGCTTTCGAGATATTAACATCAACAGGTAATTCAATAGACCAATGATCATGATCCCATGCTTTTACTTTATCTTTTTGCGGCGATACAATATGTACAGTTGCCCCGGCTTCCTCCAGCGCTTTTTTAGGACTGGTTAATTCTACTTCTTCAAAACCGCTTTCGGTTACAATGGCTATTTTTTTGCCTTCAAGGTTTTTCATAACTGTAAATTTTGGTTAAAAATCAGTTAGCGAAAAATTGGCGCAAAAACCAAGCCCGCTTTGTGCTAATCTTTGCATGGAGCCATTACAGAATTGCTAATATTTATTGAGGATTTCTTTTCATAGTATCTCCCTGCATGGCAGTATCACCAACAGGTTGTATAATAGTATCCCTACTTGTTGATATTCTTTTTGATGGATTACAGCCAATAGCAAAAAATATTGCTACAAGGATGAAAAATATTTTTTGCATTGAATGTTTATTTACCTCAAACAAATGTTCATTATTCTACAAACCATAAAAGCCATCTTTTGAAAGATAGCTTTATTGAGCAAACATAAATTCCATACCGGCATTAACGATGATGCGTAGTATCAGTATTATTCATGTTTGATGTAGTATCAGTATGCGTCGTGTTGGTAGTATCTGTAGCTGAGCTATTTGTTGTAGTTGTTTTTGATGGATTGCAACTAAAAATACATGCTGCAAGAGCTACAGTTATTACAATTAATATTCGCTTCATAGGTTCTATTGTTTTTGAGTGAACAATTATTTAAGCAATGAATGCATACAATTATCCTGCCAGCAATAATGGGCTTCAAAATAATTATCCTGTAAGTATTAAATGTCGTCCTATTTTTTGGTGCTGTTTTAAATCAGTAAAGAATCTCTTTAATAGAAGTTGCAGTTTGCAAAACACAATCACTTTACATATTCCACCAGTAAGTGAACTTCAACACAAAAGCCCGTGTGCGTACAGAGAGTGGTGCAGGAAAATAATTATCTGTATATACAAGAAACAAATCGGAGGCTGGCCTATAACGCCATTGCAAACGTGTGTTGAGATTAATATTATCTAATTGGTTATTGTATTGCAGAAAAGCAGTAAAATATAATTTATTGGTAAAGGTTATATCAACACGGGGGCCGACGAGCCAAAAATCTGTAACGCCCCAGGGTTGTGGCAGATCGATATGATTGTAACTGGCATTGAGCGTAATGCTTACATAAGGCTGAAAACGATAACCAAGATCACCTGAAAGATTAAGCCTTGTACCATCATTATAGTAACCTCCAAAACGCGTAGAAAAATCGAAAGTAAACAACTGCTGCGGTTTGGATGTGTAATCTGTTCCAAATGCATTCCATCGGTGATGGGTACCTTTTGCCAATGTGTCTTTACCCGAGTTGGTAGGATCAAAAGGCTGTAGCAATTCCACATAATCGTGCGCTATCCATGCATCGAATATACTTTGATCGCGAAAGCTAAGTATATAGGAAAGAAATGTTTCATTATCGGTTTGATGAAACGTTTTATTAAAAAAATATGTAGAGCTAAGTTTTGGACCATGGCTTAATACCGTGCCTCTTTTTGGAAAAAATAAATAAGCAATGGAAGGATTTATTTTGATATAATTTTTGCGTGGCACATAACCAACTTCTGCTGTGTAATTTTTCCCTACGACTTCATTCTGCCAGGAGATTTTCCATTTACGGCTCAGGTATTGCAGGCTATCCGCAAACACAAAGTCTTTATCGTTTATACCAGGGTTAAAGGATTTTAAAAACAAAGCCTTCCCCGTCCATAAATTATTCGATGATGCGAGATTATATTCTATTCCTATGTTTCGATTGTATAATGAATATTGTGGTTTGGTTGTATCTTTTTCAGAATCATAGTTAATGGATTGTTTGTTCACAAACATCAATCTAATATTGGAGCGTGAAAATACTCTGCGTTGTAAGGCAACTACGGCAAAGTTTTGAACAGGTAATCCCGTTTCATCAACACTTTCTGTTTGCATATCCATTGCACCGATACGCCAGTTTTTGCTAAGACTTCCGCTTAGTCTTGCACCAAAACTTATTGGGACACCCAACCCAATGCGTCGTGAAAAAAAAGGACGAATGTTTTGATACCCAAAATTTGCAAACAGATCACTGTTCTCTAAAAAAAATTGTCTTTTTTCCGGGAAAAATAATTCATATCGATCAAGATTGGTTACCTGTTTGTCCACTTCCACCTGTGAAAAATCGGGATTAACAGTAAGATCCAAATTGAGCGAGGATGTGATAGCAATCTTTGCATCGCCGCCAATATCTTTCCTGTAATCAGCTTTTTGTTTATGTTCATAATCTTTTGAAACACCTGCCAGTGCATAAGGAATAACAGAAATATTCAGTCCCGGATCGGGCGGAGGCCGATCCCAAACAAGGGTGCCTGTATAGGCAAGAGAAACGGAAGGAAATTGTCTTGGAACAGGCGCCCATGCTGATTTTTCCGCAACATTAATATCGAGCCTGCTGAAATTAATTCCCCATTGAGTATTGCCTTTTTTGTACCTGATGGTTTTAAAAGGAATAGATGCTTCGAATATATATTTGTCAGGATAATTTTTTACTGCTGAAATCCATTTATTATCCCAGTTAAGGTTGTTGGCGCCACCTTCATACAACATGCCATCGTATTGGGCACCGGCAGCATTTGCACCGAAAGTCAATCCATTAGTGCGGTCATCAAAAGGGTCAATGCAAAAAATAAAATTATCATTCTTGCCAAAATTAAAATCGCGTCGCAGCGATTCAACCATATAGGGCTTCGGACTTACTTTATAGCAAGTAGCGATAATGTATAAATTTTCATTGTCATAAGTCATGCGCACTTCAGTAGGTACTATTGCATGGCTTGTATCCATTGGCACCATTTGGAAAAAATTTTTTGCAACTTCAGCATCAAGCCATGCCTGTTCATTTATTTCACCATCAACGACAATAGGGGATGAGGCTTTGTGAATATGCAGTTGATAAGCACTGTTCTTTTTCTGAGCCATCAAACAAATGCTGGTAAAAGAAAAATAAAAAAGTAAAAGAGTGAATTTCAAAATAGCAATCAGTTTATATAATTGTAATAAACGCTCAAGTTAAGTATTGTTGATAAGCGTTGTAAAGAAAGCGGATAAAAATTTTTTATCAATGAATTAAATAATTAGAATGATTTTATCCGCAGGATGCTGTGCATGATACCAGCTTTTGTATTGTATGGCATCTTTGTTACGTCGCAATGCATTGCTAATAGCAACAAATAAATATGCTTCGAAAGTTTATAGTGTTCCGATAGTTTATAGTGCACAAGAGTGCGACGCAAGGAACGATGACTGATAAACTAATTGCCGGGCCACAAAAAATTAAACATCTTTTTTAAAAAAATCTTTTTTAAAATTTTACCAGCAATCCGACTCCTATCAAAGACTGCAATTATAAACGTGCAGCATTGTGATTAGGGCCAAATAGTCTTACATCATCATCATAAATGAAAGAGAGATTCCATGTTGCCGATAAAACTTTTGAAAGCTTCACCGCAAAAAGACTGGTCATGTATAGATCGATATTTTGTGGCTTACGTTTATAATTTGAAAACAAGTCAAGCTTGCCGGTATAGATAACGGCCTTGCCAAGATTTGCAGTACAGTTTATACTTGCATAAGCACCGAACTCAAATTTTGTTTTTTCTCCAGGATCTAAGCCATACAACGTTGAAAGTGCAGTATCACTTACAATAACCCATCTTGCAGTTAGAGGAGAAATAAATATGGATAAATTTTTTACCAATATATAAGCCGGAGCAAAAAATTTTGAAGTATAAATTTTTGTTGTAGCATCAGGGTAAGTGTAACCTTTAAAAAGCTGTGAGCGAAGATCAACCAAACCCGATAAATTTAATTTTGGATTTAGTGCATAGCCATACTTGGAATAAATTTCAAACCTGTCGTCATTTTTTCTTGTGCCCAGACTGGTGGTTCTTACATAGCCAAGATTAAAATCAAAATTATTATCCCAACTGTTTTTATCTTTTTTGTAGAAAGCATGTGCATTGATAACTGTATTTACTGACAATGAAAACTTTTCTCCGCCCGCAGCCCAGTTACTAAGTGAGCCCTGGGATACATTCAAACCAAGAACGCCGCCTGTTTTCCAAATTTTTGAAATTGTATCATTTGGATCTTTTGTGAGTGTTTTGCCAGTCTCTGTTTTTAGATTTTTGATAGTTTCATCCTGCGCTATGGATAAAGATGTATAGAACAATGCAATAAGCAGTAGTAGTTTTTTCATGAGATTATTTTTAGGTGAGGGGTTAGGGGTATAAAATAAAAAAATTCTTTAAAGAACTCTGGTGTTTTTAAAAAATAAAAATAACAAAAAAGTATTTGAAAATTTTTGGTAACGAGCTAATGATTATTAAACTTCGTATTCTCATCCCAGGCATTACAACTTCATCCACCTATGCCGATAACTATAGAGATTGTTCTTTAATCACCATTCAATCTTTATATAACTTTCTCCACTTTCATTATTTTTTTCTCTGCTTCTTTACAATATTGTTGCAACGCATCAAACAATGTATCCATGGTTTTAATAGTTGTGTAGATATTTACGGGATTAATACGGAACCATGTTTTTCCTTTCATCACCGTTGTGGCAAACCAAAAATGTCCTTCTCTCTCAACGCGGGAAGTAACTTCATGATGCAGTTGTGTAAGCTGTTCATCATTCAATTCATTTCCTTTATAACGAATGCAGGTGGCAGACATCATAGGTTCTGTTGCAGACTCAAAATCTTTGCTGTTGCAAACAAGATTGTGCAAATGCTTTGCCTGTGTTACATTGTTATCAACCCATTCACCTATTTTGTCTTTTCCATAATGCTGAAAGCTCATCCATACTTTCAAACTGCGGAAACGTTTTGATTGCTCAAAGCCATTTACATAAAATTGATAGCGCTCCTGCTTTTGCTCAGTTTGATCTGTGAGATATGCAGGCTGCATACCGAATGAAGCGGTTAAGCGTTTATGTTCTTTCACAAGAATAGCGCCTGCATCGAGTGGTGCGTAAAACCATTTATGAGGATCAATGGTAACAGAATCTGCAAGATGCAATCCTTTCAGTAACCCTGCATTTTGCTTTGACAGCAACATGCCTCCTCCATATGCTGCATCCACATGATACCAGCATTTTTCACGAACAGCAATTGCATGCAATTTTTCCAAATCGTCCACAGCACCAAGATTAGTAGTACCTGCAAGCCCAATGATACAGAGTGGACGAATATTTTTTTCTTTATCGTGTTGCAATGTTTTTTCAAGTGCTTCAATATCTACTTCAAATTTTTCATTTGTTGGAATTGTGCGCAAATTTTTTCTTCCGATGCCAATGCAGTCAACAGATTTATCAACAGATATATGCCGCTCTTCTGAAACATATACAGCCCATCGTCCCTGCACTCCTTCATGCTGTGCTGTATCGCCGGTTGTAAAATCTCTTGCAAGTTTCAGCCCGATAAAGTTTGCCATCATGCCACCGCTTGTAAGATTGCCGCCTGCATTGTTATCATAACCAATCAGGTCATTTAGCCAGCGAATTACACGCAGTTCCATCGTTACTGCCGAAGGACCAATAGAATAAACGCCAAGGTTTTGATTCAATGCAGCAGCAAGAAGATCACCTAATATTCCTGCAGGATTTGGAGTAGGCGTAATAAGACCCAGATAACCCGCATGATTTACATGTGTGCAATAAGGCATCAATTTTTCTTCAAGCAATTTTTGAATCGTTGATAATGATTTTGGTTCATTAGGAACCCGTTCATCAAAAAGCTCGTAAAGCAAGGCTGGCTCTACATTTGGAAATAACGGCTTATCCTGCACCTGTTGCAGATAATTGGCTATATAGTCAATCAGATAATGACCGGCATCGCGAAATTCATTGTAGTTCATAAAGGTTAATTTGAGCAGGTAAAATTAGTTGATAGCAACTTAATGCAAAGCAGTAGGATTGACGATTCAACGGTACAAACGTTTATGCAACAAATCCAACATATAGGAATATGAAGATAGTGCAGATGCTTCCCTGCCCATCCGGTCAGGCGGGCTTCGTCAGCATGACAAACCGAGAAAAGAATTAAAACCGATGAAGAAATTTTCAGAATAAATAAATATCTTAAGCTTGTCATGCCGAAGTATGAGGCATCTATCTTAGATGAACAGAATTAGCCTTCAGATGAAGTGTGCGACGCAACAAGATTTACAAAAAACATTTACACAATTATGTCTTCTCCAAAAAAATTTCTGCCATCATGCAACGCACACTGCCGCCACCAATGGTTTCAATGGTTGAAATGTAAACCGGTAACAGTTGCGTGTGAGCTTCTAACATTTGCTTTTGCTCTTGTGTAAGTGATGCAAATGCACTGGTGCTTAAAATGGTAAATTTTTTTCCAGGTTTATTTTTTACCTGCAGCATATTGCCTGCGTAAGCATACACCTGCTGCAGCGTGATGGGAATTGCTTCATGACCGGTTGCAACGAGCGATTGCAAAAGAAGACCGCGTTCTGTGTCGTCCCGAACAGATTCAAGACAAATCATTGCATAATCTTCGCCAAGATGCATGATAACATTTGTATGATAAATATCGGTTCCATTTTCATCGTGCGCATGAAAGAGCAGATCCTCGTATCCATGCATATTTGAAAAATGACGAAGCAACCCTTCATCCGTTCTTGGCGACAGGCACGCATAAATAATTTTATTTTCATGGTCTATTATCATGCTGCCCGTTCCTTCAAGAAAAATATTTAGTGCTTCATATTCACTCAGGTCCTGCACATCTTTTACATTATATTTTGCGGCCAGTGCTTCTAAAAGATCTTTGCGTTTTTCAATTCGCCTGTTGGGTGCAAACATCGGGAACACTGCAACAGTGCCATCATCCATTGTACAAAACCAGTTGTTAGGAAATATAGCATCAGGTTTTCTCGGGAGAATGGTGTCTTCCACAACAACCACTTCGATATCATGCCTGTACAACGACGCAACAAAATCATCAAACTCTCTCACAGCTCTTTCCTGTATCTCCTGCTGGGTAAGTGTTGGTACAATTGTTTGAAAAACGTTGCTCGCTGCTGTTTCTTCATTGTATCCAAAACTTGCAGGACGAATCATCAATATTGTAGAAGCAATCTTACTCATGATTTATATGTTTTCTCTTAGCAAAGGCATACTCATGCAATGCGCACCGCCTCTTGCTCTTGATAATTCTCCGGACGGCAACAATATTAAAGTGTTCTCTACCTCTGCAGGTGCTAATTCATTATTCTGAAATTTTTTGAAAAGTGCTTTTGCTGTAATAACTGTAAACCCGTTCGCTTCAAATCCTTTAAATGTTTCTTCATTTCTGTCGTAGCCTACCACAACACCATTTTTTAACGCAAGCAAATTGCAGGCATCAGTCCATTGCTCTCTTTCATCGTAAGGAAATCTGTTGTTGCCACTATAAATAATTTTTACATCACTTTCTTCAACGCCAAAATCTTCCATGCTGATATTGCGCAGCAAAGATTCAAGACCTTTTATCTTATTGCTTATATCCTGCCGGTAATTTTTTCCAGGTTCGTATTGTTCTTTCAAAGGTTTATAAAAACGGAGTATCTCTATGCTTTCCGAATCATGCAGATCATTTTTATTCATCAAATGAAGATAGTATGCATACTGTTGTTCATTCCGTGCATGCATTACACTCTCTGAAAACTTTCCATACATTATCCAGGTATCTTTTCTTACATGGGTAAACACAGTATCGATATGCATGATGGCACGCTGCTTTGGAATCTTCAGCACAGTAATTTTTTCAATGCCTGTATTGCCGTTCGAAAAAACTTTATGAATAATTTCATCTACTGCAGTGGGCGTTGTTCTTTCACTGCAGCCAACAAGCAAATGATTCGGCGATATCATCATCACATCACCGCCCTCCACAGATGTTTTATATTCCTTTTGTTCATTCTCATTCAGTAAAAAGAAATCACTTGATTCAGATATCTCAATTACCTTTTCCTGGTCATTGCAAAAGAGATGATAATACGCGATAAACTTTGTAAGCAGTGTTTCTCTTTCTCTTGCAGCCGCCGCAGCATTGCTGAGCAACAAATGATCATTGATTTGAATGCCGATATCTCTTGTGAAAATAAGATTGGGCAGGGGCGCTAAAAGAAATTCACTTGATTGTTTATCGTTTGAATACAACACACCGGTTATTAGCACTTTCGCCAGTTCGAAAGGGTCTTCAATCGCTTTAAGTTTACGTTCTGTAACAAAACTGCATCCTTCCCATCCGCATACTGCAGAAATTATTTTTTGCCGCGTGGCATCTTCCTGCAATGTCACTGAAAGCAGGTATTCAAAGTCCATCACATTTTCACTCTTAAAATAAACGCGGTGACCGGGTTTGTAACAGTCAGGTTGCTTTTTGTTGCGTTGCTTTTGTTCACACTCAAGTATGTAAGGAATTTTATCGGGGTCAAGAAAATAGAGCAGCAGTTTTACATACTCGTTATACTCTTTTCTCATTTGTGAAAGATCCACCGTATCATCATACAGCCATTCTTTAAATTTTGCAGGCACTACTTTGCTGATGCCTCCGTCGGGGCTATGGATCAATAATCTTTTAAGCGTTCCTATCTCCGAGTTTACATGAATAGCATTTGCAGATTTCATAAATGGGATTATTTGCAAAACAACAAAACTTAAAGCAAATACACGTCATGCAATGGTTAAGAGTGGGATAAAAAGAAGAATGATTATTATTATTATTATGTACTAAGCACCCGAATAAGAATTAAGCTTTCGTTGTGTCACTCTCTTGTACGCCTTGTTCTTTATTCAACATTCCAAACAACAGCAGTAAAGACGACAATAGAAAATATTACTCGCCACATAAAAATAGAACGCGCATTGAGAGGATTGTCATAATACCCCATAATTTTATCCTTTGATATCATGACAATCATGATAATCTGAGTTCTATACTAAGTTTAAAATAAGAGCAGAGACATTTAATCCGGCAATGGTTTCACCATTATATTTTTAAAATAAACTTTACTGTTGGGGTCATGACCCTGCAATGCAAATGTGCCGCTTGAAAGCACACGTCCTTCATCGCCTTTGGGCCGTTGCACATTTTCAGGTTCAGTATAATCAACTACTGTTTTGTCATTTATTTTAATGATGATTCTTTTTCCCTGCACCATGATATGTTCTGTATACCATTCATTGTCTTTTACTATCACTTCTTTCACATCAGAAACTCCATATAAACTGCCCGTTCTGCGCCAGTCAGTATGGGAATTATTCACCTGCGCCTCATAACCTTTTTTCGGCCAACTGCTATCCTGATATTCTGTGTGAAAATAAATTCCTGAATTAGAGCCTGGTGTTGTCATTACATCAGCTTTAAATTCAAAATTTTTGAAATTGTGATTCTGCAGATCTCCCATATAAAATAAATGAGCAGTGGGACCGTGGGCTATTATCATTCCGCTGTCAACAGTAAATGTGGAAGCATTGTTGCCCACTTTCCAGCCGTTGAGGGATTTACCGTCAAACAATGAAATCCGCTTATTCTGACTATTGCTTTTAAATGCAGCAAATAAAAAAACGCAGAGACCAATTGCCCGTAAAGAAATAATGTTTCTCATAGATGCATGTATAAAAGGTGTAATGAAAATATGAAACTACATTTTTTATACAATGCAAAAAAGTAAAAGAAAATTTTTATGCTCTGTTCTTTGCGCAAACTGGTTCAAGTTTGACAATGCAAAAAAGTAAAAGAAAATTTTTATGCTCTGTTCTTTGCGCAAACTGGTTCAAGTTTGCATTAGCGATAATAAAGAAAAATAACAAAGGCTGTCCGTTTTTTGAGACAACCTTTTTAAATAAACGTCAATAAAAAACATTTCGACTGACGATTCACAATTCACCATTCACGCTTCAAAAATTCATCTCATCGGCACTCGGCCCGTAACTACCCGGTATCGGCACATCAAGCAAACGCAGGAACACACCAAGCTGTGCACGATGATGTACAATCTGGCAATAAGTCATGCGTATCACTTCATGCTTTTTGTTAACGCTGTATGTTTGTTCGCCGTTTCGCAGCGTCCAGTCGGGCAGCAAATCTTCTTCAGTTGCTTTCTCCAAACTTGCTTTTCCACATGCAAGATTCTTTTCAAAATAAGCAAGTAATTCTTCAGTATTATTGGTCACTTCAGGCTTATACTCACTCTTTGCAAAATCAAGTTCACTGGTGTCAAGTGTCATGGTTACCCATGATGGCAACTCTGCAACATGTGTAGCGAGACGCTGAAGAGTCATGCTTTTTGGATGTGGCTTCCAGTCGAATTTCTCTGTTGGTACACGTTGAAGCATTTTGCGCGTTGTTTGAGCTTCCTGCTCCATTTCTTTTAACAGCATCGGAATAAGATTCATAAATTTTTTTTTGTTGGTACAAAGAAAACAAGCAGTAGTGACAACAGTATGTCAACAGAATTTAAAGAAGAGAATTTTTTTTGGAGTGTGTTATCACTGTTCAATAAACATTTTCGGAGCGTTCAACATTTTTGTTGTTTATTCAACTGGTTCGTCCAATCATAATATTTCAAAGACCTTTTGTCTTTATCTTTTAAGAGCAAATTTTTAAGAATTATATACATGTAACACAGGAATGGTTTTTGTCAGCGTTCATTTATGCGGAATATTTCAACAATTCTGTGTCTCTTAATATTGATCTCCTGCCTGCAGTCTCCAAACAATAGACAGGACACTAATCAATCTGCACCCGCAGATACTACTTTTAAAACCAACCACGAAGTATATGCGGATACTTCAAATGCATTATACATTCATACCGGCAATACCACGCCGCAGCAATTGGTTGATTATGCAAAAACATTGATTGGTATCCCTTATAAGTATGCATCAACAGATCCCAATCAGGGTTTCGATTGCTCCGGGTTTATAACATATGTGTTCAATCATTTTAATATTGATGTCCCGAGATCATCCATCGGTTTTACGAATGTGCCGCATGAAGCTCCTGTTAAGGAGGCAAAGCCGGGAGACCTTATTTTGTTTACTGGAACAGACAGTACCATTCGCAGGGTTGGTCATATGGGCATCGTTGTTTATAATGATAATGATGAACTGCTTTTTATTCATTCTAACTCCGGCAAGGCGCACGGAGTAATAATCGCACCATTGAACGATTATTACAAAAGCCGTTTTGTAAAAGTGATCCGCGTGTTCCCGCAGAACAATTGAAATGAAAAGAATTGAAAGAAATTTTTGTGCCGGCCACGATACTTTGTGGGTCACTCTCATGCACGGCCGCCTGCCGTTCAGGTCGACTTTGTTCTTTATGCATTCGCAGTTTTAAATCCGGCGTGCATCGCTTTTACTGGCACGATATTTAAACATACTCCTTCTAAACTTCGCCTATGGAAACGACTACTATTTTAGAGGGTTACAGTGACCAGGAAAAAGGTGCTTACCTCGGTGCCGTTGCATCTATTGCCACTGCCGACAGGCTGGCATCTCCCGAAGAATTACAATATATATCCACATTATGTGATGCCGCCGATATATCGGATATACAAAAGGAAGCAGTCATAAAAGCCTCAACAGAATTATCCGGTGAACAATTAAACAGGTGCCTGGACATTTTGAAGAACAGTGATCTTAAATATTCTTTGGTAACTGACCTTATTGCTTTTGCCAAATCGGATAACAATTACAGTGAAGATGAGCAACAACGTGTAAAAGAAATTTCACAATATTTGGGAGTTGATCAAAAACAATTTTCACTTCTTGATGAATTTACAGATAAAGCCGATACACATAAGATTCCTGCAACAGAAAAAACAAAACCTTCCTTTTTATCCTCGCTCGGATTATCTGATAAAATGCAAAATGCAGGCATCAATTCAAACAGTTTAATGAAAGGATTGTTGGATATTGCGGGACCAATTGTGTTGGGCAGCATGCTTTCAGGCGCCATGAGAGGAAGAGGTCGCCCAAATGCGGGTATGTTTGGTAACATGGGTGCCGGATATTTTGGCAACAGGGGCATGATGCCGGGTGGCGGATTTGGTTCTCTTATCGGCATGCTGAGTGGTGGAAGAGGTTTTAGAAATACAGGAGGCTTATTCGGAAGAATATTTCGTGGCGGATTTTAAAATGCATAACACTTTTATTATTCACTAAAATATAATCTATGAAACTACATGCATTTAAATCAGGTATGCTGTTGCTCATTCTTGCAGCAGGACTCGCAACATCATCATGCAAAAACAAAGCGGAAAATAATGAGAACAATACTGCAACGAATGTCGATACGGCATCAGCAACTACTACGGATACATCAACTGCTGCAACAACTGCTCCTGAAGCAGCGATGGATGATTCTTTAAGAGTACAGCTTAAAGACGCAACAAAAGATTACCCCGGCGTAACTGCCACAGTCGATAATGGAGAAGTAACGCTTACCGGTACCATCACTAAGAAAAAATTACCAAAGCTGATGCAGTCTGTGCAGGCGTTGAATCCAAAGAAAGTAAACAACAATTTAACCATAAAGTAGGAGGTGCATTATGGCATTACAGGATAAATATAAAGAGCTGCTCGATACAGCAAAAAATTCCGGTGTGCGCAATCTTCAGGTAAGTGAACAAAACAACGTGCTGCATGTTACAGGCGAAGCACCCAACGGGCAGGTGAAGATACTTTTGTGGAATGTGTACAATAAGATTGATCCCGATTTCAGGGCCGGAGATCTTGTGCTTGATGTAAACACCAGCACCGCAGCCGGTACCAAAGCAAAGGTTATGACAGAATCATCAAATCCTAATATAAGAAAAGGACCGCCAACAGACCAACCCGTTGTTGGTAAAGCTGCCCATAATGAAGTGGTAAGTATTATCAGTAAAGTGAATGATCAATGGTCATTGGTGCACACAGATAAAGGCACAGAAGGTTATGTGTACTCACAATACTTATCACCTGTATAATATTGGCTGGATAAAAAAGAGTCTCCTGTAATTAAATGCAGGAGACTCTTTTATTGCAGGAATTTTTTGTGACCGGCGCTATGCTTTTGGCATCACTCAGGCAAGTTATTTTTACTGATTTTATTTGCAACAATATCATCTTTTATGTTTTTAACCA
>WNGE01002565.1_pt1 | contig 36659 bp, 35 predicted proteins | sample 5400651 | NCBI WGS metagenome assembly WNGE01 (sample SAMN13153370, study PRJNA577476) | soil metagenome | isolation source: 60 cm soil or saprolite under grassland replicate 2 | place: USA:California | collected 2016-06-15
GTGATCTGTCGCTGGCGACCCGTCACAGGGTCAATGCCGGCGTAGATGATCACCTGCCACCCGCCGCGGCGGTGCCGAATGGTCATGCTTGTCCTCCCTCGCAGGCAACGAATCTGGCCCAATCGTTGACCGGTTCGTTGACACAAGGCAAGCAAACCAAGCCTGTATAGCAAGAGGCCCGGGCCGCGAAACCCGGGCTGACCTGCGGTGTTACCTTCTCCAGAAGTGGCGCGCCGCGAGGGACTCGAACCCCCAACCGCCAGATCCGTAGTCTGGTGCTCTATCCATTGAGCTAGCGGCGCTCGGAGCGGAGGCAGCGCGATTTGAACGCGCGACGGGGGCTTAACCCCGAACCCGCTTAGCAGGCGGGCGCCATAGACCAGACTAGGCGATGCCTCCACGAATCCCAAACTGACTGGTGGCCAGCTTGAGCTGCCCTATTGTAGGGAAGCTGGCGTCCAGACCCAAGCTGAATGGGCATCGGCCACGAGCCGGGGCGATTGGGCAGGATACAGACGATCCGAGCGGCGCGGCGGGGAGGGAGATGAGCTGGCGTGGAAGACGGCGACGGCCCTGGCGCTCCGTCGGGAGCTCCTCGGCCGGCGACGCTGCCGCCGGGATCGGCGCGGCGGCGGTTGGGGAATTTCCGCACGTCCGAGCTGGCGTCGCGGGTGCAGGAGGTGCTGGCGGAGGCGGGGATCCCGTCGAGCCGGGAGCCCGACCGTGGGCGCCCCGAGCGGTGGGGCCGGTTCCTGGACTGGATCGTGCACATGACGGGCGCGGGCGGCAATCGCGTATGGGTGCCGCGCGAGCGCTTCCGCGAGGCGGTACGGGCGCTGAGCGCGGCGCGGCGGCGGCAGGGCCGATGAGCGCGGCGGGAGCGATGCGAGCGGCGGACACGAGGAGAGGAGAGCCGGGCTGGTGACGATCGCGCTGGCGGTTGTGCTGCTGCCGGTGGGCGCGCTGGTGGTGTTGTTCACGGCGGTGTCGGCGGTCATGACGCTGGTGGTCCCGCGGGCGACGCCGGTGCTGCTCACCCGCTGGGTGTTCGTGGGCGTGCGCGAGCTGTTCATGCTGCGCAGCCGCCGCGCGACCAGCTACGAGCAGCGCGACCGGAGGATGGCGATGTACGCGCCGTTCAGCCTGCTCACCCTGGCGATGACCTGGCTGGCGCTGGTGCTGCTGGGCTACATGCTGATGTACTGGTCGCTCGGGGAGCGGTCCTGGCGCCTGGCGTTCGCGTTGAGCGGCTCGTCCCTGCTCACGCTCGGCTTCACGGTGCCGCGGAACCTCTCGATGGTGGCGCTGTCGTTCACCGAGGCGGGCCTCGGCCTGGCACTGCTGGCACTGCTGATCGGCTACCTGCCGGCGATCTACGCCGCGTTCTCACGCCGCGAGGCGACGGTGGCGTCGCTGGACGTCCGCGCGGGGCGACCGCCGTCGGCGGCGGCGATGCTGGTGCGCCTGTCCACCATCAAGGGCCTGGACGACATGGAGGTCTGGCACCGGTGGGAGGACTGGTTCGTGGACATCGAGGAGACCCACACGACCAACCCGAGCCTGGTCTTCTACCGCTCGCCCGTGGCGCAGCGGTCGTGGATCACGGCGGCGGGCACGGTGCTGGACGCGGGCGCGCTCCTGGCCTCGACCGTGGAGGGGCCGCGGCACAGCCAGGTCGAGCTGTGCATCCGCGCCGGCTACCTGGCGCTTCGCCGGATCGCGGACTTTTTCGCGATCCCCTATGACCCGGACCCCCGGCCCGACGACCCGATCTCGATCACCAGGGAGGAGTACGAGGCGGTCCGACAGCGCCTGTTGGCAGCGGACGTGCCGCTCAAGCCCGACGCTGATCAGGCCTGGCGGGACTATGCGGGCTGGCGGGTGAATTACGACACGGTGCTGCTGGCGCTGGCGGGCCTGGCGATGGCGCCGTATGCGCAGTGGTCGTCGGACCGGTCGCTGCGCTACCGCCGCCCGCCGCTGACGAGGCGGGCGACGCGCGTCCAGCGCTGACCGCCCGGACGGCGGAGGAGGTGGGATTCGAACCCACGGGATTCGTTATTGGTCATGCCCTAGCGCACTCTCGGCTGATGACCATATTCTTCCTCTGACCAGCGGGAACGGTGCATCGCAACGTAAACGTGTGGATGTGGCGGTCGACGGCAGTCTGGCCCCCCGATCGACGCCTCCAGCGGCGATCTTCCGCCGGCACCGGCTGAACCGAGCCGGCAACCGGCAGCTCAACTGCACCCTGCACATCACGGTCTGCCAGATCCGCGACCCAGGCACCTCACCACAACCACCACCGGGATCATTGCAGTGGGAACCGTCCGGTGTCGCCCTCCTGCCAGGCGGCTGGGCTGGTGGTGGGTAGGCCCGCCGTCGGCTGTGGGCGCCGGGCGGGGCGGAGCCTGCGTAGTCCGAGGACGGGAAAGCCGTCGCATGGCCAAGGCAGGCAGCGAGCTCGGAGGCTGGGTGCTGCAATGCCAGGAAGTCGCCGGTGAACACCGACGCGCCGTGGCCAACGTCAGCCGAGCAGATGGTCGCATGGCCGGACGCCGAGCAGGCGGACGATCTCGGCCTGCAAGCGGACAAGCTCACGCGCCAGCGGCTCGGTCGGCGGGCGGCCGCGCCGCTGCTGGAGCGCTTGGAGCGCGCCCTTGTCGCGCTGCTTGCGCCACTCGGAGAGCAGCGAGGTGTACTAGGCCTCGCGGCGCAGCAGTGCGCCCTTGCCCTTCTTGTCGAGCCGCTCATACCCTCGAACAGGTAGGGCAACTGCTGCTGTTGCCGGGGGGAGAGGTGGCGGAGGCGCAGGCTGACCCGTGAAGCCGAACCCTGTGGGAAGGCGCGAATGCCAGTAACCGCAACGACCGTCTCGTCGGTACGCGCGACAATGAGCTCCACCGGCACAACCCCGGGCAGGACGTTGTGGGGTGGCTCAAGCCATGGCGGCGGGCTGGTCACCTTGGCCAGGCGACGGCGGGTGCGGCCCGAGCGGTCCCCAGTGGGGCGTCGGGCCGCACCCGAGCGGCGTTAACCCCCCATGGTGTAGAAGCCGTCCACGTCGATGAGGGCGTGTGTCGCGTCCGGAGCGACGTTGGCGAGGGAGAACGCGCCGGTCGCCGAGAGCCTGACGACGACGAGGTTGGCGACGACCTGGTTGCCGGCGAAGCTGAGGTCACCCGCCGGGGGCCGCGCCACGCCGGCCGGGAAGACGACGAAGGAACCCGCTGTCGTCGTCGTGTGGATGGCGGTGACGTTGAGGACGACGGCGGTCGGGGCGTTCAGGGCGTCGGCGGCGGGGAGCCCGGCCTGCCCGGCCACCTGGTAGATCCGCGTCTCGTTGGCCCGCAGGGCTCCGAGGCTGGACTTGCGCGTGTCCTCCAGGCGGAAGGGGGTGATCCCGATCAGCTTGGCGCCGCCGGCGACCGAGTACGGGCTGGTATACCAGCCGTTGACGTCGACGATGACATGGGACGAGCCAGCGCGATTGTAGACCGTGACGGTGCCGTCGGCGCCGACGGGCACGATCACGCGGTTGGCCCGGGTCTCGCCGGCCCGGAAGTTGAGGTTCCACGTCGCTGGTCTCGACTGCCCGCCTGGGTAGACGGTCAGGTACCCCGTCGTGGTCGGGCGGAGCACCCAGAGGTTGAGGACGACGGCTCCCGCTCCGGTCGCCGGCACCCCCGCCGACCCGCCCGTCCCCGCGACCTTGAACGAGCGCGCGACGCCCGGCCCAAGGGCGCTGGTCTTGCGGGTGTCGAGGACGCGGATCGGCGCTGTGGGGTGCAGCAGGCCCTCGCCAGGCCGGAGGGTGGCACCGCCGTTGCTGGTCCAGCCGAGCACGTCGGCCACGACGTTGACGTCGGCGCCCCCCGCGTAGAGGCTGATCTTGCCAAGCTCGCCGACCGGCACGTGCACGAGATTGTCGGTGGTCCGCCCCACGGGGTAGTTGAGGTTGGAGGTGGCCGGTCGGGCCCTGCCAGAAGGGTAGACGGTGAGGTAGCCATTCCTGTTCGGCTTGATGGCCGTGACGTTGAGGACGACGGTTCCGACCCCTGACGCCGGCACCCCGCCCCGGCCGGTGACCTGGAAGCTGCGGGCCGACCCCGCGAGGACCAGGCCGGCGGTCGTGCCGAGCCCGCTGCGGGTGTCGAGGATGCGGGACGGCCGCACGGCCCGGAGCGGTCCGGGCCGGCCCATGTAGGTTGCCGCCTCGGAACGGATCTGGGCCAGCCGCGGGTACAGGTACTGGCCCGGACAGAGGGTGTAGGAGGCATCGCGGTGGCCGGAGACGACGTTGAACTCCACGACCTGCCCGAGCGGGTACCGGCTGGTGTCGCCCCCGCCCGAGGTAAGGGTCGTGCGACCGTACGGGTCGCGACCGTACAGGCCCAGCTTCCAGCCGAGGATCCGGCCGAACGCGGCCACGACGGTGCTAGGCACCGCGTTGGTCTCGTAATTCCCCAGCGCCGCCACCCCGACGGTGTCGGTGTTGAACCCTCCGGTGTGGGCGCCGATCACGGGTTGGTCCATACCACCCCAGCGACCCTCGAACAGGCGCCCGAAGCGGTCAACGATGAAGTTGTAGCCGATGTCCGACCAGCCCAGCGTGAGCGTGTGGTAGGCATAGATCGCCCGGATCATGCCTGGGACGTCCGCGCTGGTGTAGTCCGACGCACCAGTGGTGTGATGGACGAACGCCGCGTTGATCGTCTGGCCGTATCCCGCGAAGCCGTTGCGCAACGACTCGTCAGCACCCCACTGCGCGCGTGTGACGATCGCTGGCCGCGTGACGGTCGGTGACCAGACCTGCGCACCGGCGCTCGCGTCGGCCAGGGTGGTGACGCTCGAGTCCGCCACCGAGGTGCCGGGGTCGACGAGGTCGACTTGCAGGTCGCGGGGCAGCTCGCCGCTCACCAGGTCGACCCGCACCTGCACGCCGCTGGACGGTCCGCTGTACACCGGCTCCGTGCCGGCCCGTGTATCAGCGCTGTCGTCGCTTGGGTCCAGCGCGCCCTGCGGGGCCGCGAACACGTCCTCGAGCTCCAGGTCGCTCCAGGACGACCAGCCCTTGGCGCCGCGCGTGCGGACCTGGACCTGGATGCCGGGGGCCTTGGCGGTGGGCGTCCAGGAGACCCCGAGCAGCTTGAACGTCCCGGTCGCGCGGGGCGGCGTGAGCACCGCCGGGTGCGCGTCAGGCTCCCGCCTGCGGAGCTCCGCGAGCGCCGCCCCGTCCACGCCGGCGAGCGGGAGCGTGTGGATCTGGGGGGTGACCGGGTGGGGTCTGGGGGCTGGCGTCGACCCGCCGGAAGGCACGTTGAGGGCGGCCAGGAGCCCGGCGAGGAACACGGCGAGGAGCCCGGTCGCCGCTATGCGGCGCAGGACGGTCGAGGAAACGGTACGCACAGGCAGTTCCTTCTTGCGCGAATGGGCTGGAGCGCCCAATCTTGTTCAGCGCGGGTGTAGGGCGCAGAGCCGCCGGAGTATACCGAAAACGGGTGACAAGCGCGGACCGCGCTCCGTCGCACAGCAACCGCATGAGCCTTGCAGCCAGGACTTCAACACCCGGCTGCTCCTCGGCCAGCAACTGGACCCCGGTGGGCCCCTGGTCCGCCTTGACGTCTTGGCCTGCCACCAACGCCAGCAGCGCCACGCCGCGGCCTGCTCGGCGTCCACTCCAGGTCAGCAAGCCCTACCGCGACGTGGAGGACTCCTCGCTGAGCGCGGGATCGAGGTCGACCACGTCACCGTCTACCGATGGGTCCAGCATTCACACCGCTGCTGGCCGAGGCCGCCCGCCCCTGCCGGCACGCTGTAGGAGCTCGCTGGTTCGTGGACGAGACCTATGTGAGGGTCGCTGGGCGATGGCGGTACGTGTACCGTGCGATCGGTCAGTTCGGCCAGGTCATGACGTGTTCGTCTCCCGCGGCGTGACATCACCGCGGCCCGTCGGTTCTTCGAACGGACCATCGCCACGAAAGCAGCGCCGGTGGACGTGATCACCGACCGAGCAGCGACGTACCCGGTCGTGCTGGACGAGCTGCTCCCAGCGGCGTGGCACCGAACCGAGCAGCACGCCAACAACCGCGTCGAGTGCGACCACGGCCCACCCGTCGGCGTTTGGGATGGCTCGCGCTCCGGCAGACCCTCACGAAGCGGGCGCTGTAACGTCAGGGGTTCATTTCTCGCTCTTAGTCATTGATGCGCTGAACGCGCCATCTGCTCGGGAGGCCCTATCGCCTCGTCTTCCTGAGGAGTCCTCATGCGCGCAGCCCGCCAGAGCAGGCGGTCCTGGGTCGCCGTGACCACCATCCTGCTTGCTACCCTCGTCCTCGTCCTCGCCCCCGCGGCCACGAGTTCCGCGCTGGTGCCGTGCGGCCTCGATCCTGCCTTCGGCGCGGGTGGCGTGCTGGTCTCCGACCTGGGGGGCGACGACTACGCCAACGGCCTGGCGGTCCGACCCGGCGGGAGCATCGTGGTGGCTGGCTCAAGCTATGACGAGATGATGGCCGCGCAGTACGGGCCGGACGGCACGCTCGATCCGAGCTTCGGCACCGCCGGGGTCGTCCGCATCAGCCACGACCCGACCCTCGGCTCGACCGCGTCCGACGTGGCTTTGCAGCAGGACGGCAAGGTGGTCCTCGCGGGCCGCGAGTTCGGGGCCGTTTCTGGGTCGTCCCTGTTCGACATCGCGGTGGCGAGGCTGAACCCAGACGGCACGCGCGACACCTCCTTCGGCGGCGGCGACGGGGTCGTCTACCTCGACCTGCAGGGCCAGCAGGACGAGGCAGCCGCAGTCGCGGTGGACAGCGCCGGCCGCATCGTCGTGGCCGGCCGCTCGTGGGTCGTCCTGGGGAACTCGGATGCGGTGGTCGTCCGCCTGCTCCCCGACGGCAGCCCGGACCCGTCCTTCGGCAACCAGGGTGTCGTCGTGCTCAACCTGCGTACCGACTTCGACGCCGCGTACGGGCTGGCCCTGCAGGCCGACGGTGCGCTGCTGGTAGCGGGCTCCTACCAGCCAAGCGTGCTCACGCCCTGGCTCGCCCGCCTGCACGCCGACGGCACCCGCGACCGGCGCTTTGGCCGCAAGGGCCTGGTCATTCCGAAGGTCAGCGGCGCCTGGTACGACGTTACCGTCCAGGCTGACGGGCGCATCGTGACCGCCGGGCAGCTGCTTGCTGACCTTGCCGTCGCGCGCTACCTCCCGGACGGGAAGGCCGACGGCAGTTTCGGCGCCGGGGGCGTGGCCACCGTGAAGGTCGACCCGAGCGGGTTCCTGCATGGCCAAGCCATGGGGGTGGCGATTCACGCCGATGGCACGATCCTCGCGGTTGGCGCCGCCACGGCGACCAGCGTCTCCGACATGGCGGCCGTCGCTCTGCTGGCGGACGGTACCCCGGACGCCCGTTTCGGCTCGGGCGGCGTGGTTCTCCACCATGACCCGGTGGGCTGGAACAGCGCGCTCCAAGACGTGGCGCTGCTGCCCGACGGCTCGGCGCTCGCCGCCGGATACGTCGGCTACGACAGCGCCCTGGCCCGGTACACCCCCTGCGGCTGAGTGCTGCTGGCCTTCGTCGGCCCGGGGCGTCACCAGCAGGCGTCCCGGTACGCCGCGCACGCCCGACGGGTAGCCGAGTGCGGAGGCGCGTGCTATCCGCCTGGAGCGCCGGTCGTGTATCACCGATTGTCTGAAACGAGAACAAGCAAGTGTGGCCATGACCTGCGCGTCTTCCGTGCTGGCAGAAGCGCAATCAGCCCGATCCGGGTACCCGACCGGCCTCTCTAGTCGTCAAGTCCACCGGTGCTGGGCGCGTTGACGTGCCCGTGGGCCAGGCGTGGGGGAGAAGAACGAGCTGCTGCCGCTGCGGGGGCCGATCGGGTGGACGGTGGGCAGCGCCCAGTAGGGGCGCCGCCGAAAGTACAGGTGCCCGGCGAGCTGGTCGAGGCCGAGCGCGCCGGCCGCGCCGGCCGCGCCGAGGGCGGCAAGCCGCAGCGGTTCGTGCTGGGCGATGCGGTTGAGGGACTCGACGATGGCACGGTCGACCTGGAACATCGGCGCCCTTTCGGCTGGTCAGCTGGCGATCTCGGGCGTGGTGACGTCGTCCGCTGCCGCCTGGTGAGCAAGCAGTGCCCAATCATCCCGCGTCCAGGCGCCAACGCCGCCAGATCATTGAGCGACTGAGCACCGCCGGACACTCCAAGGAAGAGTCCCATAAGGCGCTTGGGCCAACGGCGCTCGGTGACGCCGGGGCAACCCCGGGCCGAAAGCGGCGAGGGTAGCCAGCGAACAATCCTTCGCCTCCGAAGGTCGCCCGCCCGCTCCTCCCGCTGGCGTCGGATCGATCGGTCGCGTTCCCGTCCTCCGCCCGATCCAGCGCCAGAACATCCGCCAGGATGAACAGGTCGTCCTCACCCGGGCCGACCCCAAGCCGTGAACAGGCTGCTTTCGGACCTCGGCGACCTCCTGCCCGGCGGGAGCTCTTCGCTTGGCAAGAGCGCGACCCGCTTGCGCCACACCCGCGACGTCCGCCCGCCGGGTCGCAGAGGGACCGGCCGGTCTCGGCTACGCCGAGCCGATCTGGGACCTTCGGCCGCTGACAAACCACACACCGATCCCGCAGAGCACCGCAACACCGACACCGGCGATGGCCCGCTTGATGTGGTGGTGCGTCGACCCAGCCAGGTACCCCGGGAACCACGTCGGCAGCTTGCCGGACGCGGTCGTGAAGTAGTAGATCCCGGCCGCCAGCGCCAACAGGCCGACGATGACCAGGATCACCACGATGAGCCGGGTTGATGAGCGTCTGGCTGTCGCCGCCATCGTGTCCTCCTCTTCTTGGACGGAGCGTTCGGCGGGAATCTACTACTGGCCGAGGTGCCGAGCGGCACTGCGTGCGCGCTTGTTCGACGGCTGCCGTCCACAGCGTCGTCTTGCCGATGCCAGGCTCGCCCGCGTACACCAGGGCGGCCGGGGCTCGTCCGAGCCGATCCAGGAACCCACGCCCCGGCCTCAAGCTCGCGCTCGCGCCCGACCACCCCCTGCCGCATCCAGCAACTGTTCCAGGAAGGCGCTGGAGGCTCAAAAGCAAGCATGTCGTTAGGCGAAAGCGCTGCTAGCTGAAGCGGAGGAGGTGGGATTCGAACCCACGGGGCCGTTCAGACCCGGCGACTTTCAAGGTCGCTGCCTTCGACCGCTCGGCCACTCCTCCGCGGGAGAGTCTACTTGCCCGGCTGGATGACCTCGCTGCCGCCGAGATAGCTCTGGAGCGCGTCGGGGACGCGCACGCTGCCGTCCTGGAGCTGGTGGTTCTCGAGCAGGGCGACGATGGTGCGGCCGACCGCGACAGCGGTGCCGTTGAGGGTGTGGACGGGCCGGTTGCCGCCCGACTCGCGCGCTCGGCATCCGATCCGCCGGGCCTGGTAGTCGGTGCAGTTCGAGGTCGAGGTCAGCTCGCGCCAGGTGCCCTGCGACGGGATCCAGGCCTCGCAGTCGTATTTCTTGGCGGCCGAGCCGCCGAGGTCGCCGGCGGCGATGTTGACGACCCGGTAGGGGATCTCCAGCGCCTGGAGGATCTCCTCCTCGCGGGCGAGCAGCAGCTCGTGCTCCTCGGCGGAGGCCTCCGGCAGCACGAACGAGACCATCTCGACCTTGTCGAACTGGTGGACCCGGAAGATGCCCCTGGTGTCCTTGCCGTAGGAACCGGCCTCGCGCCGGAAGCAGGTCGAGAAGCCGACATAGCGGCGGGGCAGGCTGCCCGGGTCGAGGATCTCGTCGGCGTGGTAGCTGACCAGCGGGACCTCCGAGGTCCCCACCAGGTAGAGATCATCCTCGGGGATCCGGAAGATCTGCTGCTCGTCGGTCGGCAGGAAGCCGGTGCCGAACATCGCGTCGCGGCGCACCAGCACTGGCGGGATCATCGGCACGAAGCCGGCGCTGGCCAGCCGGTCGATGGCGAAGCGGACGAGCGCGAACTCCAGCATCGCGCCAGGGCCGGTGAGGTAGCCGAAGCGGGCGCCCGAGACCTTGGCGGCGCGCACCACGTCGATGGCGCCGAGCAGCTCGCCCAGCTCGAGATGGTCGCGCGGGGTGAAGCCGAACTTCGGGACGGTCCCGACGCGGTACAGCTCGATGGCGTCGTCCTCTCCCCCGGGCGGGACTGACGGGTCAGTCAGGTTCGGGACGCGGGCCAGCAGGTCGTTCAGCTCGGCCTCGGCACCACGGAGCCGCTCCTCGCCCTGGTCGATCTGGCCGCTCAGCTCCTTGAGGCCGGCGAGCACCTCGGCGCGGCGCTCGGGAGCGGCCTTGGCGACCTCCTTGCCACGGCGCTTCTGCTCGGCGCGGAGGCTGTCGACCTCGGTGACCAGGGAGCGCCTGGCCGCGTCCAGCTCCAGCAGCCGGTCGACGGCATCGGCCACACCTGGGCCGCGGCGCGCCAGGGACTCCCGGACCATATCCGGGTTGTCACGGATGAGCTTGAGATCGAGCACGCTTGGCCTCCAGGAATCGCGCGCAAGGGAAAAGAGAACCCTGACCGGCAGGTTACTACCGGGGCGGTCAGGCTCCAGATCGGACGACCGGCTGGTCGGCCTCGCCCATGGCCATGGCGATGGCGGCCCGCTCGTCGTCGGAGAGCTGGTAGTTGGACCGCCCGCCCTTGACGGCCTTGGCATACGAGCGCGAGTTGGTGCGCCCGTTGATGGTCGTCAGGACCACGCCGTCGCCCGCCTCGTCGAGCAGCGCGGTCGAGAAGGAGAGCTGGCCGCCGACGTCGGGGAAGGCGTCGTAGCGGGCGAAGCCGACCGTCCTGACCGCCGAGGAGAAGCGCTGGCGGAGCTGGGCCGTCTCGCGGCCGACCAGCTCGGCGGTGCGCTGGAGCTCCTTGACCGCCTGGATCTGGCGAGAGACCAGGGCGAGCAGGTCGCCATGGGGCACGCCGTCGAGCACCTGGGCATAGGTCCGCCGGATGCGCGCGAGCCGCAGGCCGAGCGCCAGCACGGCGAGCAGCAGCAGGGCACACACGAACAGACTCGCGTACACGAGGACTGTCAACCGCTCGACCGAAAGGGCTGGCACGACGAGGATGACCTCCTACGATCTCGAGCACACGGGGAAGATTGGGGGCTGCCGGACCCTGCGGGTTGGACCTGCCGGACCCACCGGAGCCAGGACCATCGGCGATTGTACAATGCGAGAACTTTGGACGAAGGTCAGCTTCGACAGCTTCTGCGCGCGGTGGCCCGTGGCGAGCTGCCCACCGAGGACGCCGTGCGCCGCCTGACCCATCTCCCCTTCGAGGATCTCGGGTTCGCGCGCGTGGACCACCATCGGTCGCTGCGAGCGCTCGGGCCCGAGGTGGTCTACGCCCGTGGCAAGACGCCGGAGGAGACTTCGGCGATCGTGAGCTCGCTGCTCGCGCAGGGGGGCGCGCCGGTCCTGGTCACCAAGGCGAGCCAGGCGCATGCCGACGCCCTGCTGGCGGCGGTTCCGGAGGCCGAGTGGCACCCCCGCGCGGGGATGCTGGTGTGCCGGCGGCTGGAGCCCGCCGGCGACGCGGGGCTGGTGCTGGTGGCCTGCGCCGGCACCAGCGATCTCCCCGTTGCGGAGGAGGCGTGGCTGACCGCCGAGGCGTTCGGCTGCCGGGTCGACCGGCTGGTGGACGTGGGCGTGGCGGGCGCGCACCGGCTGTTCGCCGACACCGAGCGGCTCCAGGCCGCCGACGTGGTGATCGTGGTGGCCGGAATGGAGGGCGCCCTGCCCTCGCTTGTCGGCGGGCTGGTCGCGGCGCCGGTCATCGCGGTGCCGACCAGCGTCGGCTACGGCGCCGCCTTCGAGGGCCTCGCCGCGCTGCTCGGCATGCTGACCTCGTGCGCGGTGGGGGTGGCGGTCGTCAACATCGACAACGGCTTCGGCGCGGGCGCGCTGGCGGCGCGCATCCTCGCCGCCGGCGACCGGAAGGCCACGCCGTGAGCGTTCCTGGCACCTCGTTCGCCTATTTCGACTGCTTCGCGGGGGTTGCGGGCGACATGGTGCTCGGGGCGCTGCTGGATGCGGGCGCGTCGGAGCGGGTGCTGCGCGAGGGGCTCGACCAGCTCGACCTCCACCCCTTCGAGGTGGAGGTCGGCGCGGCCGTGCGGGGCGGCATCGGCGCGACGCAGGTGACCGTGCACGCTGAGGGCCGGACCCGCAGGACCTGGGGGGACCTGCGGGACTTGCTGGCCGGCGCCGAGCTTGCCGAGCCGGTCCGGCGGCGGGCGCTGGCGACCTTCGCCAAGCTCGCCGAGGCGGAGGGGCGCGTGCACCGGGTCGCGCCCGAGGAGATCCACTTCCACGAGGTGGGCGCGGTCGACGCGGTGGTGGACGTGGTGGGGGCGGCGCTGCTGCTGCACGATCTCGGCGTCGGCGAGGTGTGGGCGTCCCCGGTCGCCACCGGCACGGGGCTCGTGCGCAGCGAGCACGGCGTGCTGCCGGTGCCGGCGCCGGCCGTGCTGGAGCTGCTGCGCGGCGCGCCGCTGCACGCCGGCGGGGTCGAGGCGGAGCTGACCACGCCGACGGGCGCGGCGATCCTGGCGGCCAGCGTGAGCCGCTTCGGCGAGCTGCCGCCCCTGCGACTGGCCCGGGTCGGCTACGGGGCAGGCAGCCGGATCCACCGGGAGCTGCCGAACCTGCTGCGGGTGATCCTCGGCGAGCGGCTCTTGCAGGAGCCCGGCGGCGACGGCGCGCTGGTCCTGGAGGCCAACATCGACGACATGACGCCGGAGCTGGCGCCGTGGGTGCTGGACCGGCTGCTGGAGGCGGGCGCGTCGGACGCGTGGTTCACCCCCGTCCACATGAAGAAGGGCCGGCCGGGGATCACACTGTCGGTGCTGTGCCCACCTGGCGCGGAGGCGGCGCTCCGGAGCGTGCTGTGGCGCGAGACCTCGACGCTCGGGGTGCGCGGGCTGCCGGTCCGCAAGTGGATGCTGGAGCGCCGGATCGTGGAGGTCGAGGTGCTCGGCGGCAAGGCGCGCGTCAAGCTCGGGCTCGACCAGGGAGCGGTGGTCAACGTGGCACCGGAGTTCGCCGACTGCGCGCGGCTGGCCGCCGAGACCGGGCAGCCGCTGAAGGAGGTCATGGCCCGGGCCCACGCCGCCGCGCTGGCTACCCTGGACGCCGACGAGCGCCACGGCGGGCCGGCGGCCGGCTAGCGGCCGACCGCCTCCTGGCGGTCCGGGGACTCCGGGTCGGGGCCACCGGCGAGCTCGCGGGACTCGGGGTCCGGGCGGCCTGCCGGCTCGCGGGACTCCGGGTCGCCGGCGCGGTCGCGGGACCGGACGGCTTCGCGCCGCATCCTGAAGCCGATCACGGCCAGGGCGACCGCGAAGGCGAGCGAGACGACCGCCAGCACGCCGTGCACCGCCTTGAAGCCGAAGTCGTGGTCGGGGTCGCGGGCGATGTTCCACATGCGCGTGACCCAGACGTAGACGGTCCAGGCCGCCGCGGCGAGCAGCACGTTCGCACGTGCGCGCGAGGTCTTCATGGCCGCCATGCTAAAGCGCCAGGGGCCGGTCCGCATCCCTACCCGCCGCGGCTCGCCGCCCGACCCCGGCCCCGGGGCCGCCCCCGGGCCTACCCGAGACCGATGGAGCGGGCGATGTTGACCTTGAGGATCTCGCTGGTGCCCTCGTAGAGGCGCATGGCGCGGACGAAGCGGGCATAGCGCTCGATGCCCATCTCGGTCATGTAGCCGTTGCCGCCGAACACCTGGATGGCGCGGTCGGCGATCCGCCCGACCATCTCGGTGGCGACGTACTTCGACAGGGCGGCCTCCTTGCGCCCGTCGGCGCCGTGGTCGAGCGCGTCGGCCTGCGCGTACACCAGCAGGCGCGCCTGCTCGAGCTCGGCCAGCGAGTCGACGATCATGCCCTGGACGTACTGGTTGGCGCCGATCTTCTTGCCGAACGCCTCCCGCACCTTGGCGTACTCGAGCATGCGCCCGTACAGGTACTGGGCCGTGCCGATGGCCATGCCCGAGATCGACATGCGACCGCCGTTGATCCAGCGCATGGCCGAGTAGAAGCCGTAGCCCTCCTGGCCGAGCAGGGCGCTGTGGTCCACCCGGCAGTCGGTGAAGACCAGCTCCGCCTGGTTGGAGTCGTACATGGTGCGCTGCCTGCGGCCGACCTCGAAGCCCGGGGTGTCCTTGTCGACGAGGAAGCAGGAGATGCCGCCCTTGGCGCCGAGCCCGGGCTCGGTGACCGCGAACAGGATCACGTAGTCGGCCTCGGCACCGTGGGTGATGAAGTGCTTGCGGCCATTGATGACCCAACCGCCGTCGACCCGCTCGGCCCGGGTCCGGATCCGGGTCGCGTCGCTGCCGGCGTCGGGCTCGGTCAGGGCGAAGCAGGCCTCGCGCTCGGCGCGCATGGTCGGCTGGAGGTAACGCTCCTGCTGCTCGGGTGTGCCGTTCAGCAGGATCGGGGTGGGGCCCTCGACGCTCGGCAGCACGCTGCCGGGCATGGTCATCAGCAGGCCGTGGCGCAGGCACTCCTCGACGCAGAGCACCAGGCCGAGGTAGCCGACACCGCCGCCGCCGGCGGACTCGGGCATGAACAGGGTGTAGAAGCCCTCGGTGGCGGAACGCTTGCGCAGGGCGCGCTTCTCCTGCTCGAGCTCGGAGAACGTGCCCGTCTCCTGGATCTCCTGTGCGTAGGCGGCCTCCTTGGGGGCGACCTCACGCTGGATGAAGCTGCGGATCGCGTCGCGCAACGCGACCAGTTCCTCGGGGAGTTCCAGCACGCTCATCTCGCGTTGCCTCCTTGCGCCGCTCGTCCCGCTCGACATGGCTACCGCTCCGGCCGGCGCTCCGCGGCCCTACCTCACCTGGCGGCCGGACTTGAAGACGGCGGCGGGGCGGGTGAGGGCGCTGACGTCGAGGACGACGTCGCCGTGGACGGCGAGCACGTCGGCGATCGCTCCGGGGCGGAGGGTGCCGCGGTCGGGGTCGCCGAGCAGGTCGGCGGCCTCGGCGGTGACGGCGCGAACGCCGGCGAGCACGTCGAGGCCGGCCTCGACCATGGCGACCACCTCGTGGGAGACCCGGCCGTGGTGGTTCTCGGGCGTCCCGGCGTCGGTGCCGGCGACCACCCGCACGCCCGCCTTCACCGCGGCCTGGAAGGAGGCCGCCTGCGCCTCGGCGGCGGGCCGCGCCCGGTCCTTGGTCCAGTCCGGCACGCTCGGCCCGCCGATGATGCCCTCGGGCGCCGAGAAGGTGGCGCTGTAGCGGGCGCCGGTCTCCAGGAACAGCTCGATGCAGGTCTGGTCCAGGAACATGCCGTGCTCGACCGAGTCGACGCCGGCGCGCAGGGCGGTGGCGACGCCGCCCTCGCCGATCGCGTGGGCTGCCACCCGCAGGCCCAGGCGGTGCGCCTCGTCGACCAGCGCGTCCAGCTCCGGCTGGGTGTAGGCGGCGACCCGAGGGTCCAGTCCTTTGGTCAGCACGCCGCCGGTGGCCACAACCTTGATGCAGCCGGCGCCCAGGGCGAGGTTGGCCCGCACCGCGGCACGCATCTGCTCCGGACCGTCCGCGACCCGCCCCATGTAGGCGATGTGGCCGCCGGTCATGGTCACCGCCGGCCCGGCCGCGATCACCGTGGGGCCCTCGACCGTGCCGGCCTCGATCGCCCGGCTGAGCGCGATCACCTCGCCGCCGGGGGCGCCGAGGTCGCGCACCAGGGTGGTGCCGCCGTCGAGCTGGCGCCGGCAGTTGGCGATCGCCGCCAGGGTCCGCTCCGCCTCGGTCGGCGGGATGGCGGCGGCCAGATCGGGGCCGCCGCTGGCGACCAGGTGGACGTGCGCGTCGACCAGGCCGGGCAGCAGGGTGCAGCCGGGCAGCTCGATGGTGCGCGCGCCGCCGGCCCCGGCGGGCAGGGCCGCCGCCGGGCCGGCCCAGGCGACGCGGCCGCCGTCGAGCCACAGGGCGGCCTCCAGCAGCGGTTGGCCGCCGCTGCCGTCGAGCAGGCGCGGCGCGCGCAGCACCAGTTGCTCCGGCTGGCCGGCGGTCATCGGGGACCTCCATCTCCTACAGAGACCAAAGCCCCGCCGGGGCGGGGCTCCATCGAAGTGGGCGAAGGGGGACTTGAACCCCCACGTCCTTGCGGACACAGGAACCTGAATCCTGCGCGTCTGCCAATTCCGCCACTCGCCCGAGGAACGGCATCGGATTGTAGCAGCGGCCATCCCCGCGATGCGACCGGCCGTCCCCCGCGATGCGACCAGCTTTGTGCCAGTTGTGCAACAGGGGTGCCTCGATCCGCTAGCTGGGACCGGATTGCGAGGCCAAGGCGGGTACACTGCCGCAGGGCGGGGTACGTTGCAGCAGGCTGCACATGTCCGGATTGGTCTGAAATCTGAGGAGTGGCGTACCAGTGCCTCCCCCGGCAGTAGTTGCCCGCCCGACGCCTCACGAGGTGATACGGATGTCCAGCGTAGAGCCCCAGGGAGCCCGGCGCCGACCGGGTGGTCGCCTGACCGGGCGGCGATAGTCCCGGGATGGGTCTTCTCCGGGACTTCGAGCGGCGCCTGGAGGGCGCCGTCGAAGGGCTGTTCGCGCGGGCCTTCCGCTCCGGGGTGCAACCGGTCGAGCTGGGCAAGCGCCTCGTCAGGGCGGTCGAGGACAGCCGCCAGGTAGGGGTCAGCCGGGTCTATGTCGACAACCTCTACAGCATCGAGCTGTCGCCACGGGACCGGCAGCGCTTCGCCGACTACGAGCGGGCGCTGACCAGCGAGCTGGCCGCCCTGGTGGTGGACACCGCCCGCGAGAACGACTGGGCGATGATGGGCCCGGCCAGGGTCGAGCTGGAGACCGACGACGCCCTCAGCGAGGGGCGCTTCCGGGTGGTGAGCCGCGTCGAGGCCAGTGAGCAGCCGGTGCCGGCGGCGCGGGGGTGGGCGCAGGAGCCCGTCGGGCCGGTCGGCCCGGCGACCGCCATGCTCCCTGGCGAGGTCCGGCACTCCCGTCCGCACGCCCCGGCCAGCCTGACCCTGCTGATGGCGACCGGTGCGGTCTCCCAGGTCTACCCCCTCAACCGGTCCGAAGTCCTGATTGGGCGTTCTGAGCAGTCTGACATCGCACTTGCCGATCCGGGCGTCTCGCGCAACCATGCTCGGATCATCCGTGAAGGCGATGACTTCATCGTGGAAGACCTACGCTCGACCAACGGGACCGAGGTCAACGGTCAGCCGATCCGTCGTCGCCGGCTGGCCGATGGCGACGTCGTCAAGCTGGCGAACTCGACCCTGCAGTTCCGACGGGAGGGCTGATGCCGCCGATCTTCCTCCTTGCGGTCAAGGTCGCGTTCCTGATCGTGCTCTACCTGTTCGTCGCCCGGGCGGTCCGGGCGGTGGTGATCGACGTGTTCGGGCCCAAGGCCGAGCGCCGCCGGGCCCCCGCCTACACGCCGCGACCCGCCGCGCGACCCGCCCCGGCTCGGTCCCCCCGCCGACCGCCGCGCGAGCTGGTCGTCACCGACGCGAGCGGCCGGCGCACGATCCCGCTGAAGGAGTCGATCACCCTGGGCAGAGCGGCAACCTGCGACCTGGTGGTTGCGGACAACTACGTGTCGAACGTGCACGCCCGCATCTACCTCAGGGACGGGTCCTACTGGCTGGAGGACCTCGGCTCCACCAACGGCACCTATATGAACCGCTCCCGGGTCTCGACGCCCACGGCGATCGGCCCTGGTGATGACATCCGTATGGGCAAGGCCACTCTGGAGCTCCGCCGCTGATGCCTCTCAACCGTGGCGCGATGACCGATATGGGTCGGATGCGCAAGAACAACGAGGACCGCTACCTGATCGCCGGACGGTTGGCGGCGGTCGCCGACGGCATGGGCGGGCACCGGGCCGGCGAGGTGGCCAGCGCCATCGCCATGGAGGAGCTCGCCACGCTGGAGCACGCCGGCCCCTGGCCGACTCCCGCCGAGGCCGGCGAGGCCCTGCGCGCGGTCTTCCTGGCGGCCAACCGCCGCATCCGCGAGACGGCCGCCAAGGACGCCGAGTTCGAGGGCATGGGCACCACCCTGGTCGCGCTGCTCGAGGACGGCGACTCGGTCCATCTGGCCAACGTCGGCGACTCGCGCGCCTACCTGCTGCGCAACGGCGAGCTGTCGCAGGTGACCGTCGACCACACACTGGTCCAGGAGCTGATCGACGAGGGCCGGCTGCGTCCCGACGAGGCCGAGCGCCACCCGCAGCGCAGCATCATCACCCGCGCGCTCGGGGTCGAGTCCGACGTCGAGGTCGACCTGTTCACCTACAAGCTGCTGTCCGGCGACCGCCTGCTGCTGTGCAGCGACGGCCTCTCCGGGGTGGTCGACGAGCATCGCATCCGCAACGTCCTGCTGCGGGTGCCCGAGCCGCAGCGTGCGGCCGAGAAGCTGGTGGCCATGGCCAACGAGGGCGGCGGGCCGGACAACATCACCGTGGTCGTGCTGGACACCTCGGACCGGCTCGGCCGCGCCGGCGAGCGCACCGGCGACCTGGACACCCCGACCGGCGCGATCGCGCACGGCCGCGACGGCGCCACCAGCGAGCTGCTGACCGGGCTCCACCACAGGGTGGCCACGGGGGACGGGATGGGGAGCCGGGCCCAGCGCCGCCAGGCCGAGCGCATGCGCCCGGCGGCCAGGGGCGCGCGTGCCAGCCGGCACTCGCGCCGCCGAGGGCTCCGCCGCGCGCTGGTCAGCCTGCTGGTGCTGGCGGTGCTGGCCGCGGTCCTGCTGGGCGGCCGTGCGCTGGTCTTCAGCCGCTACTGGGTGGGCTTCGACCACGACCAGGTCGCGGTCTTCAGCGGGGTCCCGGGCAACGTCGCGGGGCTGCGCCTGTCGCGGGTGGTGGAGCGCACCGGGATCACCCGTGACCGGGTCGCGGCCGGCTACGCTCCCCGCCTCGACGAGGGCGTCAGCGCTTCCGGCCTGGCCGACGCCCGCCGCATCGCGCGGTGCTCGCCGTTCGTCTTCACCCAGCAGGGCTGCGCCACCGGCACGCAGGCGGCGCCGACCACCACCGCGGTCCCAACGACGACCAAGCGGGTCACGACCACCACCAAGAAGGGCTGACCCGTGGAGTCCAGGCGGAACGTCGAGCTCTCGCTGTTGCTCCTGGCGCTGATCCTGTCGATCGGCGCCTACGTGATCGTCGGGCTCACGGCACAGAACAAGGTCCCCTCGGGCACGCTCGGCTACGGCATCACCCTGACGATCCTGTTCATCGGCGCGCACATGGTGCTGCGCCGCTTCGCGCCGCAGGCCGACCCCCTGCTGCTTCCGGGGGCCGCCCTGCTGAACGGGCTCGGCCTGGTGATGGTCCGGCGCCTCGACTACGCCAGCACCCGCTCGGCACAGGCGCCCTCCCAGGCGCTGTGGACGGTGCTCGGCGTGGCGGTGTTCGTGGCGGTGGTGATCTTCGTGCGCGACCACCGCGTGCTGGACCGCTACCGCTACACCTGGCTGCTCGGCGGCCTGTTCCTGCTGGTGCTGCCGGCGATGCCGCTCATCGGTCGCGAGGTCTTCGGTGCGCGCCTGTGGGTCAAGATCGGCCCCTTCTCGGGCCAGCCGTCCGAGGCCGCCAAGATCGCCCTGGTGGTGTTCCTGGCCGCCTACCTCGCAGAGCACAAGGAGCTGCTGGCCACGGCGACCTACCGGGTCGGCCGGGTGCTGCTGCCCGAGGTCAAGTACTTCATGCCCCTGGTGATGGCCTGGGGCGTCAGCCTGTTCGTGCTGTTCTTCGAGAAGGACCTCGGCACCAGCCTGCTGTTCTTCGGCGTGTTCGTGGCGCTGCTGTACGTGTCGACCGGGCGCTTCTCCTACGTGGCCGCCGGCCTGGTGCTGTTCCTGCTGGGCGCGTTCGTCGCCTACCAGCTCTTCAGCCACCTCCAGGTCCGGGTCGAGACCTGGCGCAACCCCTGGGCCGACTACAACGGCAAGGGCTTCCAGCTCGTCCAGGGGCTGTTCGCGATGGCCAGCGGCGGCATCCTCGGCACGGGCTGGGACCAGGGGCGGCCGCAGACGATCCCGGCGGCCTCCACCGACTTCATCTTCACCGCGCTGGGTGAGGAGCTGGGCCTGGTCGGGGTCACCGCCATCCTGCTGGTCTACCTGCTGATGGTCTTCCGCGGCCTGCGGATCGCGCTGGCCACCAGCGACGACTTCGGCAAGCTGCTGGTCGCCGGCCTGGTGGTCGGCTTCGGGCTGCAGGTCTTCGTGATCGTCGGCGGGGTCACCAGGCTGATCCCGCTCACCGGCATCACGCTGCCGTTCGTGAGCTTCGGCGGCTCCAGCGTGGTGGCCAACTACGCGCTGATCGCCCTGCTCTGCAGGGTGTCGAGCGACGTCACCTCGGCGCCGTCCAGAGCGCCGGCGGCCGCCCAGGCCGGGGAGGTGACCGTCGCCGGATGAACGGGCAGATCCGCCGGGTGGCGGTGGTGGTCATGGCCGGCTTCGTGCTGCTGTTCGCCGCGCCCTTCTACTGGCAGGTGGTGGCCGCCGACCGGCTCAACAACGACCCCCGCAACGGCCGCGTGCTGGTCAAGGAGTACTCGATCGAGCGGGGCCAGATCGTGCTGCCGGACGGCTCCCCGGTCGCCCGGTCGATCCCGACCAACGACGCGCTCAAGTACGAGCGGCGCTACCCGCAGGGCGCCCGCTACGGCATGATCACCGGCTTCGACTCGCTGGTCTTCGGCCGCTCGCTGGCGGAGAGCGAGTTCAACTCGTTCCTGCTGGGCAAGGCGCCTGAGCAGTTCGCCCAGAACCTCAGCGACCTGCTGACCGCGCGGCCCAACCCGGGCGGCACGCTGGTGCTGACGCTGGACCCCGCGGCGCAGAAGGCCGCCGAGGACGCGCTCGGCCATCGCAAGGGCGCGGTGGTGGCGCTGGACCCGGCCACCGGCAAGGTGCTGGCCATGACCACCTACCCGCGCTACGACCCCAACGACCTGTCGAGCCACGACACCAAAGCGGTCCGCAAGGCCTGGGACCGGCTCAACAAGGACCCCGGCAAGCCGCTGCTGAACCGCGCGGCCGGCGAGCTGTACCCGCCGGGGTCGACCTTCAAGATCATCACCGCGGCGGCGGCGCTGGAGAACGGCCTGTCGCCGGACACCACCCGCAAGAACGAGCACACCTACACACCGCCGCAGACCAGCCGGGCGATCCAGAACTTCGGCGGCGAGCAGTGCTTCGGCGGCAAGGACCCGCTGACCCTGCAGGAGGCGCTGGAGGTCTCCTGCAACACCTACTTCGCGCACCTCGGCGTCGACCTCGGGACCCAGAAGCTGGTCGACGAGGCGCAGAAGTTCGGGCTGAACTCGCCGAGCCCGTTCCAGCTCCCGGGCGCGGCGGAGAGCGAGATCCCCAAGGACCTGGACAAGCCGTCGCTCGCCCAGAGCGCGATCGGCCAGCGCGACGTGCGGGTCTCGCCGCTCCAGATGGCCTCGGTGATCGCCACCGTCGCCAACGGCGGGCGCCGCATGGCCCCCTACGTGGTCGACCGGGTCCTCTCCCCCGACGGCACCAAGACGGTGAAGCGCTTCGAGCCCCAGTCGCTCGGCCAGGCCATCCCCGGCAACGTGGCCGATCAGCTCCACCAGATGCTCGAGCAGGTCGTGAACGGCCCGGAGGGCACCGGCAGGACGGCCCAGATCCCCGGGTTCGACGTCTACGGCAAGACCGGCACGGCGCAGCACGGCGGCAACGAGCCGCCGCACGCCTGGTTCGTCGGCGCGACCTCCAAGGCCGGCAAGTCGATCGCGGTGGCCGCGATCGTGGAGGACGGCGGCGAGCTGGGCAGCGAGGCGACCGGCGGGCGGGTCTCCGCCCCGATCGTCCAGGCGGTCATGCGGGCGTACCTGAACGGCGCGTCGTGATGATGCCGACCATGCTGGCGGACCGCTACCAGCTCGGCGAGCTGATCGCCACCGGCGGCATGGGCACTGTCCACCGGGCGATCGACACGCACCTGGGCCGGCCGGTCGCGGTCAAGATCCTCAAGCGGGTGCTCGCCGACGACGCCACCTTCCTGGAGCGGTTCCGCCGCGAGGCGCGTGCGGCGGCCGCGATCAGCCACCCGGGCGTGGCCAGGGTCTACGACTACGGCGAGCGCTCCAGCGAGCCGTTCATCGTGATGGAGCTGGTCGAGGGTGACACCCTGGCCGAGCGGATCGCCCACCACGGGCTGCTGCCCTGGCAGGAGGCGTTCGCGATCGCCGCGCAGGTGGCGTCGGCGCTGTCGGCGGCGCACGCGCACGGCGTGGTCCACAGGGACGTGAAGCCGGCCAACATCCTGGTCGACCGCAGCGGGCGCGTGAAGGTGACCGACTTCGGCATCGCCAGAGCGGCGCGGGCGACCACGCTGACGCGGCCGGGCATGGTGCTCGGCAGCGCCAACTACGTTGCGCCCGAGCAGGCCCAGGGCAATACCGTCGGCCCGGCCGCCGACCTGTACTCGCTCGGCTGCGTGTTGTTCGAGTCGATCGTCGGGACCACCCCCTACCAGGGCGGCAGTGCGGTGGCGATCGCCACCCAGCACGTCTCCGCCCCGATCCCCGACCCCCGCCACCACGTCCCGGACCTGCCGGACCACGCCGCCAGGCTGATCATGCGCTCGCTCGGCAAGCAGCCGGGCGACCGCTTCCCGTCGGCCGCCGCCATGGCGGCGGCGCTCGACGGCGCGCGCACGGGCCGTGATCCCTCCGCGGCGAGCCAGGACCAGACGATCTCGCTGCCGGTGGCCAGCCCGCCGATGGCGGCGCCCCCGGCGTGGCCGCCCGCCGGCCACCCCGAGCCCGAGCCGCCGGCGACGCGGCCCTTGCCCAGGGCGGAGCCACCGGACGCTTCGGTGACCGGACCCCTGGCGGGGCCGTCGTCGGTCACCGCGGCGCTGCCGAGGGCCGGGCGCGGGCCGCGGGGGGCGGTCGAGGGCCACACCCCGCCGATGCCGTGGGCGCGCGTGCCGGGCGACGTGCGGCCGGCGGCGGCCGGCCCCGGCGGGCCCCCGGGCAGGCTGGCGCGAGGCGACACTCCGGCCCAGCGCCGCAGCCGTCGCCGGGCGACCTGGCTGCTCGGACTCGCGCTCGGGCTTGTGGCCTTGTTAGCCTTGCCGCTCGTCCTCTCGAGGCAGAGCGGGGACACCAGCTCCGCGGGAACGGCCGGCACGGCGCCGGCCACGCGGGGAAGCGGGGAGGGGGCGTCGCTCGGTACCACGCAGGTACGGCTGCCGGACCTTCGTGGCCAGCGGCTCGGCGTCGCCACCGCCAAGCTGCGCGCGCTCGACCTCGAGGTGGACGTGCAGCGTGAGCGTGGCGGTGGGCGTCACGCAGTGGTCGTGTCGATGTCACCCGGACCCGGCAGCGTGGTCGACCACGGGAGCACGGTGCAGGTGGTCGTCGGGCGACCAGGCAAGGGCACGGGCGGAGACGGGAACGAAGAGGGCGACTGACGAATGGGCGCGACGCCACAGATCCTGCTGGGCCGCTACGAGGTGGGCCGGCTGCTCGGCGCCGGCGGGATGGCCGAGGTCTACGAGGGCCACGACCGGCTGCTCGCACGCCGGGTGGCCATCAAGATCCTGCTCTCCCAGTACGCCCACGACCCGGCCTTCCTGGCCCGCTTCCGGCGCGAGGCGCAGTCCGCGGCCAGCCTGTCGCATCCCAACATCGTGAGCGTCTTCGACACCGGCTCCGAGGGCGACACCTGGTTCATCGTCATGGAGTACGTCGACGGCCGCACGCTGAAGGACATCATCCGGGCGGAGGGCGCGCTGTACTGGGCGCGCGCGGCCGAGGTGGCCGCCGACGTTGCGGGCGCGCTGGCGGTGGCGCACGCGCGGGGGATCGTCCACCGGGACGTGAAGCCGGGGAACGTGATGCTGACGACCGAGGGCAAGGTCAAGGTGATGGACTTCGGCATCGCCAGGGCGACCGCGGTGCCGTCGATCACCCAGACCTCCGCGGTGGTCGGCACCGCCCAGTACATCGCGCCCGAGCAGGCACAGGGCCTGGAGGTGGACGGGCGCACCGACGTCTACGCGCTCGGCTGCTGCCTGTACGAGATGGTCACCGGGCAGGTGCCGTTCTCCGGGCCGACGCCGGTCGCGATCGCCTACCGCCACGTGCGCGAGGAGCCGACGCCGCCGAGGGCGCTCAACCCCGACGTGCCGCCGCCGCTGGAGCGGGTCTGCCTGAAGGCGATGGCCAAGCGCCCGGAGGACCGCTACCAGACCGCCGCCGAGATGCAGCGGGACCTGGAGCGGGTGCGGGTCGGCGAGCCGGTGACCGTTGCCGGGCCGCTGCCGTCGCAGCAGACCACCCAGGCGATCGGCGCCGCCGGGTACGGCGAGGCGGCCACCAGCCTGCTGGGAGCCGGCGGCACCGTGGCCGGCACCCGGGCGGCGCGCTACGCCGAGGGCGTACCGGAGCAGCGGCGCGGTTCGCTGGGCTGGGTGCTGGCGGCGATCCTGGCGCTGGTGGTGGTCGGGCTCGCCGCGTTCTTCATCACCAGGGCGGTGACCTCGCCGAGCACCAGCCCCAGCACGACCGTCACCACGCCGACCACTCCTCCGACGTCGGCGCCGACGACGACCGAGCCGCCCACCACCCCGACGACGCGGCCGCCCACCAGCCGCCCGACGACGACCCGGCCGCCGACCACCACCGAGCCGCCCACCACCCCGACGACGCAGCCGCCCACCACCCCGACGACGCGGCCGCCGACCACCGCCACGACCAAGGGGATCACGACGACCAGCGGCTAGACGGTCACCGGCAGGCGCGCGAGCCAGTTGCGCAGCAGGTCGTGGCCGCACTGGGTGAGGATCGACTCCGGGTGGAACTGCACGCCCTCGACCGGGTGCTCGCGGTGGCGCAGGGCCATGACCAGGCCGGCGGCCGTCCAGCCGGTGACCTCCAGCTCACCCGGCATGCTGTCGCGCTCCACCACCAGCGAGTGGTAGCGGGTGGCCGCGAACGGTACCGGCAGCCCCCGCAGCACGCCGTCGCCGTGGTGGTGCACCGCCGACGTCTTGCCGTGCACCAGCTCGGGCGCGCGGACGACCCTGCCGCCGTAGACGTGGCCGATCACCTGGTGGCCGAGGCACACCCCCAGCACCGGCAGGCTCGACCCGAGCTCGCGGACCACGTCCACCGAGAGCCCGGCCTCGCGTGGATGGCCAGGCCCGGGGGAGATCAGTACCCCGTCGGGCCGCAGTGCCCGCACGTCCTCGACGGTGCCGGCGTCGTTGCGCCACACCACCGTGGAGGCACCCAGCTCCCCCAGGTACTGGACCAGGTTGAACACGAACGAGTCGTAGTTGTCGATCACCAGGATCGAGGGCGCCCGCTCGGTCACGGCGTCGCCGCCTCCGTCCGGGCCTTGGCCCGCTCCTCCTCGACCAGGGCGCGGCGCAGCACCTTGCCGATCATGGTCTTGGGCAGCTCGTCGCGGAACTCGACCGATCTCGGCACCTTGTAGGCGGCCAGCCGCCCCTTGGCGAACTCGCGGATCTCCTCGACGGTGGCGCGCTCGCCGTCGCGCAGCACCACGAAGGCCTTGACCGTCTCGCCGCGGTAGGGGTCCGGCACGCCGACCACGCACACCTCCTCGATCTTGGGATGCTCGTAGAGCACCTCCTCGACCTCGCGGGGGTAGACGTTGTAGCCGCCGGCGATGATCAGGTCCTTCTTGCGGTCGACGATGCTGAAGTAGCCCTCCTCGTCCATGACCGCCATATCGCCGGTCAGCAGCCAGCCGTCGCGCAGCACCTGCCCGGTCTCGTCCGGCCGGTTCCAGTAGCCGACCATGACCTGCGGCCCGCGCAGCGCCAGCTCGCCGGCCTGTCCCGGCGGGAGCGCCTGGCCGGGGTCGGCGGGGTCCACCACCCTGGCCAGCGTGTCCGGCAGCGGCATGCCGATGGTGCCCGCCTTGCGCTTGCCGTAGATCGGGTTGGCCAGCGCCACTGGCGAGCACTCCGAGAGCCCGTAGCCCTCGACCAGTCGCCCACCGGAGAAGCGCTCGAAGCGCTCGGCCACCTCCAGCGGCAGCGGCGCCGCCCCGGACAGGCAGGCCTTGATGCTGGAGAGGTCGTGGCCGCCGCCGGCCACCACATTGTTGATGGCCACGTACATGGTCGGCACGCCCGGGAAGAGCGTGGGCCGGTAGTGGTCGATGCTCGAGACCACCGCGGACAGATCGAAGCGTGGCAGCAGCACCAGCGCCGCGCGCAGGCGCACGCCCAGCAGCAGGCACACCGTCAGGCCGTAGACGTGGAAGAAGGGCAATACCGCCATCATGACCTCGTGGCCAGGATCGGCGTCGGGGAACCACGCCCGCACCTGCTCGACGTTGGCGAGCAGGTTGGCGTGGCTGAGCATCACGCCCTTGGCCAGGCCGGTCGTGCCGCCGGTGTACTGGAGCAGCGCGAGGTCGCTGGACGGGTCGACCTCGGCCTCCGGCGGCTTGTCATCCACCCGGCGCAGCAGGTCGCGCCAGCGCAGGACGGGCTCGTCCCTGGACACGGTGGCGCTGGCCTCGCGGCCACGCTTCGTGTAGGGAGCCAGCACCCGCTTGAGCGCCGGCAGCTCGTCGAGCATCGAGGTGACGATCACTTCGCGGATGCCGAGCCGCTCGCGCAGCGGCCTGACCCGCTCGTAGAGCAGGTCGAGGCAGATGAGCACCTCCACGCTGGCGTCGCCGAGCTGGTGCTCCAGCTCGTGCTCGGTGTAGATGGGGTTGTTGAGCACCACCACCGCACCGAGCCGCAGGGTCGCGAAGAACGACACGATCACCTGCGGCGAGTTCGGCAGGATGATGCCGACCCGCGTCCCCTTGGTCACGCCGAGCCCGGCAAGCGCCCCGGCGAGCCGCCAGGCCTGCTCCGCCAGCTCGGCATACGAGCTGGTGCGCCCCTCGAAGTGCAGCGCCGGCGCGTGCGGGAAGTCGCGGGCGGCGTCGGCCAGCAGCCGTGCCAGGTTGCCCTGCGGGACTTCGACGTGTTCGGGGACGCCGGGCGGATAGCTGTCGAGCCAGGGCGTTGCCACGTCGGCCATTTCAGAAGTTCTCCGGAAGGATCTTCTCGAGCCAGGGGAACACGTAGAACCAGCACAGCACCATCAGCAGGATGATCCAGGAGATCAGCGCGACCACCCTCGGCCACCTGGCCCGCTGGCTGGCGTGGTCGCCGTCGTCGAGCAGCCTGGCCTCGGCGTTGCGGCTGCTGCGTCCGGCGTGCACCCGTGGGCCGGGGTCCAGGCCGTTGCCGCTGCGGTCGTCCTGCCCTCGACCGAGGCGCACGACCTGCTCGTCGTCGCTCTCCAGCACGCGCGAGAACTCCCCGGACGCCGCCGAGCGTGGCCGCGGGGGCGGCTCCTCGATCCCCCAGCTCCCCGTCTGGGGCGGCCAGCTCTCCGGGCGGGGCGGCGGGAACATCGCGGCGGAGGCCGCCGGGCTGGTCGGTGGCCAGATCTCGCCGGTCGCGTGCCCTGCGCCGAGGGGACCGGTGTCGTGTCCCGCCTGGCCCGGGTCCGTGGAGCCCGGCGCCTGCGCGCCGTCGCTGTGCTGCCGGCGAGCGTTCTGAAGCCCGTAGGCGGCGAAGGGGTCGTGGCCCGGGTAGGGCTCACGCGCGGCATCGCCGGCCTGCCGCTGGTCGGCGGCCCCGGTCCCGCCGGGATCGGTTTGGCCGAAGGTCGGCTCGGAGCCGCCGTAGGCGCCCGTCGTGTAGGGGTCGTGATCGGGGTACTGGTCGCCGGTGGCGTACGGGTCCCGGCCACCCGCGTACGGGTCCGCGGCGTATGCCTCACCGCCGGTGTTGGGATCGACGCCCGCGTAGGGGTCGCCAGGAGTCTCGAAGCCGCCGGCCGCGGTGGCGCCGTAGCCGCCCGCCGCGGGGTAGTCTCCGCCGGCAGCGTAGCCGCCGGTTGCGGGGTATTCCCCCGTCCCCTGGTACCCGTTGGACGCCTCGTACCCGTTGGACGCCTCGTACCCGTTGGAGGCGCCGTAGCCGTCGGTGGGCGGGTGGTCCCCGGTGGTCGGGTAGTCGCCGGTCCCCTGCTCGTAGCCGCTGGACCCGAAGCCGGCCTGCGGAGCGTAGCCGCCAGGATCGGGGGCGTGCCCGGGATCGCTGGAGCCGGACGGCGGCGAAGCGGCCTGGTAACCGGTGCTCTCGTACCCGGGCGGCCCGGCGTAGCCGCCGCTCCGCGGGCTCGCCCAGGGATCCTCCGACGGCCGGGGAGCCGCTTCGGCCTCCCAGTTGCCGGTGTTGGACGGCAGCTCCTGGGACGGCCAGGTATAGGAGCGGTCGTCAGACTCCCAGGACTGGCTGGTCTCCTCGAACGGCCAGCGGCCGTTCCACGGCTCCGCGCCGGCGTGGGTGTCCCACGCCTGCTGCTCCTGCGGCGGCTCGGCGACCCCGGAGCCCTCCGCCTGCCGCCACGCCGCCGGCGAGCCGGCCCCCGGATCGGTGCCTCCCCAGGCAGGCGCCGCGGGCGACCCGCCCCAGTTTCCGGTGTCGTGCCCGGCCTGCTGCCCCGAGCGCTCGGAGTCGAACCATCGCCCCTGCCCGGCCGGTGGCTCCGCGGCGGGTGGACGGCGGCGACCCGGCGGCGGCGCGCCGGGACCGGCGGGTGGCACCGCCCCGGTTGGACTCGCGGGAGGCACCGGCGGGAACTGGCCGGTGGCTTCTCGCCGGGTCGCCCGCAGCTTGTCCGACCAGTCGTCCTCGCCCTCATCCGACTGGCCCGCCTTCTCGACCTCGAGCAACCAGCTCGCGGTCTCCTCAGCGGGATCCGGCTTTCGCCGCCCACGCCTGCCGTCGGGGCGACGGCTCACGCGCCCATGCCCTCCGTGTTGGCCACGCTGGAGCTCAGGTCACCGAACACGATCAGCCGTTGGGCGGCGGAGAAGCGGGGGTTGCACGTCGTCAGCACGATCTGCGACTTCAGCTTGCCACCGGTACCGCGCACGTTGTCCAGCACCTCCACGTCGTTCGGCGACACGATCTCGAAGTGGGTCACCTTGTAGGTGTAGATCGCGTAACGAGTCACGATCGTGATCGTATCGCCTTTGGCCAGCTCGTTGAGACGGTAGAACGGCCGGCCGTGGGTCGTGCGGTGACCAGAGACCGCGAACGTGCCCGGCTGGCCGGGCATGACCGTTGACGGAATATGCCCGGGCCCCAGTGCCAGGTCCTCCGGGTTGGCGCCCTGCACGACCACCTTCTTCAGGTCGATCTTGGGGATCTGGATCACCCCCAGCGCGTGACCGAGCGCCGGAGTCTGCGGTACCGGCAGCGCGGTGGCGTCTCCGCCCTTGGGGGGCGTCGCCGCGGGGGCGGACCACTCCTGCGCGAGCTTCTGGCGGAGGTCGCTCTGCTCCTTGTTGGTGACCAGGTCGGTGCCGACGAGCTGATAGACCAGAAAGTAGAGGACGAAGCAGCCCATCCCGATGAACGCCCACCCGGCCGCCCGCAGGATCCTCCGCACCCTCACCTCCGACCCGCCACGGGCAGATGCTCGTCGGGTCATGGTACGTGGGGGGGCCTCACGGCCGGCTAACGTGCGTCCGGGCGTGTACGGGCGGGCCGTGGTCGACCGCCCGTGGTAATCCGGATGGACTCGGGGGGCTGCTCGTGTGCTCATATCACGCCGCTGCGGTCAGGAGCTGGTCGATCCTGTTTCGGAGCTCGGCCGCGCTCAGGGGACGGGGGATGCGGCCAGAACGGCTGCCGTCTTTGGCGATGAACCAGGTCTGTGGCAGTGACGCGACTGACCAGGCAGTCGCGATACCACCGTTGATGCCCGCCTTGTCGTACACCGTCGGATAGGTAACCTTCAAATCGGCGAGCAACGTGCCCGCGCTATCGCGGACGTCGGAAGAGTCTACCCCGATGAAGGTGACAGGTTTTCCGGCGTACTCCCTGCTCACCTGCTGGAGGGCCGGCATCTCGGCCTTGCAGGGGCCGCACCAGCTCGCCCAGAAGTTGACCACCACGACCCTGCCCTTGTAGGCGGCAAGGTCGGACTGGAATCGCGACGGGGTCCGGTCCACCAGCGGCGCGGAGCCGATCTGCGCACCGGACGCGGAGGCGGAACCGCCGCCGCCTCCCCCACCGCCGCCGCAGGCGGCCAGGACCAGGGCCAGCACGATCAGGGTCATCCCGGGCCTGGCGAGGGACGGGGTTGGCAAAAGCCGCATCGCCGCTCGGCCGCCGCGCACGCTACGATCGCGGCGACGCCTGTGGAGAACGTCGTCACTGTGGATATCTCTGTGGAAAGGACCCATCACCATGCCGAGATCCCGCTCCAAGCGTCGCCGGTACGTTCCACCGCCTCGTCCCCGGCCGAAGCCCTCCGCACCCTGGGTCGGTCCCACCATCGTCGTCAGCCTCGTCGTAGGGATCGTCTACATCCTGCTGTTCTACATGCAGGTCCTGCCGCCGGTCCTGGACAACCTCAACAACTTCAACCTGGCGATCGGGTTCGTTCCTCTTATTTTCGGCCTCGTCCTCGCAACTCGCTGGACCTGAACGGCCAAATCGCGTGAGCTGCTGAACTACATCCCTGTCATTCATCCCCAGTTGTGGATAACTCTGGGGACAAGTTGCGGGCCACCGCCCGCCCCGACCATCTGGACCAGCGCAATGCCGCTCTACGAGTACGTTTGCCGGGCCTGTGGAAACCCCGAGGAGCATCTCCAGCCCCTCGGCGCCGACGCTCCCGGCCCCTGCCAGGCCTGCGGAGGCGAGCTGCGACGCCGCTATTCGAGGGTCGCGGTCCGCTACGAGGGCTGGGGCTTCACCTCCACCGACAAGCTCCTGCCCGAGGGCCGGCGCCGGCAGGACTACCACGCCCTGCGCGAGCGCGCCGAGCGGATCGCCGACGAGGGGTAGCGGGCGCCCGCGGGCGCGGTGGCGCTTCGAATCGATGGCCACGATCCCGACGGCAGCGCTCAGTTCAGCTCGTGATCCGCTACCGGGATCCGCCGGAGCACCATCTTCTCCGCGCAGTGACGGGGTGGCGCATCGGTGCCCTTGCGCAGCAGCACCAACTGCTCCCCGCAGGTCTCGCAAGCGAACACCAGCAGGGTGCCCCGCTCCTGCACGTCGATGGCCGGCCCGGTCGGGCCCTTGGTGGTCGAGTACGAGCGGAACATCGTCCTGCCGCTGAGCAGCACCAGCGCGCCGATCACCACGGCGATGACGACGTCGCCCTTGCCGAACAACCAGAGGAGCACGACCGCGACCAGCACGGCCAGCGCCGCCAGGCCTTTCCAGCTCCGCAACACGCTTGGCACGTCCCTCTCTCCGAGTGCCCGCCGCTGCCGGGGTCGAACGCATCGCTCACTGACTCGCGGCCGGCCCAACGCGAAGGTCGCACCGTCCGAGCGGTTGCGTCAACCGCAAGCTGCGCAACGCTCCGCGGGCGCCGCGGCTCAGGCGGGCTCCTGCTCGATCACCACGCGCTCGAGGACCTGCTCCTCCAGCGGGCGGTCCTGCGGGTCGCGGTCGATGGCCGCGATCGAGTCGACCACCTCCATGCCGTCGACCACCTGGCCGAAGATGGTGTGCTTGCCGTCCAGCCAGGGCGTCGGCGCCTGGGTGATGAAGAACTGGCTGCCGTTGGTGTTGGGGCCGGCGTTGGCCATGGCCAGGCGGCCGGGCCGGTCGAAGCGGTGCGGCCCGTTGACCTCGTCCTCGAAGGTGTAGCCGGGACCGCCCCGGCCGTTCCCGAGCGGGTCGCCGCCCTGGATCATGAACTGCGGGATCACCCGGTGGAAGATGGTGCCCTGGTAGAGCGGCCGCGACTGCTTGGTGCCCGTGCGCGGGTCGGCCCAGGGCTTGGAACCCGTCGCCAGACCGACGAAGTTCTCGACGGTCCTGGGTGCGGTGTCGCTGAAGAGCTGGACGCGAATCTCTCCCCGGGAGGTGACCAGCGTCGCGTAGGTCTCGGGCAAGGTTCGGCTCCTTCGTACGGATGGCGTGGGACCGGCACACCCTACCCGACGACCGCGGCGTGCACTGATCAGGACCAGGCGACCCAGGTCACGTTCAGCAGGATCACGGCCTGCCTGCGCTCGATCACCCAGTAGTTGAGGAAGCCCCTGCCGCCGGCGAACAGCGCGGTGCGCACGTCGTCGTCGTACCTGGTCTCGAAGGCCGCCGACACCGCGACCGGGTCGACTCGGAGCACCGCCACCACGCCGGCGATGTAACCCTGCAACTCGGCTGGAGCGTCGTGAAGCTGGTTCCGGACCGCCTGCTTCGCAACGACCCTATAGGCCAAGCTCTGCGGCGATCTCTTCCCAAGGGACCAGATCTGACTCATCCCCGCCCTCGAAACGGTCGATGAGCGCCCGCCACTGCGCGAGCTCCTCGGGAGTGGGGGGCGGGGGAGCCTCCAAGCGCTTGGAATCGCTCATGCGCCCGAGCGTCTTCCACCAGGACACGGACTGTCAAGCCGGCAAGAATCAGCAGATCCGCTGGCTCTGGCGAGTCCACGGCGAGCTCGTCCACGTTCGCCGAACTCTACCGCAAACACAGCGGGCCGCTCCCGCTCGACGATGTGAGCTTGCGCCGAGAATCCGCTTAGATGTGTGCGGGCGGTGGTACCCGCCCCGGTACCAGCAGTTGACCAGACAACTTCTCAGGAGCCACGAACCATGGCGACGAAAGCCTGGCACATCCCCGTCCGGCTGGCCACCGGGCTGTTCATCCTCAACGAGGGGCTCACCAAGCAGAAGGAGCTCGACGCCGAGCGCGCCGAGGCGCTCCACGGCACGGCGGCGCAGGCGTTCCCCCAGGTCGAGGAGATGGAAGCCGAGCAGTTCGCGAAGCTGCTGTCGACCGCCGAGGTCTCGCTCGGGACGGCGCTCGTCGCCGTGCCGGTCGTCCCGCCGCTGCTCGCCGGGCTCGGGCTCATCGCCTTCTCCGGCGGCCTGAACCGCCTGTACCTGAAGCTCCCAGGCGTCCGGAGGGAGGGCAGCGTCCGGCCGACCCAGCAGGGTGTCCCGCTCGCCAAGGACGTGTGGATGACGGCGATCGGCGCGGCCCTCGTGCTGGACTCGATCTTCTCCCCGAAGCGCCACCGCTGACGTGGCCTGGGGCCCCCGGCCTGAGGCTCGGCCTCGGGACTCGGGCCGCCGCGCCGCCCCGATCGCCACGTCCGAAATCCGCCAGCGAGGCCGACGGGATGCCCGCACAATGGCGCGGCATCCGGGCCGAGGCGGGAGAGGGGACATGGCGGAGCTGCGGGGATTCCGGTTCGGCGTGATCGGCGAGGACATCGGCACGTGCGAGGGGCTCGTGGAGGAGGCCCGCCGCGCCGAGGCGCTCGGCTACTCCACGCTGCTGCTGCGCGACCACTTCGTCAGCGAGCCCTTCGGCGCGCAGTTCGCCCCGATGGTCGCGCTGCTGGCCGCCGCCACGGCGACCAGCAGCCTCCGCGTCGGCACGCTCGTCCTGGACAACGACTACCGGCATCCCGTGCTCCTGGCAAAGGAGGCCGCGACCCTCGACGTGCTGTCGGGCGGGCCGCAACCTTCCAGGGCGACCACTACTCGGTTGCCGACCTGACGACCTTCCCGGTGCCGGTGCAGCGACCGCACCCGCCGATCCTCGTCGGCGCCGGCAGCCGCCGGATGCTCGGGATCGCCGGCCGCCACGCCGACATCGTCAACATCCTGCCGAAGGCACTGCCCAACGGGACCATCTCCGAGGACCTGTCCGAGCGCTCGGCGGCAACGGTCGCCCGCAAGATCGAGTGGGTCCGCGAGGCGGCCGGTGAGCGGTTCGACGAGCTGGAGCTCGGCATGATCTGCTCGGTGGCCATCGGCGAGGACGCTCGCCAAGCGGCGGAGCGGCTGACGGTCGAGCGGGGCTGGGGCGCCGCTGCCGCGGAGCCCGCGCTCGACATGCCGTCGGTCCTGGCGGGTCCCGTCGAGCGGATCGTCGACGAGCTGCTGGCGCGGCGCGAGCGGCTCGGCCTCTCGTACTACGTCGTCTCCAACGCCACCATGGAGACGGCCGGCCCGATCGTCGAGCGCCTCGCCCGCTCGCGCTCGTAGCTGCTCAGGCGCGCTGGTCGAGGACCCTCAGCATGCGCTGCAGGGCCACCTGGCGGTAGGAGCTCTCCATCAGCTCCGTGACCTCTTCCCAGTCGACCGGCGCCGCCGTGAAATCGAGCGCCAGCCAGCCGCTCGGCCCGAAATACGGCGGCACGTAGAAGCGGGGGTCCTCCACCAGCGCCGGCCGCTCCGCCAGCTCCGGCTTGAAGATCACGCCGAACGGGTGCTCATCCCCACCCGAGAACACCGCGAACAGCTTCTTGCCAGCGCGGAAGGTCGGCCGACCCCTCCCTCCCGCCGGGACCGCCAGGATACCCGCGTCAATGCCTCTGGCTCGTGTCTTCGACCCGGCCGGGCAGGCCGCGCAGAGGAGGGCCAGCCGCGCTCCGTGCGCCTCGTCTGGGTCCTCCTCATCGAGATCCTCCGCTGACCACAACCACCCGGCGCGCATGCCTGCGGGCTCGAAGGGAACGCTCGGAGAAGACAGGCGCCCCTGGAGGTCGGCGTCGGCTTCCGCTTCGGCGCCGAGCGCCCCGTCCTACGCCTCGCGGTGGACCTCGGAACCCTGCTCTGCGTCTGACTGATGCGGAGAACCATCAACCCCAAGCGGCGGCAGGGCGCCAGGCCGCACTCCCACCTCGGTGACAGGCGGTGCGGTGCTCGTGATCACCCTTTGGCTGAGAGGGCATTGATGACCTCTTTGGCGGCGCGCTCTCCGGTCTCCACGCCGCCGTTCAGGTAGCCCTGAAAGTCGATCGAGGTGTGCTCCCCGGCGAAGTGGCAGTTCTGGGCGCGACCCTCCGGCTCGCGCTCCACCCCCGCGAACTTCGTGTACTGGCCGACCTTCCAGTAGGAGTAGGACCCGCGTGTCCACTCGTACCCGGTCCAGTAGTCGATGGTCGCGAGCCCGTTGTACTTCGCGGTGATGCCGGGCAGGACCGGCTCGAGCTGGGTGAGGAACTCTCGCGCGCGGCTGTCTGGCGTGCCGCTTCCAAATGACGCGCCGATCGTCCCGCCGGTGTAGTCGACCAGGATCCCCGAGGCGCCGGTCTGCGCTCGGCTCACGTCCCAGGTGTTCTGGTAGCCGGTGTCGGCAAAGGTGGCGCCGTTGCAGTCGAGGCTCTCCCAGCGGCGGCTGGTGAACTGGACGTGGAGCTTGGAGTTGGTCCCCATGCCGAGCTCCTTGATAGCCGTCTGCTTGAGCGGCTTGAAGCCGGCCGGCTTGTAGTCGACCGAGGCGCGCAGGATCGAGAAGGGGATCGCCAGCACCACCCGGTCAGCCGTGACCGTCTTGGTGGTCGCGCCGTTCTGGAAGGTGAGCTGGTAGGTGTTGTTGGTGTTCTGCTTGATGGCGATCAGGGCATGGTCGAGGTTGATCTGCCTGGAGAGTTGCGCGGCGAGCCGGCTCGGGATCTGGTCGTTGCCGCCGTGGACGTGGTACTTCTCGTTCGACGGGCCGAAGATGCGGAGGTTGCCCTGCCCCGAGTAGCCGAGCAGGTACAGCATGTTCAGCGAGGACTGGTCGGTGGTCTCCGCGCCGTACTCGATGTTGTAGGCCACGTCGAGTAGCTGCCCCAGCTTGGAACCGAACCCGCCCGGGACGTACTGGTTGATCCAATCACGCACCGACATGTGGTCGAGTTCATACCCTCGCTGTGTGTAGCTCGTGTAGAGAGTGGGGTAGCTCGCAGCGGACACGTCCGAGTGGATCGACTGCCAGACTGCCTTCAGGTCGTTGGTAGCCTGATCGAACGAGTAGGACGACCCGTCGAAGTAGTAGAAGTCCTCGCTGCCGTTGGCCTCGGCGGACAGCAGGTTGTCGAGGTCCAGGCTCAGCTCCTGAGCGAGCTGGCGGATCTCGGTGTGGCCCTGGTCGATCAGCTCCCCGCCGTGCTCGGCGATCTGACCGTCGGCGAACGCGCCGCGGATCGTCCAGCAGCGTCCTCCGATTCGGCTGGACGCCTCGTACACGGTCGCGGCATAGCCTGCTTGCTTGAGCCGGTAGGCGCAGGTCAGGCCTGCGAGCCCAGCGCCCACCACAACGATGCGAGGGCCGCTGGCCGCGCTCGCCGCTCCCGCGCCGAGCGCGGACACCCCAGCCGCCAACCCGGCCGAGCCCGCCAGCTTCAGCACGTCCCGCCGACTCGGGAGCCGCTCGGCACGTTCGGTGGGCATCTGGTCGTGCGCGCCGTCGCGAATCGTCTCCTCGGCCGCAAGCGACGCAGCCTGCTGAAGCCACCTGAACAGGGGGGTCCGCGCCATGTTCTCCACCTCGCGACTTTCGAGCCTGTTGGCCTCTTTGGCGTTCAGCCGCCAAGAATTCCTTCCAGGGTTGTGAGCCGCATCAAGGGCCGGATCCACGCACGCCAGCTCGTGCGTTGATAGCAACCCAACTACTACCAATACCGCACAGCAGGTGGCTCCCGTTTCGCGGCCGATAACCTCAGATCGAACCGCCAGAGACCCGCGGCCACGTGGGCGCCAAGGGTCGTCAGCAGCGAGCGGCACGAGCGTGGCACGCGGCAAGCGGAAGGGCGGAGGCCGCCAGCCGGGAAGGCCGCTGACCAG
>WNGE01003649.1_pt1 | contig 36639 bp, 30 predicted proteins | sample 5400651 | NCBI WGS metagenome assembly WNGE01 (sample SAMN13153370, study PRJNA577476) | soil metagenome | isolation source: 60 cm soil or saprolite under grassland replicate 2 | place: USA:California | collected 2016-06-15
GGCGCGCGACTTCTCCACGTCGCGCAGCACGATCTTCCGCACCACGATGCGGGCGCCGAGGCGCGCCTCGATCTCGCGCTGGTGGTGCTTGAGGATCGAGAGCACCCCGCCTCCGACCGTCCCGAACCCCGCCACGCCGATGCCGACCTCGCGCATGTTCTACCTCTCCTGGAGACGGTACGACTCGAGCTCGCCGCGCACCTGGGGTGCCGCCACGCCGTTCACGACGGCGAAGGTCTCGAGCCTCACCGGGCCGACGCCCGGCGCGTAGGTCAGCTCCGCTACCTGCTCCACCTTGCCCGCGTGCAGCTGCGACCGCACCCGCACGCAGCCGCGGAAGGTCCCCGCCGGGACCGCGACGAGCTCGTTCACCCCCGCGATCTCGTAGCGCTCGGTGGCGGACACGCTCACGACCGAGCTCCACGAGGCGCCGGGCTCGATGGGGCGGCACAGGAGGCGCCGCGCCCGGTCGTGGAGGCAGTCGGGGTCGGCGCGTAGCGCTCCCCGCTGATCGTCCACGAAGTAGCCGTCGGCATCGCGGCGGACGATCCGCACCGTGCGGCGCACCGGCGCCTTCTGCTGCGGCGAGCTGTCGAGGAAGGTCCAGGTGTTGCCCACCGCGAGCGGGAAGTAGTCGGCGGGCCTCGCGGCGACCGGCGCGGCGGCCGGCGGCGCCGGCGCACGGGCGCAGGCGGCGAGCGCGAGGAGCAGCACGACCTGTCGGGGCGCGATCACGGGCGGCATCTTACCCTCGTTCCCGGCCGCTGCGGCCACTCACCGGGAGGGCTGCGCCTGGGCCTGCGGCGCGCGCGCGTCCATCTCGACGAGCGCCTCGCGGGCCGCTCCGCGCACGACCTCGTCTGGATGGCCCGAAGCCATGGTGAGGAGCCACGCGCGCGCGTCGGGGCCGCCGATGTCGCCGAGGATGTGGGCCAGGTTCGCGACGTAGGGACCCTCGCGGTGACGCCCGAGCTCGATGAGCGGCGCGACCGCGCGCGGGTCGCGGAGCTGCGCGAGCGCGCCCACGGCGCGGTCGGCGACCTCGGGGTCCTGGTCGCGCAGGCGCCCGACGAGCGCGGGCACCGCGTCGCGCTCGCCTCGCTCGGCCAGCACGCGCACCGCGTGGTCGCGGACGCTCGCCTCGGGCGAGGCGAGGTCCTCGACGAGCTGGGAGGTGCGCTTCTGCTCGGCGGCGAACTGGATCGCAAAGGAGCTGACCGACCGCTCCAGGGCCGCGGTGGTGGCCCGCTCGAGCGCAGCGCCCAGGGCGCCCGCGCCGACGCCGACGGGCTCGGCCGCGCGACCGGTCTCGCGCAGCGCCGAGTCGCCCTGCGCCGGCCTGAGCTCGAGCGTCACCACCACGTGCGCGACGGCCCCCGACGGCCCCGCGAACGCCTCGGCCCGCTGGACGTAGAGCTGACCGAGGAGCCGGCGCGTGCTGGACCGCGCGGCGCCGGGCGCCACGAAGCCGGGGGCGCCCTCGAGCAGGCGCACGGCGGTGCGCGCGAGCGCATCGCGCCCGACCCCGGCGCGCTCGAGCTGCGCGGACCCGTTCGTCTCCGCGACGACCACGCGCTCGACCGTGTAGCGAGGCGCTGCGCGGCAGGCTGTGACGCAGAGAGCGACCGCAAGGCATGCGACGAGCGCGCGCGCCGCTGGAGGCGTCCGCCGTGGTGCGGCGTGGATCAGCCTTCACCTCCGCCCGGCGGCTCGGAGGGCGGAGGCGCGTCCGCAGGCGCGGGCGGCGTGTCGCTCGGCGCTCGCTCGCCCGTGGTGGGCGCCGCCTGCTGAGCAGCGTCCGCTGGCCCGGCGGCTCCCCCTTCGCGACTCCGGCCTCGGCCACCCCGCCGCCGCCGGCGCCGCCGGCGCCGGCGTCCCTCGCCGCCCCGCTCGCCCTCGCCGGCCGCGGCACCCGGCGTGCCGGGCGTCGCACTGACCTCTGAACCCTCGTCGTCCCCTTCGTCGCCCTCCTCGTCGTCCGGCTCGCGGACGGCAGGCTCCTCGGTGCGCTGGAGCGAGATCTCGGCGGGAGCCGCCGGAGCTTCCGGCCGCGGCGCGGCGCCGCCTCGCACCTCGGCTATGGCCTCCGGCGCGCGCTCGGCGCGCACCTCGCGCGGCTCGGCCGCCTCACGTGGCTCTCGCCACTCCCGCTCCTCTCTTGCGCCCCGGTCCTCGCGCGGCTCGCGCTCCTGTCGCTCGCGTGGCTCTCGGTCCTCGCGGCGGTCGCGCTCCTCGCGCCGTGCGCGCCGCGCCGCCTCCTCCTGCTGAGCGGCCTCCGAGGCGCTCTTGAAGAAGGCCTCGTCCACCTCCGGCACCACCACCGGCCGGCAGCCCACCGCGGTCTCGGTGAGCGCCTCCGCGAGCGCGTCCCCGCACACGAGCAGGATCGGGAGCTGCCCCGGCGCGGTGGCCTCGCCGCGCGCCTCGCGCCCGGCGTCACCGGCCGACACGACGACGCCGATCTGCGCGCCGTAGTTGCCCACGTCGCGCCGCACCTCCACCACGTCGCGGCGACCCACCTCGCCTCCGCCACGGACGATCCGGATGCAGTGCCGGACCTCACCGAGGCCCATCCGCCGCCGGCCCGTGTAGACGACGTGGTCGCGGCCGCGCTTCGCGACCTTGAGCTCCCGGAGGCCCGTCGCCTCGAGGAGCTTCGCCACGATGTGCTCGACCGTGGCGGGGTCGCACTCGCGGACGCGCCGGCGGAGCGCGAGGAGCGCGCTCTTGCGGAGGTCGCCGGCGGCGGCGGCCGGGCGCGTGGCGGCGAGCGGCGCCGCGGCGCGCTCGCCGGGCTCCGGCTGCGCTGCGAGCGCGACCGTGTCGCCCTCGAGCGCGAAGAGCGGCTTGCGCCCGGCGGACTCGCGGCGCCTGTTGTCCTCCGCGAGCGCGGCCGCGAGCGCGGCGCTGTCGCGCACGAACGCGTCCGGCATGAGGAACCGCTCGGCCCCCTGCGCCGCGATGTCGGCGAGGGCCAGCGGGTGGTCGGAGCCGGCCAGGATCTCGTAGGCGACCTCGGCGGGCGGCGGGTAGCGCCGGCCGCGGCGCTCCTCGCCCTCCTCGCGGCGCCGGGCGCGCGCCTCGCCACGTCCCGAGCTGCGCGCGATCTCGCGCGACGGCGTCGGATGGCGCTCGTTGGATCGGTACGGGATCTCGCTCTCGAGGGGCAGCTCGATCAGGTTGTCGAGCCCTGCCGGGTCCTCGTCGAGGCCCCACTCCACCAGCGCGAAGGTGCCGGGCTGCACGGGCAGGACCTTGCGGTCGGCGTGCGGCAGCTTGCAGTGCGTCGCGAGCTGCCCGCCCATCACCTCGTCGGGAATCTTTCCGACGTGGTCGAGCAGGCTGTCTCGGACGGCGATCTCGGCGATCTTCTTGAAGTGGAGTGGCTTTCCCTCGCGCCTCAGGACCTCGATGGCCGCTTCGGTGAAAGTCATGCGTTCCTTGTGGTGGTTGTCAAAATTCTCGAGGCCCAACCGGGCCTTATGTGGGTCGAACAGTTTGGAGCCCGGCCGCTCGCCTGTCAACGTTGAAACCGCGCTTCCCGGCCGCCATGTCTCGCCTTTCTCATGGTGCGCATTCGCATCGGAAGCACGTGGAAACAGGACCCGTCGCTCCGCTCGGCCCTCGCGCGCGGCGGCGACGTCGCGCTCGAGGCGGCCACCGGCGCGGTGGACGCCCTCGCGGTCGAGGTGGACGGGATCGACGTCGCGGCAGGCCACGCCGAGGGCGCGCTCGTCGCGGGCGTCGAGGCGCTCGGCGAGGCCGTCCTGCGCCTGCTCGCGGGCAGCGCGCGCGCGCAGGTCCACTTCAGCGAGGGCGGCGTGGAGCTCGTCCTGGGGCGCCGCGGCGCGAGCGCGCTCGTCACCGTGGTCGCGCTGGGACGGCCCGCCCGCGTCCTCGCCCGTGACGTGGAGGTGGATCTCGCCGAGCTGGCGCGCGCCGCGCGCGAGGCCGCCGGAGCGCTCGCGGACGAGCTCGCCACCCTGCAGCCCTCCGCCGCGGCCGCCGTGACGCGCTCGCTCCGGCGGCTCGCGTCGCGCCTCGGCGCAGCGCGCCCCGCGCCCGCCATCGCGCCGGGGCCGCCAGGCCGCCCCTCCACGCAGCGCCCCGCGCAGCGCGAGCACGCACCGACCTGCACCTTCGAGCTGCGCGACGAGGACGGGCTCCTCGCGTCGTATCGGGGTCCCGGAGCCGACCTCGGCTCGCTCCTCCCGCCCGGCCGCGTCGTGCTCCGGGCCGCCGACGGCAGCGAGGTCATCGCGCTCTCCGGCCCACCCTTCCTCGTGCTGCGCGATCTCGCCGCGTTCGCGGCGCGCCTCGCCGACGGCGTGCGGCGGGGCGAGGCGACGGCGTCCGTCGCCCTCGCCGCGCCCGGGCGCCACGCCACCGTCCGTCTCGAAGCAGACCTCGAGGCGGGGACGCTCGCGCCGGACGGCGGCGCGCCGTTCCCGTGCGCGCCGCTCCCGCTGGCGCGAGCCCTCCTCGAGGCGGCCGTCGACTTCTGCGGCGTGGTCGCCGCGCGCAACGCGTGGCAGGCGGACAACGGCTGGCTCGCGGAGCTGCGCACGGGCGCCGCGGAGCGGCTCGCGCACGTGCAGGAGCTCCTCGCGGGCGACCTCGTCGCGGACGAGGGCGCGAACGTACGCCGCCGGGGCGCGAGGCGGCTCCCTCGTGCGCCGCTCGGCCCGGGCTGCGTACGCCGCCTCGCCTTCCGTCGCGCGTGGGAGGCGGACGCGGGAGCCCCGGCCGGCTTCGGGCTCGCGCTCGCAGGCGACCTCGTCCTCGCCGCGGGCGCCGCCGCAGTGCTCGGGCTCGACGCGCGCCGCGGCGACGAGCGCTGGCGCCGGGATGGCGTGACGTTCGCCGCGCTCGGGGACGGCGCGCTCTTCGCGGTGGATGCGTCGCGGCTGTCCTCGCTCGACCCGGTCACCGGGCGGGAGCGCTGGTCGCGCCCCCTGTCGGCGCTCCCGGAGGGTGGGGTCCGCGCCGTGGTCCGACTGTCGGGCGGGCTCGCCCTCGTGGTCGGCCCCGGCGCCGCGACGGCCCTCGACCCCGCGTCGGGCAGGACGGCTTGGACCTTCGCGCCGCCGGCGGCGCTCGACCTGCGCGCGGCGGCGCTCGGCGCGCTCGCGCTGTTGGGGACGGACGCAGGGTTCCTGTACGGCGTGGAGGCGGCCACCGGGAGGACGGCCTGGCGGCTCCGGCTGCCGGGGCCGCTCGTCGCGGCGCCGGCCGCGCACGGCGACGCGTGTCTCGCGCTGTGCGCGACGGAGCTCGGCGGCTCGCTCGTCGCCGTCGATCCCTCGACCGGGCGGCGGCGCTTCGAGGCGCCGCTCGACGTCGCGCCCGTGGGGCCGCCGGTGACGTTCGCCGGCCTGCTCGCCGTCGGAGGGACCGTGGCGGGAGACCCCGTCGTCACCGCGATCGAGCTCACCGGAGCGCTGGCGTGGGAGGACGGGCCGCCGCTGGGCGCGGGCGCGGCCGCGCTGGCGCCGCTCCCCTCGGGGCTGCTCGTCAAGACCGCGGGCGGCGCCTGCGTCGCCCTCGGCCGCTGCGGCGAGACGCTCTGGTCCCACGCGCGCGACGCCGCGCACCCGCCGCCCGCCAACGCCCCGGCCGTCGTGGCGCGCGGGGTCGCGCTCGTCCCCGGCGAGCAGGTGGACGCGCTCGACGCCGCGACGGGGAAGCTGCTCGGCCACGCGCGCGTGCCGGCGCCGGTGCGCCTCGTGGCGGACGCAGGGCTGGCGGCGTGGGGGATGGACGCGGAGGGCGTCGTGACCGCCGTCCGCCTCGAGACCCACCTGAGCGTGCTGTAGCCCGGCTACACGCCGAGGAAGAGGCGCTTCCCGAAGTTCAGCGCCAGGTCGGCGTCGAAGATCTTCTGCGCGGCCGCCTCGATGTCGTAGGCGACGCGGTGGTACTCGGCGACCTTCGCGTCCGTGTCGTACGTGACGAAGCAGGCGCGGTTGTCGTAGTCGCGGGGCTGGCCCACCGAGCCCACCGACATGACGTACTTCTTCCGCACGTCGAGCGCGAGGGTGGTCCCGAGGGCCTCCTCGACCCCGCCGTGCGCGTCGAGCGCGAACGCCTTGCACAGGTGTGAGTGGCCGATGAACGTGACGTGCGCGAGCCGGGCGAAGTGCGGGGTCAGCTCGAGCGCCTGCTCGGCGGCGAAGATGTACTCGTACTCGCCCGGCAGGATGGGCGACCCGTGGCTGAACCCGACGTCGTCCGCCCGGTGTGTGTAGGGGAGCGAGCGCAGCCAGACGAGGTGGTCGGGATCGAGCTGCTGCGTGGTCCAGTCGAGCGCGTGCCGCGCCGCCTCGTAGTAGTACGCGTAGTCCATGCGGCCGGAGACCGCGGCGTCGTGGTTGCCGAGCAGCGTCAGCGAGGCGAGGGCGCGGACGCGCTCGCAGCAGGCGTTCGGGCTCGCGCCGTACCCCACGACGTCGCCCAGGCAGATGACGGTCGAGCTCGAGGTCGTCGAAGTGCGTGAGCTGCCTGAACTCGCCGTACCGGGCGCGGATCTCGTCGTGCCCGAGCGTCTTCAGCCGCTCGAGCGAGAACTGCTCCACCGCGAAGCTCGCCAGCACGCCGCCCAGCACGATCGCGCGGCGCATCACGTCCGGCTCCTCGCGCCCGGTGCGGGCCAGGTATCCCATGAACCCACCCGCGAAGCTGTCTCCGGCGCCGGTCGGGTCGAAGAGGGCGGCCAGCGGGTACGCGGACGCCGCGAAGACGTGGTCGCCCGAGAAGAAGAGCGCCCCGTACTCGCCGCGCTTCACGACGAGCGCGCGCGGGCCGTACGTCAGGATGCGGCGCGCCGCCTTGACGACGTTGTGCTCCTCGGCGAGCTGGCGCGCCTCGGCGTCGTTGACGAACAGCATGTCGACCCGCCGCAGCGTCTTCAGCAGGCTCTCGCGCTTCGACGCGATCCAGAAGTTCATCGTGTCCATCGCGACGAAGCGCGGCGCCTTCACCTGGTCGAGCACCTGGCGCTGCAGGTCGGGGTCGATGTTGCCGAGGAACACGTACTTCGAGTCGGCGTAGGCGGCCGGCAGCCGCGGCCGGAAGTCGGCGAAGACGTTGAGCTGCGTGTCGAGCGTGTGCGCCTGGTTGAGGTCGAACTCGTAGCGGCCCTTCCACCGGAAGGTCCGGCCCGGGCGGCGCTCGAGGCCGGCGAGGTCCACGCCGCGGTCGGCCAGGAACTGCACGTGCGCCTCGGGGAAGTCCTCCCCGACCGTCGCGACGAGCCGCACCGGGCCGAAGAAGCTGGCCGCGGTCGAGAAGTAGGTGGCCGAGCCGCCCAGGACCTCCTCGCGGCGCCCGAAGGGCGTCTCCACTGAGTCGAGCGCGATCGAGCCGACGACGAGCAAGGCCATGGGTTCCTCCGGCGGAGGGGCGCGTTTTAGCAGGCGTGCGAAAGAGCGGTCAACCGGCCATCGGGGCGATCTTGCGGCGGCGGGGATCGCCGGGGCCGCCCTCGGCGGCGAGCTGGCCGCACGCGGCGGCGATGTCCTGCCCCCGGTTCCTCCGCACGACGGCGGTGACGTTGCGGCGCAGGAGCGCGTCCCGGAAGGCCTCGACGCGCGCCGGATCGGGCGCGCCGAAGCCGAGGCCGGGGTTCTCGTTGTATGCGATGAGGTTCACCTTGGCCGGGATGCCGGCCAGGAGCTTCGCGAGGCGCTCCGCGTCCGCGTCGGCGTCGTTGACACCGCGCAGCAGCACGTACTCGAAGGTGATGCGGCGCCCCTGCTTCATGGGGAAGCTGCGGCACGCGTCGAGGAGCTGCGCGAGCGGATAGCGCCGGTTGATGGGCATGATGGCGTCGCGCTGCGGGTCGGTCGTGGCGTTGAGCGAGACGGCGAGCTTCACCTGCGTCTCCTCGCCGAGGCGGCGGATCTGCGGGACGAGGCCGGAGGTGGAGACGGTGACGTGGCGGTGCGAGAAGTTCGGGCCGTCCTCGCACAGGAGCAGGTCGAGCGCGAGCTTCACCCCGTCGAAGTTGTGGAGCGGCTCGCCCATGCCCATGAAGACGAGGTTCGTGAGCGGGCGCGGCGCGGGGCCCTCCCCCAGCTCCACCAGGCGGCGATTCGCGCGGTGGACCTGGTCGGCGATCTCGCCGGGGCCGAGGTTCCGCGCGAGGCCCATCGTGCCGGTCATGCAGAAGGTGCAGCCGATCGCGCAGCCCACCTGCGACGAGACGCAGAGCGTCCGCCGCTCGCGGTTCGTCGGCCCTTCGTCGTCGTCCTCGAGGCCGGTTCCGCCCAAGTGCGGCATGTAGACGGACTCGATGAACCGCCCGTCCACGGTGCGCCACTTCCACTTGATCGTGCCGTCCTTCGATCGGAGCTCCTCCGCCAGCGCGAGCGTGCGCAGCTCGAAGCGCTCCGCCAGCGCGGCCCTGAGCGCGCGCGGCAGATCCGTCATCTCGTCGAGCGACGCGGCGCCCTTCTGGTGCAGCCAGCGGAAGAGCTGGCGCGCCCGGTACGGCTTCTCGCCGAGCCGGGCCAGCTCCGCCGCGAGCCGCGCCAGCGGGTAGGCCCTCAGGTCGGGCTTCTCGTGCTCCGGATGCGACATGCCCGCCGCCTCACGGCGCCCGCTCGAGCGCCGCCGCTTCCCTCGCCTGCTCGCCCGCCTTCTCGTCCGGCGAGACGTCGCGCCGCCGCGCGATCTCCACCTTCGTCACCCGCCGCTCGTCGCCGCCGCGCACGGTGAAGGTGAGCCCGTCCCAGGCGAGGAGCGAGCCCACGGCCGGCACGCGGCCAGCGGTCGCCGTGACGAACCCGCCCAGCGTCTCGTAATCGCCCTCCTCCGGGAAGCGCACCTCGTGATCGGGGTCGTCGCCGGTGCCCTCGGCGCGCTCGTTCAGGAACTCCTGCAGCTCGCGGAGCGGCACGCTCGCGTCGGCCAGGTAGACGCCGGGCGAGACCTCGCGGACGGGCGCCGCCTCGACGTCGCCCTCGTCCTGGATCTCGCCCACGATCTCCTCGATCACGTCCTCCAGGGTGGCGAGTCCGCTCGTCCCGCCGAACTCGTCCACCACGATCGCGAGGTGCGTCTTGCGCTTCTGCATCTCCTTCAGGAGGCGCGAGATCTTCATCTGCTCCGGGACGAAGAACGGCGGCTTCAGGTGCTTGTCGATGGTGGCGAGGACGCCCTTCGTCCCCCTCGCCAGCTCGGGGATGATCTCGCGCACGAGCAGCACGCCCATCACGTTGTCGATGGAGTCGCGGTAGACGGGCATGCGGCTGTAGGGGTTCTCGGTCACGATCCGGAGGATCTCCTCCGGTGGCGCGTCGTGGTCGATCGCGGCGATGCGCGTGCGCGGGACCATGATCTCCTTCACCACCCGATCCGCGAACTCGAGCACGCTGTTGAGCAGCTCCTCCTTCACCTCGTCGAGGACGCCCTCCCGCGTGCCCATCTCGATGAGGTACTCGATCTCCGCGCTCGTCACCGCCGGCGTGGGCGCGCGCGTGCCGCCGAAGAGCGAGACGAGCGCGTTCGTCGCCCGCACCAGGCCGGTCGTGAGCGGCCACATCGGCCAGTAGAACGCCTGGACGAGCGGGATGGCCGAGAGCGACCACTGGATGGGATGGCGCTTCCCGAGCGTCTTCGGGATGATCTCGCCGAGGAAGAGGATGATGGAGGTGGCCACCGCGGTGGCGATGGCGATGACGGTGGCCTGGGGCCAGCCATGCGCGGCCGCGACGTCGTGCGCGACGTCTCCGGCCAGGGCGCCCGCGCCGATGTTCACGAGCGTGTTGCCGATGAGGAGCGTCGAGAGGACCCGCTCCGGGCTCTTCACCCAGATGCGGAGGAGGCGCGCGCGCCGGCCGCCCGACTCGAGGAGCTGCCGGGCACGAGCGTCACCGAGCGCCGTGAGGGCGGTCTCGCTTCCGGAGCAGAACGCGGAGCCGAGGAGGAAGAGAAGCCCGACGAACAGCTCCCATGTCGACGCCCCTTCCACAGGTTCCTTTCCGGCTTCCTGCGGGGCGAGGTGCCCCGCTGCGCCCGGAGGCGCTTCAAATAAAAGCCCGTCCTGGAGAGGACGGGTCTAGGGAGGATTCTAACCCGAAAACGGCGCGGCGGCTCCCCGGCGGGAGGAACGCCGGGAAACCGCCGCGATATCAGTACATTACCTCTACTTCTTCTTCCACTCGTAGGTGCAGATGGCCGTCTCGGGGAAGAAGTAGCCGATCTCGATCTTGGCGTTCTCCGCGCTGTCGGACCCATGGACCGTGTTCTTCTCGATGTCCGTCGCGAAGTCCTTGCGGATCGTCCCCTCGGCCGCCTTCTTGGGATCGGTCGCGCCCATCACGTCGCGGTTCCTGGCGACAGCGCTCTCGCCCTCGAGGACGATCAGGAGGACCGGTCCGCTCGTCATGAACTTGACGAGATCATTGAAGAAAGGGCGCGCCTTGTGGACGGCGTAGAAGCCCTCCGCCTCGGCCTGCGAGAGCCGGCTCAGCCTCATCGCCACGGGCTTCAGGCCCTGCGACTCGAAGCGGGAGATGATCTTCCCGATGACGCCCTTCTCGATGCCGTCGGGCTTGATGATGGAAAGCGTACGTTCGATGGCCATGGTGCGTTGTTCTCCTGATCGCCTGGCCGGCGTGGCCGGCGGCGCGGTGGATACCTGATCGGAGGGCGCCTGTCGAGGGCGCCGCGGTTCACTCGCGTTCGCCCTTGGCAGCCTTCTTGGCCGCCTTCCCACCACGCTGGGACGGGGCCGCGCTGCGCGGCGTCGCTCCCGCCTTGACCGAGGCGACGACCGGCTTCGCCCTGGCGGGCGCGCCCTTCGGACGAGCTCCGCCGCGGGAGAGGAGCTCCTTCATCGTCTTCCCGAGGAGGTGCGGCCCGTCGCAGACGGCGATCCCGGCGTCGCGCATGGCGGCGAGCTTCGCTTCGGCGGTGCCGGTGCCCCCGGAGATGACGGCGCCGGCGTGGCCCATCCGCTTGCCGGCCGGCGCGGTGCGGCCGGCGATGAAGCCCACCACCGGCTTCGTCATGCTGTTCTTCACGTACTCGGCGCCCTTCTCCTCCTCGGCGCCGCCGATCTCGCCGATCATGATGACGGCGTCGGTGTCGGGGTCCGCCTCGAAGCGCGAGAGGCAGTCGACGAAGTCGGTGCCGTGGACCGGGTCGCCGCCGATGCCCACGGCGGTCGACTGTCCGAGCCCGAGCTGCGTGAGCTGGTGCACCGCCTCGTAGGTGAGCGTCCCCGAGCGCGACACCACGCCGATGCGGCCGGGCCTGTGGATGTGGCCGGGCATGATCCCGATCTTGCACTCGCCGGGGGTGATGAGGCCCGGGCAGTTCGGGCCGAGGAGGCGCGTCTTGGGCGTGTCCTGCAGGTACCGGCGCACCTTCACCATGTCGAGGATGGGGATGCCCTCGGTGATGCAGATGACGAGCGCGACGCCGGCCTCCGCGGCCTCGATGATGGCGTCGGCGGCGAAGGGGGGCGGGACGAAGATGCAGGCCGCGTTGGCCGCCGTCTCGCGCACCGCGCGCCGGACCGAGTGGAAGATCGGGACCTCGCCCTGGAACTTCGTCCCGCCGCGGCCAGGCGTGACGCCCGCCACGAGCTTCGTCCCGTAGGCGAGCATCTGCTCGGCGTGGAACGAGCCGGCGGAGCCGGTGATGCCCTGCACGAGGACGCGCGTGCTCCTGTCGATGAAGATGCTCATGGGGGTCCTCCGCGCACCTCAGGCCGCCTTGGCCGCGGCGACGGCCTTCCGCGCGGCGTCGCCGAGGTCGTCCGCCGCGACGATCGCCAGCTCCGATTGGGCGAGGATCTGCTTCCCGAGCTCCACGTTCGTCCCCTCGAGGCGGACGACGAGCGGGATGGAGAGCCCCACCTGCTTCGCGGCCGTGACGATCCCGTTCGCGATGATGTCGCACTTCATGATGCCGCCGAAGATGTTAACGAGGACGGTCTTCACCTGAGGGTCGGAGAGCAGGATCTTGAACGCCGCGGTCACGCGCTCCTCGTCCGCGCCGCCGCCCACGTCGAGGAAGTTGGCGGGGCGGCCACCCGAGAGCTTGATGATGTCCATCGTCGCCATCGCGAGCCCGGCGCCGTTCACCATGCAGCCGATGTCGCCTTCGAGCGCGATGTAGGAGAGGTCGAACTCCTTGGCCGCGATCTCCTTCGGATCCTCCTCCTCCGGATCGCGCATCGCGGCGATGTCCGGGTGCCGGTAGAGGGCGTTGTCGTCGAAGTTCATCTTGGCGTCGAGAGCGAGCACGTCACCCTGCACCGTGATGACGAGCGGGTTGATCTCGGCGAGCGAGGCGTCGGTGGCCACGTAGGCGTTGCAGAGCCCCGTCGCGAACCGGACGAACGCGCCCACCGTCTCACCCGTCAGGCCGAGCAGGAACGCGAGGCGCCGCGCCTGGAAGGCGAGGAGACCGGTGAGCGGGTCGATCCGCTCCTTCAGGATCTTCTCCGGCGTCTTCGCCGCGACCTCCTCGATGTCGACCCCGCCCTCGGTGGACGCCATCACCGTGATGCGCCCGGTGTCGCGATCGAGCGTCATGCCGAGATACATCTCCTGCGCGATCCGGCAACCCTCCTCGATGTAGACCTTCCGGACCTCCTGCCCCTCGGGACCGGTCTGCGGCGTCTTGAGCATCATGCCGAGCATGGCCTCGGCGTGCTGCCGCGCCTCATCCGGAGAGCGGGCCAGGCGGACGCCACCGCCCTTGCCGCGGCCGCCAGCGTGGATCTGCGCCTTCACGGCGGTGATGCCGCCGCCGAGCTGTCGGGCGGCGCCTTCGGCTTCGAGCGGCGTGACCGCGAGATAGCCGCGCGGCACCGCCACCCCGAACTTCCGGAGGATGTCTTTCGCCTGGTACTCGTGGATCTTCACGGGATCACCGTTCCCGAGGCGTGCGAGGGTGGTTCTGTAGCGGAAAGCGAAGGGGCCGGCGAGTTGACCCCGCCGGCCCCTGGAGGGTACCGAATCTCGACTAGAGCTTCGTCTCGCCGACGCTCTTCTTCACGCTCTCGACGCTCTTCGCGAGCATCGCCTTCTCCTCCTCGTTCAGCTCGACCTCGAGGACGCGCTCGATGCCGCCCGCGCCGATGACGACCGGCACCCCGAGGAAGACGCCCTTCACGCCGAACTGGCCGTCGAGGAGCGCGGAGCAGGGCAGCACGCGCTTCTTGTCGCGCAGATAGCTGTCCGCCATCGTGATGGCCGAAATGGCCGGCGCGTAGAAGGCCGAGCCCGTCCCGAGCAGCGCCACGATCTCGCCGCCGCCCTTGCGCGTCCGCTCGACGATCGCGTCGAGCTTGGCCTTGTCGAGCAGCTTCGTGAGCGGCACGCCGTTCACCGACGAGTACCGGAGGAGCGGCACCATGTCGTCGCCGTGGCCGCCGAGCACCATCGCGTTCACGTCCTGGGGCGACACGCCGGCCGCTTCGCCGACGAAGTACTGGAAGCGCGCCGTGTCGAGCACGCCCGCCATGCCGACCACCCGGTTCTTGGGGAACCCGGTGACCTTGTACATGGCGTAGACCATCGAATCGAGCGGGTTCGTCACGACGATGACGAACGCGTTCGGCGCGTTGGCCTTGATGCCCTCGGCGACCTTGGTGATGGCCTCGAGGTTCACCTTGAGCAGGTCCTCGCGGCTCATGCCGGGCTTGCGCGGGATGCCCGCGGTGACGATGCAGACGTCGGCGTCCTTGATGACCGAGTAGTCGGCCACGCCCGTGCCGCTCACGTTGACGTCGAACTTCGTGACGCCGCGGGTCTCCTGGAGGTCGAGCGCCTTGCCCTTGGCGACGCCCTCCATGATGTCCACCAGGACGACGTCGCCGAGCTCCTTCTGCCCGGCCAGCAACGCCATCGTGCCGCCGATCTGACCCGCGCCGATGAGCGCGATCTTCTTGCGAGAAGCCATGTGCGTTCTCCTGGGAGTGAACGTGGAGCTGCGACTACATGTGGCTGATGATCTCGTCGCCGAACTGCGAGCACTTGACCTCGACCGCGTCGGTCACGCCCTCGCTCTTCATCATGCGCGCGAAGTCGTACGTGACGCGGTGCCCGGCGATCGCGCCGTCCATGCCCTTGATGATGAGGTCCGCCGCCTCGAGCCAGCCCATGTGGCGGAACATCATCTCGCCCGAGAGGATGACGGACCCGGGGTTCACCTTGTCCTGGTCCGCGTACTTCGGCGCCGTGCCGTGCGTCGCCTCGAAGATGGCGTGGCCGGTCAGGTAGTTGGCGTTGCCGCCGGGGGCGATTCCGATGCCGCCCACCTGCGCCGCGAGCGCGTCGGAGAGGTAGTCGCCGTTCAGGTTGAGCGTCGCGACGACGTCGAACTCCTCGGGGCGCGTCAGCACCTGCTGCAGCGTGATGTCCGCGATGGCGTCCTTCACGAGCAGCTTGCCGCCCTGCAGCGCCGCCTTCTGCTCGGCGTTCGCGGCCTCCTCGCCCTTTTGCGCCTTGGTCCGCTCCCACTGATCCCAGGTGTAGACCTTGTCTGCGAACTCACGCTCGGCGAGCGCGTAACCCCAGTTCCGGAACGCGCCCTCCGTGAACTTCATGATGTTGCCCTTGTGCACGAAGGTGACGCTCTTGCGCTTGTTCTTGAGGGCGAACTCGATCGCCGCGCGGACGAGGCGCTCGGTGCCCTCGCGCGACACGGCCTTGATCCCGACACCGGCACTGCCCGGGAAGCGGATCTTCTTGAACTCCTTCGGGAACTCCTTCTCGATGAACCCGAGGATCTTCTTCACCTGCTCGGAGCCGGCCTCCCACTCGATGCCGGCGTAGATGTCCTCCGTGTTCTCGCGGAAGATGACCATGTCGACCTTCTGCGGGTTCTTCACGGGCGAGGGGACACCCTTGAACCAGCGCACGGGGCGCAGGCAGACGTACAGGTCGAGCATCTGGCGCAGCGCGACGTTCAGCGAGCGGATGCCGCCGCCGATGGGGGTCGTGAGCGGGCCCTTGATGCCGATGATGTACTCGCGGAACGCGGCGACGGTCTCGTCGGGCAGCCAGTTGTTGAACTTGGTGAAGGCCTTCTCGCCGGCGTAGACCTCCATCCAGTGGATCTTGCGCTTGCCGCGGTACGCCTTCTCCACGGCGGCGTCGAGCACGCGGACGCTGGAGCGCCAGATGTCGCGGCCGGTGCCGTCGCCCTCGATGAAGGGCAGGATCGGCTGGTCGGGGACCGTGAGCTTCCCGCCGGCGAGGGTGATCTTCGCGCCATCCTTCGGGACTACCGGCTTCGCGTCAGCCATTCCGAGGCTCCTCGTCGGTCAGGTAAGGGGGGGTGGGTGGACGGCTTTGATACACCGGTGTCTCAGACCTGTAAAGCGTCGCGTCGCTTTCGCGATTCGCCCACTTGTCGCAGATCCAGCGCGGAGTTGCGCCACCTCAGATTCGGGTCTTCGCCCTTTTCCAGACCCGCGCTGGGGGGTCTGGGGGGGAGCGGCGCTCGCTCCCCCAGATTGAGGGCTCGCAGCGCGGAGCGCAGCGAGCCCGGAGATCACTCTGACTCGCCTCTGATCGACGACCGCAGGCAAGCAAGACGGCGAAAGGCGAGTCGGAGCGGCCGCTCAGGCGTGCGGGCGACCCGGGAACGACCCCAGGACCGCGCCGGCGGCGGTGACCGCCAGGCGAGCGGCGGGGTCGCACAGGGCGGCGAGCTCGAGCTCGCGCTCCGCGGCGAAGCTCGTCCTCGCGTGCGTCGGAGCGTGGCCGGGGTGGCACATGAGCTCGACGACGCCCGCGGGCAGCGCAGCGATCGTGGCCAGGAGCCGCTCCCGCGTCCAGCACGGCCGCAGGATGGCATCGCCCAGGAAGGCGTCCGCCGTCGCGACGCCGCGCGCCCGCAGGGCGGCCCGCATACCGGCGTCGAGGGCGCGCAGCGGGATGCCCTCGCGCCGCGCCGCCTCGGCGAACGCGCCGAGCGCGCCCGGCGCCGCGTGCGAGTGGCGGTGGCTGTCGAGGTGTGTCGGGGCCGCGCCGCGCAGGGCGCGGAAGCGCTCGAGCTGCCGCGCGATGTCGTCGGCGAGCGCGGCGGGTCCTCCACCCTCCCCTGCCGGCACGACGACGTGGAGCCCGAGGTCGAGCGTCACGGGCGCCTCGCCGAGCGCGCGCTCGGCGAAGGGCGTGTCCACCATCGCGGTCGCGGCCGTGACGATACCGCGCTCATGCGCCTCGAGGATGCCGGCGTCGATCGCAGGGTCGTAGCCGAGGTCGTCGGCATTGACGACGAGGAACGTGGGCACGGCGGGATCCTACCCCAGGCGCGCTCCGATCAGTTCCTCAGCACCGCGCCCTGCTGCGTCGGCTCCGGTGCGCGCAGCGGGGGCGTCCGCGGCAGCTCGACCGTGAAGCTCGTGCCGGCGCCCGGCTCGCTCGCGAGTTGGATGGTCCCGCCGTGCGCCTCGATGATCTCGCGCGCGATGTAGAGCCCGAGCCCGAGCCCGCCGAAGTGGTGCGTCGACACGGCGCGCTCGAACCGGCCGAAGATGCGCTCCTGGTCGGCGGCCGCGATGCCGATGCCCTCGTCGCGCACGACGACGCGCGCGCGCTCCGCATCGGCGCCGATGGTGACGGTGATGGGCTTCGCCTCCCCGAACTTGATGGCGTTCGAGAGGAGGTTCGTGATCACCTGCTCGAGGCGGAGGCGGTCCCACCGGCCGATGGCCGGGGACTCGGCCACGACGTGGATGTGCGAGCCGACGCGCAGGCCCTCGTCGCGCAGGTGCGCCACCGTCTCGCGCGCCACCTCCGCGAGGTCGAGGTCCTCGAGCCGGAGCTCGAGCCTGCCGAGCCTCAGCCGTGAGACGTCGAGGAGCTCGTTCACCAGGACGGCGATGCGGCGGCACTGTCGCTCGAGGGCATCCATCTTCAGCGACAGGCCGGCGGGGAGCGTTCCGCCGGGCCTCAACGCCGCGCGCTGGATGAGCTGGAGCTGAAGCTGCAGGGCCGTCACGGGGGTGCGCAGCTCGTGCGAGGCGATGGAGAGGAACTCGTCTCGCTCGTGGACCTCCTCCTGCGCCTTGCGGTAGAGGCGGGCGCGCTCCTCGATCTTCTTGCGCTCGGTGACGTCGCGGACGGCGGCGACGGCGAAGATCTCGCCGTCGACCTGCAGCGGCGCGAGGCTGATCTCCGCAGCGAACTCCTCGCCGTTCTTCTTCAGCGCGAACAGGTCGAGCCCCAGGCCCATCGGTCGCGTGCGTGGCGCCGCCTGGTATCCCGAGCGATGGATCTGGTGCATGCTCCGGAAGCGCGCGGGCAGCAGCACCTCGATCGGCCGACCGACGAGCTCGGCCCGCTCCCACCCGAAGAGCTTCTCGCCGCCGGCGTTGACGTAGACGATCTCTCCGTCGCGACGCGCGATGAGGGTGGCGTCCGGGACGGACTCCAGCAGCGAGAAATCCACCAGAATCTCTTGTCATCCGCGGGGATTCACGACCACACGTTGGTCGGCGTTGCCCCAATCGGGCACGTGCGTCGCGGCCCCTGCCTGGGCCACCGCCGAGCGCGAAGAGGGAGCGGCCGGATGCCCGCGTGGAGCCTCCTCCCGGCCCCTCCCGGGCGGCGCTCCGTGCCCAGCACTCGCGTTGACGCGCGGCCGAGCTCACCACATTCTGACCGCACCTCGCGGAGGAGCGCCGATGACGCTGGATCTCACCTGCCAGGCCTGCGACACCAGCTTCGAGCTCGACTTGACCGAGCTGCTCGACGAGCCACGCGTGCAGTGTCCCAGCTGCGACGCACGCGCGCCCGTCGCGATGTCGGAGGGGCTGTCGAGCGCGCTCGACGACCTGCTCGCGCAGGTGGCGCGGCTCCAATCGAAGTTCCAGCTCGTCTTCGCAGTCGACAGCGACGATCTGCCGCCGCCGTTCGATCGCGAGCGGGCGCGCTCGGCCGACCGTGACGTGGACGACGACGCGATCGCGGAGGACCTCGACCACGACGACGAGGTCGAGCGGGACGTGGACGAGTAGCGGGCTGACGCGCCGCCCGCCCCGTCCCCACATTCAGGGTGGGTGTGAGGGCAAACCGCCGGGCAGGCGCCCGGCGAGGAGGGTGCATGCGCGCGTCGCCGTGGGAGGGCCGCCTCCTCGTCCCGCTGCTCCTCGCGGCCAGCGTGGCCCTCCTCGTCGGGGCGGCGCCGCGCGCGGGGACCCCCCAGGACCTCGTGGAGATGGAGGTCCTCGGGGTCGTCCCGCTCGAATCGGAGGCGGCGAGCCTGCTCGTCCTCCGCCAGAAGGGCGGCCCGGCGGTCCTCCCCATCTTCGTCGGCCGCAACGAGGGCGCCGCGATCGACCTCCGCCTCAAGCGGAAGCCGTCGCCGCACCCGCGCGCCGCCGACCTGCTGGAGAAGGCGATCGCCGCGCTCGGCGGCAAGGTTACTCGCGTGGAGATCCAGGGTGTGCAGGCGACGCTCTTCCGCGCGCGGGTGACGCTTCAGCAGGGCGAGCGTCGCCTGGAGGTCGAGGCGCGTCCATCCGACTCGGTCGCGCTCGCGATGGCGTCGCGCGCCCCGATCTTCGCGACGCGCGAGGTGATGGCGGAGGCGGGGCTGACGAAGGAAGACCTGGACCGCCTGCGCGGTCACCCCGGCAAGCCACACGACGACGAGCGCGTGGGGCTCGGGCCCGTCCACGCCTTTTGACTCGTCACAGCTCGAAGCGGTCCGCGATGTCGGCCGCGACCGGCATCCGCCATTCGACGCGATCCAGGGCCTTGGCGATCGAACGGGGCGTGCCGCCCCGCCCCGTCCAGCAGAGCTGGCCGGGGCCCCACCCCCGCCGCGCGGCCTGACGGCCGCGATCACAGCTCGAAGCGGTCCGCGATGTCGGCCGCGACCGGCATCCGCCACTCGACGCGATCCAGGGCCTTGGCGATCGAACGGGGCGTGCCGCCCCGCCCCGTCCAGCAGAGCTGGCCGGGGCCCCACCCCTGCTAGCCGGGTCCCGTGCGCCTTCGCGCGCGGCATCCGCCGCTCCGCGAAGCCGCCCCGGCGCGCGGCCTGACGGCCGCGATCACAGATCGAAGCGGTCCGCGATGTCGGCCGCGACCGGCATCCGCCATTCGACGCGATCCAGTGCCTTCACGATGCCGACCACCGACAGGACGAGGACGCCGGCGAGGCCGAGCTGGCCGACGAAGCCGAGGTACGGCACGAGCGCGAGCCCGGCGCAGCCGATGCCGGCGAGGCCGAGCGCGAGCCCCTGGCGCGCGTGCCAGCGGACGAGCGGCGCGTCCTTCACGGCGAGGTAGGGGATGAGCGCGAGGAGCCCGAGGTAGCAGAGGACGAGCATGATCGTCTCGTCGCGCGGTGCGCGCGTGGGCGGCGGCGCGCCGGGGGGGCCGGGCGGAGGCGGGAACGGCGGCGGGATCTCGCTGGCCATCGCTCGGGGCTTCAGCTCTCGCGCGGGGGCGAGCGCGGCAGCGGCGTCGCCATCCGGACCTCCGCGCGGAAGTCGTACAGCGACTCGACCTTCACGTTGCGGTACCGCTCCAGCTTGAACGCCATGCGCGAGAGCGTCGCGACGAAGCCGTCGACGTCCGGGAGGTTGCCCTTGCCGGCCTCCTTGCGGAGCCGCTTCACCTCGGCGAGGACCGCCTTGCGGACCTCCTGCGGGTGATAGAGGAACGCGCCCGAGAAGAAGAGCTTCCCGTCGTACGGAAGGAGCCGCGCCTCGAGGAGGTCCCCCTTGTCGAGCCCCGCCATCTGCCGCCGCTCGGTGACGTCGTGCGCGACGTCGGTGAAGACGTCTCGCAGCCGCACCTCGCCCGGCTTGATCTTCTTCACCTCGAAGAGCCCGTGCACGTTCTTCGCCAGCACGCGGTAGGCGGCGAGCTCGTCGGTCGTGAGCTCCGGGCCCATCTCCCGCATGAAGATCTCGATGGTGGTCTCGGCCGAGCCCGGCGGACGGAAGTCGTACAGGTAGTAGTCGAGCATCCCGTTCATCCGGGTCTCGAAGCTCTTGTCCTCCTCGTGCGGCTCGCCGTGCCGGTCGAACCAGTCGCGGCGCGCCGCGAGCAGCTCCTCCTTCCGCGGCTCTGCGGTGGCCCAGGAGAGGAGCTTCTCGTGAAGCTCCGAGAGCATCATCGGCGCTGCTCCATCATTCGGACGAACCGCCCGAAGAGCTGCCGCGCGTCGTGCGGGCCCGGCGACGACTCCGGGTGGTACTGGACGCTGAACGCCGGCGCGTCGAGCACCTCGATCCCCTCCACGGTGCCGTCGTTGAGGTTCACGTGCGTGACCCGCGCGCGCTTGCCGAGGGCGCGGTCGTCCACCGCGAACCCGTGGTTCTGGCAGGTGATGTCCACCTTCCCGGTGGCGAGGTCCTTCACCGGCTGGTTCGCGCCGCGGTGCCCGAACTTCAGCTTATAGGTCCTCGCCCCGACCGCGAGCGCCAGGATCTGGTGCCCGAGGCAGATGCCGAAGACCGGGACCTTGCCGAGCAGCCCCGCCACCGCCTCGCGACCGCCCCTCACCGCGGCCGGATCGCCGGGGCCGTTCGTGAGGAAGACGCCGTCCGGCTGGAGCCCCAGCGTCTCCTCGGCCGTCGTCGCGCTCGGCACGACCGTCACCTTGCAGCCCGCCTCCGAGAGGAGCCGCAGCATGGCGCGCTTGAGGCCCCAGTCGTACGCGACGACGTGGAACCGCGGCGCAGGGAGCTGGGACCGCTCGCCCTCCCCGTAGCAGTCGGCGCCGCGCTCGCTCCAGACGTAGCGCTGCTTCGTGGAGATGAGGTTCGCGAGGTCCTGCCCCTCCATCCCGGGCAGCGCGCGGGCGCGCTCGACGAGCGCCGCGGCGGTCGCGCCGGTCGCGATGACGCCCATCTGGGCGCCCGCGGTGCGCAGGTGCCGCGTCAGCCGCCGCGTGTCGATGCCGGCGATGCCGACGATCCCGTACTGCCGGAGGTACTCCTCGAGGCTCGCGTCGGCGCGCCACGAGGACGGCTGGCCCGCCCAGTGCCGTACGATGAACCCGGTCGCGTGCGGCTTCGCTGACTCCTGGTCGGCGCCGTTCACGCCGTAGTTCCCCTGCTCGGGATAGGTCATGCAGACCATCTGCCCGACGTAGGAGGGATCCGTCAGGATCTCCTGATAGCCGGTCATGGACGTGTTGAAGACCACCTCGCCGGTGGCCTCCCCCGCCGCGCCGAAGCTCGTCCCCTCGAAGACGCTGCCGTCGGCGAGAGCCAGGATCGCGCGCTTCATCGTTCTCCCTTGGAAAGCTCGTGCACGAGCCGCCCGCCCACGAACGTGTGGGTGCAGCGGCCCACCAGCAGGGCGCCCTTCCACGGCGAGTTCCTGCTCTTCGACAGGAAGCGCGCGGGCTCGCAGCGCCACTCCAGGCCGGGATCGAGGATGGCCACGTCGGCCGGGGCGCCCCTCGCCAGGGCGCCGCCGGGCAGCGCGAAGACGCGCGCCGCCGAGGCGGTGAAGGCCTCCACGAGCCGCTTCTCCGAGAGGGCGCCCTCGCGCACGAGCCCGAGGCACACGGCGAACGCGGTCTCGAGCCCGACGATGCCGTTCGCGGCGGCGTCGAACTCGAGGTCCTTCTCGACCGCCGAGTGCGGCGCGTGGTCGGTGGCGATGCAGTCGAGGGTGCCGTCGGCGAGCGCCTCGCGCAGCGCTCTCACGTCGGCCGCGGACCGGAGCGGCGGGTTCATCTTGAAGGACGTGTCGTAGCGCGACCGCGCCACGTCCTCGTCGGTGAGCGCGAGGTGGTGGGGCGTCACCTCCGCCGTGACGCGGAGCCCGCGCCGCTTCGCCTCGCGCACGGCGCGCACGCTGCCCGCCGTCGAGACGTGCTGGACGTGGAGGCGGCCGCCGGTCAGCTCGGCGAGCGCGAGATCGCGCAGCACCATGACGTCCTCGGAGGCGGCCGGCGCGCCCTTCAGGCCGAGGCGCGTCGCGGCCGGACCCTCGTTCATGACGCCCTTGCCGACGAGGCCGAGGTCCTCCTCGTGGACGGCGACGGGCAGGTCGAAGACGAGCGCGTACTCGAGCGCGCGCCGCATGAGGGCCGACGAGGCGACGGGCTTGCCGTCGTCGGAGACCGCCACGCACCCTGCCGCCCTGAGCTCCCCGTACTCCGCCAGGTCCTCGCCCTTGGAGCCCTTCGAGATGGCGCCCACCGGGTGGACGCGGGCGAGCCCCGCCGCCGCCGCGCGCGCCAGGACCAGCTCCGTGACGCTCGTGTTGTCGTTCACCGGCACCGTGTTCGGCATGGCGCACACCGCGGTGAACCCGCCCGCCACCGCGGCGCGCGTGCCCGTCTCGACCGTCTCCTTGTACTCCTGCCCCGGCTCGCGGAGATGGACGTGCAGGTCGATGAGCCCGGGAACGACCCAGCGACCCCGCGCGTCGACGGCGCGCGCGTCGCGCGGGCGCTCGATGCGCTCGCCGACCTCGGCGATGCGCCCTTCGCGCACGACGACGGTGCGGACGCCGTCGGTGCCGCTCGCGGGGTCGATGACGCGCCCGCCCTCGATGAAGATGGTCTCGCTCGTCATGCGCGCTCCGCGGCCGGCTCCTGCGCGCCGCCGGCGAGCAGGTAGAGGATCGCCATCCGCACCGCCACCCCGTTCTCGACCTGGTCGAGGATGACGCTGCGCTCCCCGTCCGCCACCTCGGGCGAGAGCTCGACGCCGCGGTTGATCGGGCCCGGGTGGAGGATGACGCAGGAGGGCGTGAGCCACTCCGCCGCCTTCTTCTCGTTGAGCCCCCAGAACTTCGAGTACTCGCGCGTGCCCGGGATGAGCGGGTCGCCGATGCGCTCGTGCTGGATGCGGAGCATCATGACGGCGTCGGCCCCCTCCACCGCCGCTCGGAGCTGGTGGTGGACGGTCGCGCCGAGCGCCTCGATGCCCTGCGGGATCATGGTGGGCGGGCCGCACAGCCGCACCTTCGCCCCGAGCTTGCCGAGCCCGTGCAGGTTCGAGCGCGCCACGCGCGAGTGGGAGACGTCGCCCACGATGGCGACGGTCTTGCCGGCCAGGGTCCCGAAGTCGGGCGGCCCGTCCTGCTTCCCGGCCTGCGCCGTGAAGTGCTCGGCGAGCGTGTAGAGGTCGAGGAGGCCCTGGCTCGGGTGCTCGTGCGCGCCGTCGCCCGCCGAGACGACGGAGCAGGAGACGCGGTCGGCGACGAGCTGTGGCGCGCCGCTCGCCGGGTGGCGGATGACGAGCACGTCCGGGTGCATCGCCTCGATGTTGCGGGCGGTGTCGACGAGCGTCTCCCCCTTCGTCACCGACGAGGTGGACGACGTCCAGTTCACCGCGTCGGCGGAGAGGACCTTGGCCGCGGTCTCGAACGAGGTCCGCGTGCGGGTGGAGGCCTCGAAGAAGAGGTTCACCACCGCCTTGCCGCGCAGGGTGGGCACCTTCTTGATGGGGCGCCGCAGCACCTCCTTCATGGAGGTCGCGAGCTGCAGCACGGAGACGATCTCGTCGCGCGAGAGGGGCTCGAGCCCCGTGAGATGCCTGTGGCGTCCGATCACGCGTGCCCCCTCGGCTTCACGACCACCGCGTCCTCCGCGGCCCCACCCTCGACGAGCCTCACCTCGACCTGCTCGTCGTCAGGCACCGCGAGCTGGGCCCCCACCACGTCGGGGGCGATGGGCAGCTCGCGGCCGCCGCGGTCGACCAGCACCGCGAGCAGGACGCGGCGCGGCCGCCCGAAGTCGACGAGCTCGTCGAGCGCCGCTCGCACGGTGCGACCCGTGTAGAGCACGTCGTCCACGAGGACGATGGTCTTCCCGGTGACGGGGAAGCGGATGTCGGTCGGCCCGACCACCGGCGCGCTGGCGTGCTCCGAGAGGTCGTCGCGGTACAGCGCGATGTCGAGGGTCCCGATGGGAACGGCCCGGCCGGCGCCGGCGAGCTCGCGCCGGAGGCGCTCGGCGAGGTGCACCCCGCCCCGCCGGATCCCCACGATCGCGATCTCCCCGTCGCGGGCGCGCTCCACCACCTCGCGGGCCATGCGCTTCAGCGCGCGCTCGATGCCTTCGGCGTTCATCACGCTGCGCTCCCTCACCGTGGAGAACCCCAGTTCGCGACGGAAACGTCCATCGTCAGGTCGACTCGCATGACACTCTCGGTCGAGCGCTCGAGGAACGGGAACACGACCTCGCGATCGTAGTCGAACGCGACGTGGAGCGACGAGGGCTCGACGCGCTCCCAGGTCACGTCCTGCGGACGCACCTCGATGGCCGGGCGGCTCAGCAGGCGCCCGTCGGGTCCGACGCTCTCTACGTTCTGGAGCGCCCTGATCTTCGCGATCATCGCCGCGACGAGCAGGGCGTCGTTCGGGTTCTTGACGGCCTCGTTCCCGAACTGCCGCACGATCTGCTTCACCTCGTAGTGCGCCGTGTAGACGGGTACCCACATCCACGTCAGATACGCGCCCGCGGCGGCCGCGAGGAGCATCGCGAGCCCGACCGAGGTGATCGCGCCCCTCGCTTCGAGGAGGCGAGGCGTCTTCCGGGCGGTGGGCATGGGATATGGGGTTTCTAGCGCTACTCGATCGGTTTGAAAAGCCGCTCGACGCGGAGGCCGGCGTCGCCGCGCCAGGGCGACCACCCGGATCGCCCCCAGCTCCACCAGACCACGGTGGCCTTCCCCTTGACGTTCGCGAGCGGCACCTGCCAGCCACCCGCGGAGCGGCTGTCGGCGGAGCGGTCGCGGTTGTCCCCGAGGACGAAGACGTTCCCGGGCTCGACGCGCTCGAACGGACCCTCGCGCTCGCCGTACCGGGCGCGCCGGCACTGCACGACGAGGTGCTCCGAGACCCCGTCCGACGACGCTGCCTCGTACGCCGAGGCGAGCGCATCCGGAATGGCGCTCGTCGGCGACACGATCGGGCCGCGCGCGAGCACCTCGCGCCAGGCCGGGCAGGTGTCCGTCCACCACTGCCCCGTCGAGTCGCTCTGCTCGTCGTAGGTCACGTCGCCGGCGGCCTTGCGCGGCTGCGGCACGCCGTTCACGTACACGACCTGGTCGCGCAGCTCGACCACGTCGCCCGGCAGCCCGATCACGCGCTTGATGTAGTCGCGCCCGGGCTCGCGCGGGTTGGCGAACACGACCACGTCGCCGCGGCGGGGGTCGGACCAGCGCGCGATCCAGCGGTTCGCGAGCGGAAGCCGCACCCCGTACGAGAGCTTCGAGACGAGGATGTGATCGCCGACGAGCAGCGACGGCACCATCGACGCGGACGGGATCTTGAACGCCTCGACCACGAAGCCGCGCAGCGCCAGCGCCACCACCAGCGCGACCAGCACCGACTCGGCGAGCTCGCGCACCGCCGTCTTCCGCGCCGCGAGCGACAGGTGGTCACGCCAGAGGACGTCGGCGCGATGGCTGGCGGCCGCGAGCCGCTCCGGATCCGCCGCGGCCACCGCCGCTTCCAGCTCGGCGGCCACGGCGAGCGCCTGCTCCCGCGCCGCCGCCGGCACCCGCCGCCCCCGCCGCTCGAGGAAGCGCCGCGTCGCGGCGGCGTAGCGGAGCGCCTCCTCTCGCTCGACCGCGAACGGCGTTGGCGCGGCCGACGCGCTGCGGCTCAATCCTCCACCTTCAGGACCGCGAGGAAGGCCTCCTGCGGGATCTCGACGGAGCCCACCTGCTTCATGCGCTTCTTCCCCTCCTTCTGCTTCTCGAGGAGCTTGCGCTTGCGCGAGATGTCGCCGCCGTAGCACTTCGCGAGGACGTTCTTCCGGTACGCCTTCACGGTCTCGCGCGCGATGACCTTGGCGCCGATGGCGGCCTGGATGGCCACCTCGTACATCTGCTTCGGGATGACCTCCTTGAGGCGGCCGCACAGCTCGCGCCCGCGCTGGTACGAGTTCTCGCGGTGCACGATGACGCTGAGGGCGTCGACCGGCTCCCCGTTGAGGAGGAAGTCGAGCTTCACGAGGTCGGCTTCCTGGTACCCCTTCAGCTCGTAGTCGAGGCTGGCGTAGCCGCGCGAGACGCTCTTCAGCTTGTCGAAGAAGTCGAAGACCACCTCGGCCAGCGGGATCTCGTAGGTGATCTGGACGCGGCGGGTGCCGATGTACTTGAGGTCGCGCTGGACCCCGCGGCGGTCCTGGGAGAGCTTCAGGATCGCGCCCACGTCGTCCACGCGGCCGTGGATGTGGCAGGTGAGGATGGGCTCCTCGAGCTTCGCGATCTTCTGCACCGGCGGCAGCTTCGCGGGGCTGTCGATCTCCTGCACCGCGCCCTGCGTGTCGGTGACCCGGTAGACGACCGACGGCGCCGTCGTGATGAGCGACAGCTCGTACTCGCGCTCCAGCCGCTCCTGCACGATCTCCATGTGGAGGAGGCCGAGGTACCCGCAGCGGAACCCGAAGCCGAGCGCCTGCGACGTCTCCGGCTCGAACGTGAACGCCGAGTCGTTGAGGCGCAGCTTCGTGAGCGCGTCGCGCAGGCCGTCGTAGTCGGCGGCGTCGATCGGGAAGACGCCCGAGAAGACCATCGGCTTCATGACCTTGAAGCCGGGGAACGGCTCGTCGGTGGGCTTGCCCACCTCGGTGATGGTGTCCCCGACCTTCGCGTCGTGGACGTCCTTCACGTTCGCGACCACCACGCCCACCTCGCCCGCCATGAGCCTCGACACCGGGCGCGAGAAGGGCGCGAACACCCCCAACTCCTGGACCTCGAACTCCCGCTTGTTCGACCAGAGCTGGATCTTCTGCTTCGGCGCGAGGGCGCCCTCGAAGATGCGGACCAGCATGACGACGCCCCGGTACGAGTCGTACCAGGAGTCGAAGATGATGGCCTTGAGCGACGCCTGCGGGTCTCCGGCGGGCGGCGGCACCTTCTTCACGATCTGCTCGAGGATCTCGACGATCCCGATGCCCTCCTTGGCCGAGGTCGGCACCGCGTCCTTCGCATCGAGGCCGATCACCTCCTCGATCTCGCGGCGCACGCCCTCCACGTCCGCCGAGGGCAGGTCGATCTTGTTGATGACCGGGATGATCTCGAGATCGTGGTCGAGTGCCTGGTAGACGTTCGCGAGCGTCTGTGCCTCGACGCCCTGGCTCGCGTCCACCACCAGGACCGCGCCCTCGCAGGCGGCGAGCGAGCGCGAGACCTCGTACGCGAAGTCGACGTGCCCGGGCGTGTCGATGAGGTTGAGCTCGTAGTCCTTCCCGTCCTGGGCGCGGTAGGCCATGCGGACGGTCTGGGCCTTGATGGTGATCCCGCGCTCGCGCTCGAGCTCCATGTTGTCGAGGAACTGGGCCTGCGCCTCGCGCTTGGTGACGGTGCCCGTCGCCTCGAGCAGCCGATCGGCGAGCGTGGATTTCCCGTGATCGATGTGCGCGATGATGGAGAAGTTGCGAATGTGCTGGTTCTCTTCGGGCATCGGAGGCGCTGCTTTTAACATGCCCGCCCGGTGCGTGCGCGTGGCGGCGGGAACCGGGGCAACGGCTCGACTCGTCCGGCATGGGCGCACCGACGTGAGGAACACCCCCAAAATCCAGCAGGTTGTGTTTGACGATACACCGCACCACCATATATTGTAGTTTGGTGCTTGACCATGTACGCTCGCCTCCATAGAGTCCACGTGTCGTCCTTGGGGCGGCGAAGCGCTCGATGGGCGCTGGCGGCGCGGAGCTGGCGGTGGGAGTGGCGGTCGCGGGGATGTCAGACGGACCTGCTACGCCGTCGAGGCTCGCAGGCACGTTGCACGCGCGGAGGGAAGCCGGGGGAGCCCTGCCCCCGGCAATGAGTTCCTGACGTTATTCCAGATGGTTAGCAGGTATCTCCCGACCACGTTCGATGGCCGGCCGGGGGACTTTTTCGCGTCGTTTTTGAGAACGGATCGATCACAGGTCGAACGTGGATGGCCCGGGCCAGAGCGCCCGAGACCGGAGGAAGCAGATGATCGAGCGGGAGAGCGTCATCGGGCAGCGGCGCAACGGCAAGGCGGCCAGGCGGGTGGTGAAGAAGGGGCTCTCGGTTCCCCGCTACTTCTCCACCAAGGGCGTCGATCCGGCGGAGGAGCTGGCCTGGGAGCTCCGGACGGCCGGCATCGCCGGCGAGTCCGGGAAGGCGATCTTCGAGCAGAAGGACGTCGAGGTGCCGAAGACGTGGTCGGCGCTCGCGACCAATGTCGTCGCCTCCAAGTACTTCCGGGGGGCCCTCGGCTCGCCCCAGCGCGAGCGCTCGGTCCGCCAGCTCGTCGGGCGCGTCGTGAGGGCGATCGGCGCGTGGGGACGCAAGGACGGGTACTTCGCCACCGACGACGACGCGATCGCGTTCGAGGCCGAGCTCTCGCACCTGCTCTACCGCCAGAAGATGTCGTTCAACTCGCCCGTCTGGTTCAACGTCGGGGTCGAGGAGCACCCGCAGTGCAGCGCGTGCTTCATCAACGCCGTCGACGACTCGATGGACTCGATCCTGCGGCTCGCCCACACCGAGGGCATGCTCTTCAAGTACGGGTCGGGCGCCGGCTCAAACCTCTCCAAGATCCGCTCCTCGAAGGAGAAGCTCTCCGGTGGAGGCGAAGCGTCTGGCCCGGTGAGCTTCATGCGCGGCTTCGACGCGTTCGCGGGCGTCATCAAGAGCGGTGGAAAGACGCGGCGCGCGGCGAAGATGGTGATCCTCGACGCTGACCACCCCGACATCGAGGAGTTCGTCGAGTCGAAGGCCACCGAGGAGAGGAAGGCCTGGGCGCTCATCGAGGCGGGCTACGACGGCGGGTTCAACGTGCGCGGCGGCGCCTACGACTCCGTCTTCTTCCAGAACGCGAACCACTCGGTCCGCGTGACCGACGCCTTCATGCGCGCCGTGCAGACCGACGGCGAGTGGGCGCTCACCGCGCGGACCGGCGGGGCCGTCGAGAAGGTGAAGGCGCGCGATCTGATGAAGAAGATCACCGAGGCGGCGTGGCTGTGCGGCGATCCGGGCATGCAGTTCGACTCGACGGTGAACGCCTGGCATACCTGCAGCAACACCGACCGGATCAACGCGTCGAACCCGTGCTCCGAGTACATGTTCCTCGATGACTCGGCGTGTAATCTCGCCTCGCTCAACCTGATGCACTTCCGGTCGATCGACGGCGGATTCGACGCCGAGGCATTCAAGCGCGGGGTCGACCTCACCATCCTCGCGCAGGAGATCCTGGTCTCGAACGCGCGCTACCCGACGGAGGCGATCGGCAAGAACAGCGAGGCTTACCGTCCGCTCGGGCTCGGCTATGCCAACCTCGGCGCGCTCCTCATGGCGAGCGGCGTCCCGTACGACTCCGAGTCCGGCCGCGCCGTCGCCGCCGCCATCTCCGCGCTCATGACGGGCGAGGCGTATGCGATGAGCGCGCGCATCGCTTCCCAGACGGGCCCGTTCGCGGGCTACGAGAAGAATCGCGAGCCCTGCCTGAACGTCCTACGCAAGCACGCCGCGGAGGTGGAGCGCATCGACCGCCAGCTCGCGCCGGCCGAGGTCGTCGCGGCCGCGCGGGCATCGTGGGCGGACGCGCTCCGCCTGGGCGAGCAGCACGGCGTCCGCAACGCGCAGGTCACCGTGCTGGCGCCGACGGGCACCATCGGCTTCATGATGGACTGCGACACGACGGGCATCGAGCCCGACATCGCGCTCGTGAAGTACAAGAAGCTCGTCGGCGGCGGCGTCCTCAAGATCGTGAACAACACCGTGCCGCTCGCGCTGCAGCGGCTCGGATACGCGCCGGACACCATCCACTCGATCCTCCAGTTCATCGACGAGATGGAGACGATCGAGGGCGCGCCCGGCCTCGTCGCCGAGCACCTCCCCGTCTTCGACTGCGCCTTCCGGCCGTCGAACGGGACGCGCTCCATCCACTACATGGGCCACATCCGGATGATGGGCGCGGTCCAGCCGTTCCTCTCGGGCGCCATCTCGAAGACGGTCAACATGCCGCCGAGCGCGACGCCGCAGGACATCGAGCAGGCGTACCTCGAGGCGTGGAGGCTCGGCCTGAAGGCGATCGCCGTCTACCGCGACGGGTGCAAGCGCAGCCAGCCGCTCAACACGAGCAAGGACAAGAAGGCGGAGGCGGACGAGACGCCCGTCGCCGCGCCCGAGCGCCTCGCGCGCCGGCGCCTCGCGGACGAGCGCCGCTCGATCACGCACAAGTTCTCGATCGGCGGCCACGAGGGCTACATGACCGTGGGCATGTACGAAGAGGGCGCGCCGGGTGAGCTCTTCGTCACGATGGCCAAGGAGGGCTCGGTCGTCTCCGGGCTCATGGACAACTTCGCCACCTCCATCTCGATGGCGCTGCAGTACGGTGTCCCGCTGCGCGTGCTGTGCGACAAGTTCAGCCACACGCGGTTCGAGCCATCGGGCTTCACGGGAAATCCGGAGATCCCGATCGCGAAGTCCATCACCGACTACATCTTCCGGTGGCTGTCGCTGAAGTTCCTGCCCAGCGAGGACGCCCAGCGGTTGGTCGAGGCGAAGAAGGATCTCGCGCCCGGCGCCGCGCCGCAGGGCCTCAAGCTTCCTGCCGCGAAGAGCACCATCGAGCTGCCGCCCATCGCGCGCGAGCCCGCGCCGGGAGAGACCCCCATGCAGATGCAGCAGGACGCCCCGCCCTGCCCCACCTGCGGCAGCATCACGGTGCGCAACGGCGCCTGCTACAAGTGCTTGAATTGCGGCACCACGACGGGCTGCAGCTAGAGCGAGCTCCGCGAGCACGACTGACGAGGCGCCTGGACGACCCGGGCGCCTCTTTTCTTTTGCAGCCCGGGCCGGGGCGGGCTTCTGCTGCCCGCGTCCACGACCGCAACCCGCGCGAGATCATGCGTTCACGGGATGTGGACCTCGACCGGGTTCGAGCCACCAGCGGGCCCGTTGCGGCTCGCGGCTGCCATCCGAATGATGACGGCACGGCAGCGTTCCTCGCCGTGAGGGTCGCCCTGATGAACCTGCGCGCTCTTGCCGTCGTCGCCGTCGTGTCCGGTGTCGCGAGCTCCGGCTGCCACTACGCCAGGGGCGTCGGGTTCCCCGGCCACCTTCCCCCTGGCCGCCCGTCGTTCGTGACGGGAATGCCGGAGGGCTACTGGATCTGGGAGGACCGACAGGGATGGCACCTCCGGACGACGTCGGACGTCCAGCGCCACTTCCACGGTGCCGTGCAGGCGGTCGGGGGAAGCGTGGGGGCGCTGCGCCCGGTCGGCGTGGCGGCGGGGCGCATCCGCCGCGGCGACGACACCATCGCCTTCGACTACCAGGCCGAAGGCGGTGAGCAGGGGTTCGACTGGGTGAGCACCGGGTGCAGCCGCTTCGAGATCTACATCGACGGCACCACCCGACCGCTGCGCGTCTTCCTCGGCGGCGAGGAGTCGAGCCCGGCGCGCGTTCCGTTCGCCGTCTGCGGTTGAGCCGATCCGCGCGCGGCGGCGCGGGATACGGCTAGTCCTCGACGACGAGCTTCCCGTCGCCCATCGCCATCGCCGAGCAGTGGAACTTCTCCACGCCCTTCTTCTTCGGGGTGACGGTGACGCTGACCGCCTTGTTCAAGGGAAGCGCGAGCTCCTGCACCTTCTCGTCCGGGATGTCGACGGCGGTGATGCACGTGCTCTCGGTGACGCGAGTGAACGTGAGCGTGGTCGGCTCACCCTTCTTGACCTTGATCTCGCGCGGGACGAACCCGTCTTCCGTCACCTTGATCTCGACCCGGCGGCCTGCGGCGGCCTTCGAGGCGGGCGCGGGCGACGCCGTCGAGGTCTCGGCGGCGAGGACGGGAGCGGCGGCGAGGAGCACGAAGGCGAGGACGACCTGGCGGCGCATGCGGAGCTCTCCAGAAGGTTGGGGCAACATGATACCCGGCGCGGGCTGGGCGTGTCGCCGAGTCCGTGAGGCCGAAGGCAGCACCGCCGGCCGGGCGTCCGGGCCCGGCCGGAGAAGGACGATCGCCGCGCTCGCCGGATTCAATGAAAATCGCGCGCCCGTGGGGCCGCGGCGTGAGCGGTCGGCAACGGCGCGAGCGACCGGACCCGGACGTTCACCACCTGGCCCGTCCGCTCGATCCTGCCCTGCGCCAGCAGGAACGACGTCCCGCGGACGAACGGCCGGAACCGCTCGTAGACGTCGGGCATGACGACGAGGTTCGAGATCCCCGTCTCGTCCTCGAGGCTCACGAAGACGATCCCGGAGGCGGTCTGGGGGCGCTGCCGGACGATGACGAGGCCAGCCACCTCGACCGCGGCGCCGTCGCGCATGTGGAGGAGCTCGCGCGCGGTGCGGACCTTCCGAGTGGCGAGCGTCGGACGCAAGAGCGCCATCGGATGGGCGCGCTCCGAGAGTCCGGTCGCCGCGAAGTCGGCGGCCACCTCCTCACCGGCGCTCGCCTCCGGGATCGGCGCCGGCGGCTCGTGCGTCGTCACGCCCGCGAACAGGTCGTCCTCCGCCGCGGCGGGCCCGGCGGCGAGCGCGCCCCACAGGGCGCGCCGGCGCTCGACCTCGAGGCCGCGCAGCGCGCCCGCGGTGGCGAGGCGCTCCAGCCACGCAGGCGAGACCGCGGCGCGCCGGGCGAGATCGGCGATGGAGGCGAAGGGCCGCAGCCGCCGTGCGGCGACGACGCCCTCGCCAACCGTCTTCGGCAGCCCGCGCACCACGGCGAGCCCGACGCGCAGCGCCGGCCGCTCGACCTCGCGCGGCGGGCGGCCCGCCTCCTCGCCCTCGAGCGTGCACTCCCACTCGGAGCGCACGACGTCGATCCCACGCACCTCGACCCCGTGGCGCTTCGCGTCCTCGACGAGGGTATGTGGCGCGTAGAAGCCCATCGGCTGGCTGTCGAGCAGCGCGCAGGCGAAGACCGCGGGGTGGTAGCGCTTCAGCCACGCCGACGCGTAGACGAGGAGCGCGAACGAGGCGGCGTGCGACTCGGGGAATCCGTACCCCGCGAACCCGAGGAGCTGCTGGAAGATCTGCTCCGCGTCGGCCTGCGGGATGTGGCGCTGCGCCATGCCGGCGATGAGCCGCGACTTCATCGACTCCATCCGCTCGTGCGATCGCTTGTGCGTCATGACGCGCCGGAGCTCGTCCGCTTCGCCCGGCGTGAACCCCGCGGCGACCACGGCGAGGCGCATCGCCTGTTCCTGGAAGAGCGGCACGCCGAGGGTCTTCTCGAGCACGGCCGCGAGCGGCGCGTACGGATACCGGACGGGCTCGAGCCCGTCGCGCCGCCGCAGGAACGGGTGGACCATGCCACCCTGGATCGGGCCGGGGCGGATGATCGCCACCGAGATGACGAGATCGTAGAAGCGGCGCGGCTTCAAGCGCGGCAGGAGCGACATCTGGGCGCGCGACTCGACCTGGAAGACGCCGATGGTGTCGGCGCGGGAGATCATCTCGTACACCGCGGGGTCCTCGGCGGGGATGGCGGCGAGGCTCTCGGGCCAGGGCACCGCGGTCGGGAGCGCCGGCGCCGGCCGGTGCGCGGCGAGGAGCTTCAGGGATCGCGAGAGCGCGGTGAGCATGCCGAGCGCGAGGAGATCGACCTTGAGCAGCCCGAGCTCGGCGATGTCGTCCTTGTCCCACTGCACCACCGTGCGGCCCGGCATCGCGGCGGGCTCGATGGGCGCCGTCTCGCACAGCGGCCGCCGCGTGATGACGAAGCCGCCCACGTGGATGGAGAGGTGTCGCGGGAAACCCTGCAGCTCTCGCGCGAGGAGGAGCGTCTCGCGCACCACCGGCGACGCCGCGCTGTCGAGCCCAGCCTGCGCGAGCACGTCCGGGGTCACCGCGGCGAGGTCCTCGTATGCGCCGAGGAGCTTCGTCAGGCGCTCGACCTGCCCGAGCGCGAGCCCGAGCGCCTTGCCGACGTCGCGCAGCGCGGAGCGGCCGCGGTAGCTGATCACCTCGCAGACCATCCCCGCGTGATCGCGGCCGTACCTCGCGTACACGTACTGGAGCACCTCCTCGCGCCGCTCGTGCTCGAAGTCGACGTCGATGTCGGGCGGCTCGCCGCGCTCGATGGAGATGAAGCGCTCGAAGAGGAGGCCCATCCGCACCGGATCGATGGAGGTGATGCCGAGGCAGTAGCAGAGGACCGAGTTCGCGGCGCTGCCCCGGCCCTGGCACAGTATCCCGCGCTCGCGCGCGAAGCGGACGACATCCCACACCGTGAGGAAGTAGCTCGCGTAGTCGAGCCGCTCGACGAGCTCGAGCTCCTTCGCGATCTGCCGTTGCACGTCCTCCGGCGGCGTCCCCTTCCAGCGCCACCGCGCGCCCTCCTCGACGAGCGCGCGGAGGAGGGTCATGCCCGTCACCGGTGTAGCCGCGGCGGAGATCGCCGGCGAGGTCGGAGGTCCCCTCCCCCTCCCCCCGCTTGCCTTCCAGGGAGAGGGGGACGATTCGCTCGGGGTCGACGCCGTCGCCACCTCCGTGCTCCCGATCGAGCTCGGGCGCACCTCGGCGGGCGCGGCGAGGACGGGAGGCAGCGGGTGCTCGCCGCGGATCTCGTCGAGCCGGAAGCGGCACGCCTCGGCGACCGCGACCGCGTTCTCGAGCCCTTCGGCGAAGTCCGGCCAGAGCTGCGCCATCTCCTCGGGCCCTTTCAGTGTCCGCTCCGCGTTGGGGAAGAGCTTCCGGCCGGCCCTGTCCACCGCCGTGCCGAGGCGGATGCAGGTGAGGACGTCCTGGAGCGGCTGCCGGCGGCGATCGTGCGTGTGCGCGTCGTTCGTCACCGCGACGGTGATGCCGAGGCGCCGCCCGATGCTACGTGCCGCTGCGATGCGCGCCCCCTCGCCGGCGACGTGGTGGCGCGCCACGGCGAGCGCGAGCCGCCGTCCGAACGCGTCGCGGAGCCGCGCCGCCGCCTCGCCGTCCGCGCCCGGGTAGAGCGCGAAGAGCCCGCGCGCACGGTCCGCCACCTTGTGGAACGCGACGTCCACCACCTCGCGCCGCTCGGGCGCGCCCTCCGCGGCGGCGCCGCCGCAGTGGGACTCCGTGAGCAGCCGGCACAGGCTGGCGTAGCCCTCGCGATCCATCGCGAGCAGGACGAGGGGCGAGGTGCGGAACGGCCCCGGCGAGAGATCGACGCATGCGATCTCGGCGCCCACGATGAGCGGGAGGCCCCTCCGCTTCGCCTCCGCGTGCGCACGGACGACCCCGTAAAGACCGTTCACGTCGGCGAGCGCCAGCGCCGTGAGCCCGAGCTCCGCCGCCGTCCCCACCAGCTCCTCGGGGTGGCTCGCGGCGCGGAGGAACGAGAAGCACGACTTGCAGCGCAGCTCGGCGTAGCGGGGGGTGGCCATCGCGCAGACCTCAATCGAAGAATCCGTGCAGCCACAGGCGGCCATCGCCGGCGTCTCGGAAGATCCAGCAGTCGCCGAGGCCCTCGATGCGGGCGCGGTGGTAGTCGCGATCGAACGGGTCGGCCCACCACTCGCCGGCGAGCCGCTCTGCGGGCGAGAGCGACACCACGCGTAGCGTCCGGCCTCCGGCGCGCACCGCAGTCAGCCGCCCACCCTCGCCGAGCGCGACGAGGGGCTGCGGGCGCGCGAGGAGGCGCGTGGGCCGCACGAGCGCGGAGGGCGGCGGCGACGCGTCCTCGCCCAGCGTCGACGTCGTCCGTGGCTGCCGCCCGTTCCGCGCCCCCTTCCCTCCCTTCCCACCTCGGCGCCTCCCGCCGAACGCGTCCGCCCGGTACGCCGCCTCCGGCCGGTGCCGATCCACCTGCTGCGCGGCGAACACGGCGGCGTCGCCGAGGCGCGCGGCGAGCCGGGCGAGGACGACCTCGAGCGCCGCGAGCTGCTCGGGGCGCTCGCCGATCGCGAGCTGCTCGATGGGCGCGGGCGCCGCCTCCGCGACGCCCAGCACCGCCGCCACGACCGGCCCCGGGAGGCGCAGCGCACCGAGACGCTCGCGCAGCACGAGGAGCCACCGCGAGGCGGCGCTCGAGGGCAGCGCCAGGCTGATCTCGAGGCGTTCCTCGCCGCGCGGGTCGAGCGCGAGCGCGACCGCGAGGCGCGTCGCGCCCAGCCCTCGGCCGGCGAGCCGCGCCGCGACGCGATCGCACAGGCGCTTCAGCGCGAAGAGGAGCGTCTCGGAGCTCTCGACGGGCGCCTCGAGGTCGAGGCGCTCCTCCGGGAGCCGCGACGGCACGTACGGCACGAGCGGCGACGGGTCGTCCCCCTGCGCGAGGCGCCAGGCGGCGAGCCCGGATGCGCCGAGGCGGTGCGCGAGGGCGTCGGCCGGGAGCCGCGCCAGCTCGCCCACCTCGCGCAGCCCGAGCGCCGCGAGCCGGCTCACCAGCGGCGGCGCGAGATCGAGCGCGGCCAGCGGAAGGCCCGCGAGCGCCGCCGCCGACGCACCGTGGGCGACCGGCGCGTGCGCGGCGCCGTGCCTCGCGAGCGCGCGCGCCGGTGCGCGGCCGTCGGCGACGGCTGCCCGGCAGCGCAGCCCCAGGTCGGCGGCGAGCGCCACCGCCCGGTCCGCCAGCACCGCCTCGCCGTCGTCACCGCCCTCGGCCAGGAGGCGCGCGCCGCTCGCGTCGGCGAGGAGCCCGTCGGGCCAGGCGATCTCGACAGCGGGCGCGAGCGCGAGGAGCGCCTCGGCGAGCCCCTCCAGCACCGCGCGGTCCTCGCCGTCGTCGACGGCCACCGTCTCCAGCTCGGCGAGGACCGCGCGGTGCTGGAGGGGCTCGC